>Ga0114906_1002015_pt1 | contig 10387 bp, 7 predicted proteins | sample MalvirDeepMed_M9_FD_89687 | JGI IMG/M metagenome (GOLD analysis project Ga0114906, IMG submission 89687) | Marine viral communities from the Global Malaspina Expedition - Malaspina viral metaG DeepMed_M9 | ecosystem: Environmental > Aquatic > Marine > Oceanic | place: Mediterranean Sea... | reverse complement strand
GCATTGAATTGCGTCATGTCCTGGAGGGCGTTGGACAGAATCTACAGGACCATATCGACGTGTTCGTGCGCGCCAGAACGCGCAGCCGCCAGAGTATCTCGATGCATCCTAGCTACTGGCTAAAGGGCCTGGGGGCACTGCTGCAATACCTGATCGGTCGGCGCGGTGTGCTGTCCAGCAACGGCGCCGAGGCAGGCGGGTTCATCCGCTCCCGGCCGGAGGAGGCGATACCCGACCTGCAACTACACTTTGGCCCTATGCTGTACGCCGATCACGGGAGGGACATGAAGGTCGCAATGAGTGGTTATGGCTACATAGTGATGATCTACGGACTTAGGCCATTGTCGCGTGGGCGGATTGGTTTGCACAGTGCTGATCCGTTCACTGCCCCGTTGATAGATCCCAACTACATGGCCGAATCCGCCGACGTCGAGCAGCTCGTTCGCGGGGTACGTCTGGTGCGTAAGATCTTGGCGCAGCCTGCATTCTGCTTGCACCACGAAGTCGAGATGTCGCCAGGGTCGGAGCTGCAGAATGATGAGGACCTGGCCGCATGGGTGCGGCGTAGCGGCGAGTCCGCCTACCATCCAGTCGGAACCTGTAAGATGGGTGTGGATCCGATGGCGGTGGTCGATTCGCGTCTGCGAGTGCACGGCCTGCGATCCTTGAGGGTAGTTGATGCCTCTATCATGCCGACACTGGTCGGCGGTAACACCAACCAGCCGGCAACCATGATCGGCGAGAAGGGAGCCGCGATGATACTTGAGGATGCTGAGATGCTCAGCAGTTAGGCATCCTGTGCGTGCGCGATCGATATCGCGGCCTCTTGCTCACCTGCGGTGTTGGGATATGAAAATACGCTTCCAAGGCGCACAAAAGAGACAACCTATGGTTAACAAAAAGAAAGATACGACAGTCATCGTTGGTGGTGGACATGCAGCCGGTACGCTCTTGACAGCCTTGCTGCAAAAGAAATATCAGCATGAGGTAGTACTGGTGAGCGATGAGCCTCATCCTCCCTACCAGCGTCCACCTTTGTCCAAAAGTTATCTTGCAGGAGAGGTTGATCAGTCGTCTCTGTACCTGAAGCCGCGTTCGGTGTATGAGAATGCGGGGCAGCAGTTGCGGCTCGGTGTGCGCGTCGAAGGGATCGACCGATACGCGAAAAGCATCAAGTTGTCGGATCAAAGCACATTGAAATACGATCGATTGGTTCTGGCGACGGGGTCACATGTTCGTCGCCTTAAAGCGCCCGGATCAGATTTGAAAGGAATACACTATCTGCATGATATCGCTGACACCGATGCTCTGCGCAATCAATTAGTGCCGGGTAAACGCCTGGTCATCGTGGGCGGCGGTTATATTGGCCTTGAAGTGGCTGCCAGCGCTATCAAGAAAGGTGTTAATGTCACGGTCCTGGAAGCCGCCGAACGCTTGATGCAGCGTGTTACGGGGCCAGAAATGTCCACGTTTTTCTACGCCAAGCACACTGCTGCTGGCGTTGATGTGCGTCTTGGCACGGCGGTAACTGGCTTCGAAGCGGGTGATAAGGGGCGTGTGGCAGGCGTGACCTTGGCCGATGGTGGCAATGTTCCGGCTGATATCGTGCTCGTATCAATAGGTGTCATACCGGAAACTACATTGGCCGAGAACGCTGGCCTACTCTGCGATGACGGTATTGTCGTGGATGAATTTACCCGCACTGATGATCGCGACATCTTGGCAATCGGCGACTGTACCCGCCACCGGAATCTTTTTTTCGAAAAGATGCAACGGCTTGAGTCTGTTGCCAACGCGGTTGATCAAGCGCGTACGGCGGCGGCGACCTTGATGGGCGAGGAGATGCCCTACGATAGCGCACCATGGTTCTGGTCGAACCAATATGACGTCCGCTTACAGATGGTTGGGCTGTCGCAAAATCATGATCAGCGGGTGCTGCGCGGCACCACCAATGATAAGGGATTTGCGGTGTTCTATCTGCTCGAGGGCTCTGTCATTGCTGTTGACGCGGTCAATCTGCCCATTGCTTTCATGGTGGGCAAGCAGTTGGTCCAGCAACGCAAGAGCGTTAGCGCTGACGCATTGAGTAATACGGATATCGAGCTGAAGTCTTTAATCTGAAGCATGCGAAGTGCGATCAGTAACCGGTCATCCTTTCGTGGTATCCCAATAGAGATTCCGGTTTAAAGGAGGGATCCACTGGCATGGCCTCCTTGAGAGCATCGGCTGGGTAAATTGTAGTGAGATAGTTAATTTGACACTACATCTGAATGTACGATCACTCATTGGGGCCTAAGGTGGATGCCTGTGTGGAAAGGAAAATATTATAGAGTGTTGGAGTCTCTTCAGTGGGACGATCCTGGCTGTGCTGGCGATTTTCCATCGTTCGATGACTTGTCGTGAGGGCTGCGATACACTGCTACTCGCTAGGGGTTCGGGCCCCATCTTCAGGTTATTTTTGATGGGCTAACCGTGTTGGGCAACACCTTTTTCGACTTTGTACTTTTATTTAAATCAGCTGGTTAGGCTGTATTTCAGTCCGGCTTCTGTAACCGTACTGAAAGTGTAGTAATTGGTGTAGCCAGCCTCTTCCCTGTCTTGGAAATTCCACTGACTTTGCCCATAAACACCTGTGCATCAGTCGTAGCGATACTCGGGTACCTTTGTATTATTGGCGTATGCTCAACTGAGGATACCCCTGTCTGCCATTATCGCTGCTAGCCAGGGGCGAAATGCTGTGACATATCGAGTATTGGATAAGCGATACGTTGACATAAACATGGCGTGCTGAGATAGCTACCGTCAAACATCAGTCAGCGGTAGATCCCACCTGGGTGGATAAGGGGGCGGTGTCGTTACGCCCGCCCTAGCTCGCAAGTGAAGGGCAAGCGTGTCACACCAAAGCTTCAGATAACGGTCAAACAGCGCCTTGTCCGCAACGATGTGCAGGTCCTGTGCCATGCCGCGCAATAGCCATTGCGTCAACATCATCATCGAGCGCACATCGGTATCTTCCTTGGTGGCCTCCAGGTAGTGATCGGCTGCGTTACCCACGATGAAATAACTGGATGTCCAGACGCGCTGCAAAATGGCGGCGAGTTCCTGATCGTGCTGGCTGGCGGTCAGTAGCTGCATCAACGGGATGTATTCCGGTTGATCAAAGACATTTTTCCAGGCGCCAAAGATCAGCTCTTCCAGTCGGTCCTCAGAGCCGTGCAGCTTGGCAATGGCTTTGCCCAGTTGAATATATTGCTGGCGAATCAGTTGCTCGGCAGCAGCGGCAATCATGGCGGCTTTGCTGTGGAAATGGTGTAGCGGTGCTCCCCGGGAAACGCCAGCGACCTCGATGATGCGACTCACTGTCGTGCCTGCAAATCCGTCCTTCTCAAGACACGTGAGTACCGCCTGGATGATGCGTTCTCGCATGGCATCGCTACGTTGTTCCTGGGTTCGTCGCTGTGCCTTCATGACGTTATCTGCCTGTTGTCGGGTTTGCTTTCTCTGGCGTAGGATGCTGATTCTAAACGATATATAGCTTATGCGCGCGAACGATTAAAAACAAGTTGAACGTACGTATTGTAAGTTATAGAGTTCTTGTCATGTTTATGAATCAACAGTGGAAAACCTGTAATGAGTGACGTGCATGTACCGGCGGCTGTGTCGCCAATGATTCCCCGTACCCTGTTCAATGAAGACCATGAAGCGTTTCGCGCCACCGCTCGACGTTTCTTCGAGACGGAAATTGCCCCTTATCACGAGAAGTGGGAAGAGCAGCAGCATCTCGATCGCGAGCTGTGGAACAAGGCGGGTGAGCTTGGGCTGCTGTGTGCCACCATGCCCGAGGAATACGGTGGCTGCGGCGTTGACCGCCTCTACTCGATGATTCTTATGGAAGAGCAGGCCCGGGTGGGTGATTCGGCCAGCGGCTTTGCGCTGCATTCGGACATTGTTGCCAACTACATCAACAACTTTGGCTCCCATGAACAGAAAAGCCAGTGGTTGCCCAAAATGGCCACCGGTGAAGCGGTCACTGCCGTGGCCATGACCGAGCCGGGTACCGGTTCCGATCTGCAGCGCATCAAGACCACTGCCACCCTTGAGGGTGATCACTATGTGGTGAATGGCTCGAAAATCTTTATCACCAACGGTTACCTCTGTGACATGGCGGTGGTGGCGGTGCGAACCGGGCCGGCGGATCTGGGAGCACAAAGTGTATCCCTGATGATTATCGAGGCGGATCGCGAGGGCTTCTCCAAGGGCAAGCCGCTGAAGAAAGTGGGCATGCGCGGGCAGGACACCTGCGAGTTGTTCTTCGACAACGTCAAGGTGCCTAAGGAAAACCTGCTGGGCGCCGAGGGTATGGGCTTTATTGCCTTGATGAAGGAGTTGGCCTGGGAGCGGATGATGATCGCCATCATCTGTGCGTCGGCTGCCGAGCATGCGCTGGCAACCACCGTGGAATATGTGAAACAGAGGCAGGCGTTTGGCAAGCCGGTGGCGGCGTTCCAGAACACCCGTTTTGAACTGGCCGAGATGCGTTCTGAAATCCAGATTGCGCGGGTCTATGTGGATCGCTGTATGGAGTTGGTGGTGCGCAATGCCTTGTCCCCCGAGGCAGCCTGTGCGGCCAAGTACTGGGTGTCCGATTTGCTCAGTAATGTGGTTGATCGCTGTGTGCAGCTACACGGTGGCTACGGCTACATGCTCGAGTACCCCATCGCCCGCGCCTATATCGACACCCGTGCCAACCGCATCTACGGCGGCACCAACGAAATCATGAAAGAACTCATTTCCCGCTCTATCTAAAGATTTTCCCGGGCTCGCGCGGCAAGTGGGCCCGGGAATGAAAAGAGGAAAGCATCATGGCAGAACGTCGTTTTGATGATCGTGTGGCCATCGTCACCGGTGCCGGGGGCGGGTTGGGCCGCCAGCATGCACTGACCCTGGCCGAGCGCGGCTGCAAGGTGGTGGTTAACGATCTGGGTGGTAGTGCCCACGGTGATGGCAAGTCATCGTCCGCCGCAGACAAGGTGGTGGAAGAGATCCGGGCCATGGGGGGAAAAGCGGTTGCCAACTATGACTCCGTGGAAAACGGCGAGTCGATAGTGCAGACCGCCCTGGATAACTTCGGCACCGTGGACATCGTGGTCAACAATGCTGGCATCTTGCGTGATGTGAGCTTCGCCAAGATGTCGAAGCAGGACTGGGACCTGGTGCTAAAAGTCCACCTGGAAGGCTCCATGAGCGTGACCCATGCGGCCTGGCCGATCATGCGCGAGAAGGGCTATGGCCGCATCATCATGACCACCTCGGCAGCGGGCCTGTATGGCAACTTCGGTCAGGCCAACTACTGTGCCGCCAAGCTGGGACTGGCCGGGCTGGCCAACTGTCTGGCCGAGGAAGGGCGCAGCAAGAACATTCATGTGAATACCATCGCGCCGATTGCCGCCTCGCGGCTGACGGAAACCATCATGCCGCCGAATCTGCTGGAAAACCTGAAGCCGGAAGCGGTCAGCCCACTGGTGGCCTGGTTGTGTCATGAAGACTGTGAAGAGACCAAGGGCATCTTCGAAGTGGGCGCCGGTTACATCAGCAAGCTGCGCTGGGAGCGCACCCAGGGCAACAACTTCCCGCTCGGCAAGGCATTCAGCGTCGATGATGTGGCCCGTCGCTGGGACAAGATCACCGATTTTACCGACGCGGATCATCCGTCCAACGTCAACGAATCCTTCTCGCCGATCCTCGACAACATCAATAATCCGTCTCTGGGCGGCAACGAGTTCATCGATCTGGATGTGGCCAGCAAGGAAAGCGTCGAGCTGGAATCGGCCTATGATGAAAATGATTTGTCGCTGTACGCGCTGAGTGTTGGCGCCGCCCGTGACCCGCTCGATAAAGATGAACTGAAATTCGTCTACGAGCTGGGCGGCAATTTCCAGGCGTTGCCCACCTATGGCGTCATGCCGCAGATCGGCGCGATGCTGAAAGCGGCGAAGGAAGGTGCGCTGACCTTGCCGGGGATGAACTTTGGTTTTGACCGCTTACTGCATGGTGAGCAGTACACCGAGATCAAGCGCCACTGCCGCCGCATGCCAAGCTGAAACACACCTTCAAATTCAAGAAGGCGCTGGACAAGGACCCGAACGCAGTCGTCACCTTCGCCATTACTTCCACCGACGAGAACGGTAACGAGGTGGCCTACAACGAGATGACCTCGTTCGTGAAAGGTGCCGGTGGCTGGGGCGGTGAGCGTGGCGATTCCGGCGAGATCAATGTGCCGCCCGCCCGCGAACCGGATGCGGTGATCGAGGAAAAAACCGACGCCAACCAGACATTGCTGTACCGCCTGTGCGGTGACTGGAACCCGCTGCATGCGGACCCGGCGTTTGCCAAGGCCTTTGGCTATGACAAACCGATCCTGCACGGGCTTTGTACCTTTGGTTACGCGGGCCGCCATGTGATCAAGGCGTTCAGCAATAACGATGGCCGTTACTTCAAGAGCATCAAGGTGCGCTTTGCCAAGACGGTGTTCCCGGGTGAAACCCTGGAAACACGCATGTGGAAGGAATCCGATAACCGCATCATCTTCGAAACCTGGGTGAAAGAGCGTAACGAGGTGGTGCTGAAGAATGCCGCCATCGAGCTGTTCTCCGAGATTCCGGCAGAGGCGCCGGTGCCGGAGCAGGCTTCCGCCGAGGAAGATTCTGCGCCGCAGGTGGAGCAGGCGGTGACGCCTGACGATGTGTTCGCCGCGGTGGCGACCTACATCGAGCAGAAGCCGGAACTGGTCGACCAGACCGGCACCAGTTTCCTGTTCGAGTTCAGCAATCCGGATCAGCAGTTCTTTATTGACCTGAAAAATGCACCGGGCGCGGCAGGGCCGGGCACGATTGACAAACCGGACGTGACCCTGGCACTGGACAGCGAGCACCTTTCCACCGTGTTTGGTGGCGATCTCGCTGCCGTGCAGAAACTGTTCTTCGGTGGTGAGCTGAAAATCTCCGGCAACGTGATGGCCTCCAACAAGTTGACCGTGTTGCAGGACATGGACCCGAAACTGGCCGAACAGGAACGCGACAAGCGTGTGGCTGACGGTGGTGGTTCACAAGCTGCCGCCGCACCGGTCGAATCGCAGGAGCCGACCATGGTGGATGTGTTCAGTGCCATCGGCCACTTCATCGCCGACAACCCGGACCTGATCGAGAAGACCGGCACCAGCTTCCAGTTTGCGTTCAGCAACCCGGATCAGGATTTCTATATCGATCTGAAGAATGCACCGGGCACCGCCGGGCCGGGGCAACTGGACAAGGCGGATGTGACGCTGGAACTGGATACCAAACATGCGCCGACCCTGTTTGGCGGTGACCTGGCCGCCGTGCAGAAACTGTTCTTCGGTGGCGAGCTGAAGATCGACGGCAATGTGATGGCCTCCAACAAGCTCACCGTGTTGCAGGGCATGGACCCGAAGCTGGTGGATCAGGCGCGGGACAAGCGACTGGCCTCCGGCCAGCCGGACACCGCCGCCGCGCCACCGAAAAAGCAGAAAGAACCGCAGGCGGAAAAAGTGCTGCCGCAGCTGGCGGAAAAATTGTCCGCCATCGGCGGGCAGGGTGGTGTATTGCAGATCAAGGTACAACGCCCTGACAGTGCCTGGTTTATCGACCTGTCCGATTCGTCGCCTGCTGTCTCCAGCGGCGAAAAAGACGCTGCGGCGGTGATGACACTGGACGACGGCAAGCTGGCCGATCTGATTACCGGCAAGGTGGCCTTGCGCGCCCTGTATCAGCAAGGCGACATGCGCGTGGACGGTGATCTGTCGCTGGTACGCAAACTCGAACAAATCCTGTAACACCCGAATTCGGAGAAACGACAATGAAACGTAGAGTGAATGTAATCGGTGTCGGGATGACCAAGTTTGCCAAGCCCGGTGCCAGCGATGATTACCATGTGATGGCAAAGGCTGCAGGCCTCGCCGCCATGAAGGATGCCGGCATCCAGTACAGCGATGTGGAGCAGGCGTTCTGCGGTTATGTCTACGGCGATTCCACTTGTGGTCAGCGCGCCGTGTATGAGCTGGGATTGACCGGTATTCCTGTGGTCAATGTGAACAACAACTGCTCCACCGGGTCGTCGGCCCTGTTCCTGGCCCGCCAGGCCATCGAGGGCGGCTTGGCCGAATGTGTGATTGCGCTCGGTTTCGAGAAAATGGAACGCGGGGCGCTGGGCTCCAAGTTCAATGATCGCGAAAACCCCATGAGTCAGCATGCGCAGGTGATGATGGATGCGCAGGGTTTCAACCAGGCGCCGCCGGCGGCACAGATGTTCGGTGGCGCGGGCCGCGAGTACCGGTGGCAGCACGGCACCAAACGGGAAACCTTCGGCAAGATCGCCGAGAAGGCGCGCCGCCATGCCGGCAACAACCCCTACGCGCTGTTCAACCAGGTGCTGTCGCTGGAAGAAATCATGGCGTCCGACGAGGTGTTTGATCCGCTCACCCGCTTCCAGTGCTGTCCTCCCACCTGTGGTGCCGGTGCGGCGATCCTGTGCTCGGACGAGTTCGCGAAAAAGCATGGCATTGAGAATCCGGTGTATATCGCCGCCCAGGCCATGACCACGGATTTCGCCAGCAGCTTTGACGAAAAATCCATGATCAAGATGGTCGGCTACGACATGACACGCGCGGCTGCAGAGAGTGTGTACGAGCAGGCCGGCATTGGTCCGCAAGACATCAATGTGGTCGAGTTGCATGACTGTTTTACCGCCAATGAGCTGCTCACTTATGAAGGCCTGGGTCTGTGCCCGGAAGGCGGTGCGGAGCAATTCATCTGGGATGGTGACAACACCTATGGCGGCAAGTATGTGACCAATCCATCCGGTGGCCTGCTGTCCAAGGGCCATCCGTTGGGCGCCACCGGGCTGGCGCAATGTACTGAGCTGGTGTGGCAGTTGCGCGGTCAGGCGGACAAGCGTCAGGTAGACGGTGCACGGGTGGCCTTGCAGCATAACCTCGGTCTGGGTGGTGCCTGTGTGGTAACCATGTATCGCAATGACTGAGTACCGTAAAGACTGAACTGTCACATACAGGGTGCCGGCCTGCCGGTTCGCAGGCCGGCTTCCCTGTTAAGGAGGTCCGGGATGAATGCGGTAACGACAAAAAGTAAAAGCAAGGTAGTAAAGGCCAGCTTCTCACCGCGCCGGTCTTGGCTACGCCCACGGCATTGCCCACAACTTCGGCGCCCACTATCACACGCCCCATGGCCTGGCGAATGCCATTGTGCTGCCTCACGTACTCGAATATTCCGCCCCCGCCTGCATTGAGCGCCTGGCCGAACTGGCCCGCGTCAGCGGCCTGGAGCAGGGCGGTGAAACCGATGAAGCGCTGGCAGGAAAATTCATCAAACGTGTCCGCGAACTGAAACAGGAGCTTGGCATTCCCGAGAAGCTGGACGCATTGCGCAGCGAAGATGTTCCCGACATTGCCAGGGCTGCATTGCAGGAAGCGCATTTCAGTTATGCGGTACCGCGCTATATGAATCAGACGGTGTGTGAGGCACTGTTGAAGAAGATGCAGGCCTGAGGTTTTGTGGAAACGGGGACAACGATTTAATCGAACGACATGGCGCGAGTGGCTGGATCTCCACGAGTTCACCTGCGTTGCCCATGCCCAGCTATTAACCACACAGTGGCGGTGGCAATACAATAACGGATGGCCCAATTCGGCCATTGGCGGAGTGCCTCCGGCCCGATTGCTACAGTGACTCTATACTCAAACGAGCGATGAAAAATGGGTGGATTACACCTTCATGGATTGCTTCCTCAGTGAGCCCGTAGAACGATTCTGCTTTCCGTGATAGACGTCGGTGACACGCATGAATCACTAAATCTGGCACCCCTCCGCGCTTCATGCTTTCATGATCAATACCGAATCAGCCATTAGCGCAGCTAATTAGTCATGAAAGAGAACCTGAACGATCTGATCGCCTTTATGGCCGTGGCTCGGGAACAGAGCTTTACCCGCGCCGCCGCCGGGCTGGGTGTGTCCCAGTCCCCTCAGTCAGACCCTGCGTAACCTGGAGGAGCGGCTGGACCTGAAGCTGCTCAACCGCACCACCCGCAGCGTCACCACCACGGAAGCCGGCGACCGGCTGCTGGAACTGGTAGGGCCGGCGCTGGACGATATCGACGCCGGGCTGGCGGAGCTGCACTCGCTCAAGGGCAAACCCGCCGGCACCGTACGCATCACCGCCGATGAATTTGCCGTCTCCACCGTGCTGTGGCCAGCCCTGCAGCCCCTGCTGCGTGACCACCCGGATATCAAGGTGGAACTAAGCGTGGACTATGGACTGGTGGATATTGCCAAGGAACGATTCGATGCCGGGGTACGCCG
>Ga0114906_1002012_pt1 | contig 10393 bp, 5 predicted proteins | sample MalvirDeepMed_M9_FD_89687 | JGI IMG/M metagenome (GOLD analysis project Ga0114906, IMG submission 89687) | Marine viral communities from the Global Malaspina Expedition - Malaspina viral metaG DeepMed_M9 | ecosystem: Environmental > Aquatic > Marine > Oceanic | place: Mediterranean Sea... | reverse complement strand
ATATACAGATCAAATAAGAAGAATGTCAGATAGTTCTACAACTACAAAGATAAATCTTGAAGATGAAGTAATAAAACTTTTTGCAGGGCATTCTTCTGATGAGGTAGTTAAAGTTCAAAGTGGGGTAGTGACTGTTACTGGTCAAATGACTGGTCTTACTTCTCTAACTTCTTCTGTCATTAACAATGATCACTTGACATCCTCCTTTGGTAAATTCACCACTGTTACTGCTACCAATCTTGCTGGGACTTTAACAACAGCAGCACAAGCAAACATTACCTCTGTTGGAAATTTAGGCAATCTAACTGTCGACTCCACAACACTTGTAGTAAAAAGCACAACAAATAGAGTTGGTATTGGACGATCTGGCCCCGAGCGCAAACTAGAAGTTCTTCATGTCAGCGATCCACAACTTAGATTGACTAATGTAGCTAGCACTCATTATACTGACTTCAAAGCCGATGGTTCTGGGAACCTTACAGTTTCCCCGACTGGGGCAAAGGCGACTTTTGAAAAAGCGTTATTTATATCGGCTAGCAGTAATCCTTTGAATATACAAGGCCTGGTTGCCGGAACACCTTTAAGCAACAGTTATCTAGCTCTCGATGGATCCAACAATATTATACTAACCTCAGCAGGTGCCGCCGGCATTGAAACGAGAAACAGAAGACAGATAACTACATCCGTTACGGCGTCTGCAACTGATTATTATATAGGTATTTCAGCATCTGCTGCTCTCTCTATTCAGTTGTTAAGCGCTGCCTCGTTAGATGATGGACAAACATTCACTATTAAAGATGAAGCAGGCAATTCTGACACTAACAATGTTACTGTTTATGCCAGTGGTTCCCAGACCATCGATGGTGAACAATATGTTGTCTTAGAATCATCATACGCTGCCATTAATTTATACACAAATGGAACAGATAAATATTTTATTTTCTAGAGACTTGCGCCCGTAGCGGCGTGGCTCCTGCGTTGTAAAGGAATTTTTATTTTTTAATAACTTTTCGAAGATATTGATACTACTTATACAACGAGGACCTCGACTATCTCGGGGTTCTCGGCGTTTTACATTTAAAATGCACATCCATAAATTTCTTAGGAGGAAAATAAATATGGCTTATAAATTTCAGAGAGGAACTGCAAAACTCAGCGGTTCAATAACTCTCGAAGATAACCTGCAAGTAGATGGTACCATCAGTCTTGCTAACGGTTCTCTTTCACTTGCCGAACTTGATATAGACGGCGGAACAGACATCGGCGCTGCTTTGGTTGACGCTGACCTTTTTATTGTCGATGACGGAGCCGGTGGTACTAACCGAAAATCCGTTATGTCGAGAATCCCAACTTACTTAGTTAATCATGCTAACTTAACCTCACTGACTTCACTTGCCGGAGTTGGAACCCTCACCGCTGGTCAATTTGGTACCGACGGTAGTCCTTTAACAGCTTACATCAACGCTGGTGAAGTTGACGGAGTGACTATTGGTTCAGAAACAGCGGCTGCCGCTACGTTCACAACTTGTGATGCAACTACTGACTTCACTATTGATGGGTTAGTGTTAACTGCAGATACCATTACAAATGATGCTGCTTTAACAGTCGTGTCGACTGGGTTGACTCTTAATGCATCATTGGATATAGCATTATCTGCCGATGGTGGTAACGTCACGATGGACGATGGTACAACTACTATCTTCGATTTCAATGTTGATGACACGACCCTCACCATCCATGATGACCAGGATACTGGTGACAAAGTTGTAATGACGATGGCTCAACACGGGGCTTTCACTATTGAAACAACTGATGATGATGCTGCTGCTGCAAACATTCTTATTACTGCTGACGGAACTTTTGAAGCCGTCGGAACAACGATCACTTTGGACTCTGGTGGTAATATTGCTCTTGAACCAGCTGCTGGTTCTCACATCAAGCTCGATGATGTCATTCAAGTTGATTCTGGTGTGATTACCGGTGCTACTTCGATTACCTCAACGGCTTTCGTTGGGACTCTATCGACTGCAGCCCAGACTAACGTCACTAGTTTAGGTACTTTGACTGCTCTTACAGTCGATAATTTGACCGTTAACGGAAATACTATCACAGCAGACAGTGGGGCCCTAAACCTTACCCCAGCAGGCGGATCTGCAATTGTTTTAGATAGTACGATCAACATTGATGCAGGTGTCGTTACTGGTGCTACTTCGATTACATCGACAGCATTTGTTGGTGGTATTAGTGGTGGTACAGTTGCCGGCTCAACTGGTACTTTTAGCGGTATTCTCAAGACTGATGACACCACAGCGGCAACCACTACTACTGATGGTTCTTTGCAAACCGATGGTGGTTTAAGTGTAGCCGGTGACGCTGTTATTGGAGACGACCTTATGTTGCTTTCTGATTCTGCTGTTCTTAACTTTGGTGCTGACAAGGATATCACATTGACTCACGTTGCTGATACCGGTTTGCTGATGGCTGGTTCTCATGCCAATGGTACAAATCTGCGGCTTAATAATAGTGCTGCTGATGGTGACTGTACAGTCCAATTCCAACTTGGCGGAACAACTGCCTGGTCTATGGGAGTTGAAGATGGCGATAGCGATAAATTTGTAATCGAAGATGGTGCTGGTGCTCTTGGCGCTGATCCCGCTTTCGAGATCGCTGCTGACAAATCAGCTAAATTTTATGGCACCCTTGAGGCTACAACCTCATTTACAATCGGCTCTGCTGCTTTGACTGAGGCTGAACTTGAACTACTTGATGGTATCACTGCTGGTACTGGTGCCGAAGGCAAGGCTCTCGTTCTTGATGGATCTCGTGACATTGATACTATCAATGCTCTCGGTATTGCTAGCATGGCTAACAACTGGACTAATGCTGGTCGGACTGTGGCTGACATGGGTATTCTTACCACTGTCGATATCAATGGTGGCTCTATTGACGGAGCTACAATTGGTGCTGCTTCACACTCTACTGGTAAGTTCACGACTGTTGATGCTACGACTGACTTTACTATTGACGGTCTGGTATTAACCGCAGACACTATCACAAATGACGCTGCCTTGTCAATTGTATCAACCGGATTGACTCTTAATGCATCTTTAGATATAGCATTATCTGCCGATGGCGGTAATGTGACAATGGACGATGGTACAACTACTGTCTTCGATTTTAACACTGATGACCCAGAGCTCAAGATTATGGATGATGCACAAGTGGCAAACTACTGTTCTATAGCTGTTGGTGCTAACGGTGCTACAACTTTCACCACAGTTGATGCCGACGCCGCCGCTGCAAATTTAATTATTACCGCTGATGGTACAGTAGATATTGACTCTGCTGGCGTTCTCACATTGGATTCTGGCGCTGCTATCAACCTTGAGCCTGCTGCTGGTTCTGTTGTCTTAATCGACGGTGCCGTCAGCATTGACGCGGGTGTTGTGACAGGTATTACTTCACTTACTGCAACTGCTATTGACGGTGTCATTGGTGGGGGTACAGCTCGCGCAGGTACATTCGCTGCTGTTATTGGAACCACTGGGGTTTTCAGTAGCACGTTAGCATGCGAAACTTCTCTTACGATTGGTTCTGCTGCTATGAGTGAGGCCGATTTAGAAAAACTTGATGGTATCACTAATGGTATCGGTGCTGCTAACAAGGCTCTTGTTCTTAATGACAATGCTGATATAGCTTCTGGTTTGAGAAATGTGACTATTACAGGCACCTTCTCAGATGGCAACTACACTTTTGACACAAGCGGAAACGTTACTGGCTTAGGTACAGTTGCTTGCGGTGCTATCACTGCTACCGGTACTAGCACGTTTGCTACTGCTTGTAGTCCTGACGCAGCTGACGGTGCTACTTTGGGTTCTGCTACTGCTGAATGGTCTGATCTTTATCTTGCTGATGGTGGTCGAATTCTTTTCGGCAATGATCAAGATGTTGTTTTAACTCACGAAGCCGACAAGGGTCTTACTTTGACTTCTGCGGATAGTGTTGCTGATATGCCAGACTTCTGCATTCGAAATACTAATGCTAATGATAGAGGACCTAGTCTCACTATCGAACACTCTAGTAGTTCTCCGGCTAATGCTGACAATGTTGGAAACCTTGGCTTTAAAGGTTATGACGGCGGCGGGAATCTCGAGACTTTCGCTGAAATCAGTTCTGACGCAGTTGTAGTAGGGCATGGCTCCGAGCAAGGCGCTTTGGCTTTTAAAGTACTGCGCGCTGGTGGACCTGTTGAAATTCTCGATCTTTGTAAAACTGCGGCTGATACCATTACTGTTCTAGATGGTGCTTATAACTTTAATATTGCCTCACACGATGGAACCAACGGCCTTGCTCTTGCTGGTACTATTGTTACTCCATCCGCAGCCGATATGAATATATTGTTGGGATGCGATGGCAATGGGCTTGTAGTTGCTGACTTAACTAAATTAGCTGGTGTTGACGCAACCGCAGCTGAATTAAATTATCTTGATGGTACTGCTGGTGTTAGTGCTGCTAGTAAAGCAATTGTTTGTGATGGTAATGGTGACTTTGAAATGCAAGACAGTGACAAAATTTTCTTTGGAAATGATGCTGATGTTTCTATACATTTTGATGGAACAACTATGAAGATTGGTACCGATACTAGTGGTAAAGCTATTACTATTGGACATTCAACTTCTGAAGTTACTGTTGCTGACAATCTTACCATTACTGGTGACTTGACTGTTAATGGTGCTACCATTACACAAGATGTTGCAACCTTAACTATTGAAGATCCTCTTGTTCTTTATTCTTCTGGTCAATCCGGCTCTCCCGGTGTTGATTCAGGATTTGTTGTTGAACGTGGTGATTCTCAAAATGTTGGTTTTATCTGGGACGAATCGGCTGATGTATTTGCTTGTATCAATTCTAATGAAACCGGTACAACTGCTGGTAACGTTACTATTGCTAGTTATGCTGGATTTAAGGCTGCGACCTTAACTGCTGATATCTTGACATTGGATGGCGCATGCTCAGTTGGTCTTTTGAGGACAGCGGTGAATACTAAAGAAGCTGCTGCTACCATATCGGCTGGCGACGGCGGAATTGTTTTGTGTTCTGCTGCTAGTGCTGCTTATAAATTGACTTTACCGTCAGCCGCGGATTCTACCGCCGGTGACATGTTTACCATTAAGCGTACTGATGCTGCTACTTATGCCATCACTCTTACGGCTTCTGCTAATAAGATTGACGGTGAGGACTTCGTTGTTCTAGAATCGGATTATGCTGGTTTACAATTGGTTTCCAATGGAACTAATTGGTACATACTCTAATACAGTTATCAAAATATATACTTGGACGGTCAGCCTTCGGGCTGGCCGTTTTTCTTTTGTGTTGGCTAATTATTTGGAGGAGAAACGATATGGCTTATAAATTTTCTAAAGGTAATCGAGAGTTCGGAGATATTATGTTCGAGGATGATTCAGACACTGGTATTGATTTTGAAGCGAATACTGTTAAAATTGAAACAGGCGGTTCAGAACGAGTTATTGTTAACAACACCGGGGTTGGCGTTGGTGGGACACCTAGCACCAATTTACATGTAAAAGGTGATGATGCTAGGATCAGGATTGATGGTGACACAGATTCTCACCCCGGTCTTGAGTTATCGGAGAACGGTACAAGAAAATGGATTGTCTACAATAACTACAGCAATGACAATCTCACATTTAAAACAAACAGTGACATAAGAATGTCAATTGGCCAAGATGGTAATGTCGGTATTGGTACAACCTCTCCCGGGACGAATTTAGACATTTCAAGCACAACAACCGAAGAGCCTGTTTGTTCTCTAACAAATATCAACGCAGATAACAAACCAGCTTCTATCCAGTTTTACAAAGATTCCGAATCTGCTGCTGATGATGATGGCTTGGGTTCAATTGAGTTTTATGGAAGGAACGCCGCTGGTGCTAAAATGAAGTTTGCTAGCATTGATGCTTATTCTTCTGATGTTACCATAGACGACGAAGCAGGCGAAGTTGTTTTCTCTGCTATGATCGGTGGAAGATTGGGCAACTCTTCTCTTACGGAGTGTATGGTTTTTGGAATGGAAGACACAGCCGCCGGACAGCGAGGATTCGCCTTGCAAATCAATCGCCAAGAGGCCGCCGACATTGATTTTATAGTTCGAGGAAATACAATAGCTAATTTGTTTCGAACCCGCTGTGAAAACGACCAAGTCGGCATCGGCGGTGGTCCTGATGCAAATATAAATGCGATATTTCAGGTGGTTGGCACAACTTATGCCTCACTACCGGCACCAAGAATGACAACCACTCAAAGAAATTCCCTATCAAATCTGGCCGGTGGGTGCATGATTTACAATATTACAACAAATAAGCTTCAGTGTTATAATGGATCTTCTTGGCAAGATTGTTTCTAACAGGCCTTTTCTTGACATCAGCACTATTTATTAAGAATAATATTATTTCCAGGAGATATGTTAATGTCTAGCATGTTAGAACAAGCAATCGTAGATGCTGCTGCATTACGTGAGGCTGCTCTCAAAAACGCAGAACAATCAATTATTGAAAAGTATGCACCACAGATTAAAGAAGCAGTAAAAGCAATGTTGGACGACACCATTGTAGAAACACGCATGTATCAAGGACGAACCGTTGAGGTTATCCATGAAGCAGACGAAGAAGGGAATGTCACTGTATCAGAAACTGGTGGAAAACCATTCACTGTTAAAGAGTCAGATTTGTCTGAAGCAACAGACGACCAAATTCTACAAGAAGAAGAAATGGACGCCGCAGCGGACACAGCAACACCTCCTCCTACCGAAATAGAAGCACCCCCTGCCTGGGATTCACGCTACGGATCGACCGAATCTGTTACCCTTACCGCCATGCTAGACAACGTAGACGCGGATGGCAACATTGAAATCGATTTAGACGCAATCGAACTGTCACTTGCACAGCAAGAAGAAGCCGCAGTGGAAACACCACCAGAAGAGCCCCTAGGGGGCCTCTCAGCGACTCCTGAGGAGACAGCAGAGGAAACACCTACCGACGAAACTGGGGGCGAAATAGATGACCTCCTTGGCGACCTTGGAGGTGGTGAAGATATGCAACTTCAAGAACTCATGGATCTGCTGTCTGAATATGATGAAGAATTACTAGAAGAAGAAATGGAAGTCGATATGGGCGAAGCCAAAGACGGCTGGATTGATACCAACGAAGGCTCTCTCGAATATAAGAAAGATATGGAAGAGGCCAAAGAGGCTCATGAAGATGAAGACGAAGGCGAGGACGAAGACAAAAAGTCCGAGGACGATGAAAGACTACAAGAAGCCCTTAAAGAGGTCGACCAATTTCAACAAACATTTATAATACTCAAGGAACAAAATGAAAAACTTGAGTCCGTTGTTCACAAGTTGAATGACAAACTTGAAGAGACTTTGCTTTCAAACGCAAAGCTTCTCTATCAAAACCGCACATTAAATGATGCCTCCTTGAATGAGCGACAAAAAACTAAAATTGTCGAAGCCATCTCTAATGCGGAGTCTCCAAAAGAGGCAAAGAATTTACATGAAACGCTACGGGCGACAGTGGGATCCCAAAAACAAAAGGCTCCACAATCACTGAACGAAACCGTTAACAGGCGATCGAATCTATCTTCTATGCTGAATACGAGACAAAACATAAACGAAAGCAAGTCTTCTGATCCTTTTATGGAAAAGATGCAAAGACTTGCAGGCATTAATAAATCTTAAGGAGGTTAAATAACATGTCTATTGTACAAAAATTAACCGAAGGCATCGTAAATCGTGATATGGCCGCAGAAGGGGAAGCTCTTCTGAATAAATGGACACAAACCGGTTTGCTTGAAGGTCTTCAAACAGGCCATCAGAAGAGCACAATGGCTCGTCTTTTGGAAAACCAAGCAAAAGAATTGCTTCGTGAATCTAGCTCTATGACCGCTGGTGATGTTGAAGGTTTTGCTGCCGTCGCATTCCCAATTGTTCGTCGTGTATTCGCCGGACTGATCGCTAACGATCTTGTAAGCGTTCAACCAATGTCACTCCCTAGTGGACTGATCTTCTTCCTGGACTTCTCTTTCGGAGATGCTCAAGATGGAAGAACTGCTACTTCCCCTCGTATGGGTAATACTGCTGATGGAACTGCTTCTATCTATGGTACTAACAAACTTGCTAAAGGCATCGTTGATGGTGTAAACCTTGTTGGTGGTACCTACAAAGAAGACCTTTCTGGTCCTCGTACTGCTATGGGTTATGCTTACTCCTCTCCAAGTGGAAGTAATGATGGTGCCATCACTCAAGCACATATAACTGTTAATGCTGCTTTTAAACTCGATGGCGCAGTATCGGAAACCAATGCTAAACTAATTCAATATGATCCGGATCTTCTGGCTCTTACTGATAGTGCTGTCGGTGTTGTAGTAATCGAAGTTGATGAAGCCGAGATGGCTAATGCTACTGGTGTTGGCGCAATCGATTTCAACAACCTTGGTGCTATTCAAATCAGCGCTACTGCTTTGGCAACACTGGACGCCGTAGTTGATGCTGCTGGTGCCAACTTTCAGAAGCAAATCCGTCGATTGACTGATCGTGTTTCTTCTTCTGATGCTGGTACTGGTAACGCTGCTACACGCTTTGTTCTTACCATGGCTGGTGCTAGTTTGACCGCAGCTGACACTACTACGTCTTCTGCTACCGGTATCGCTATTGGCGAGTTGAGTTTCCCGCTTAAAGATCATCTCCCCGTAGGTGGTTCCGTCGGTGCCGTTGGTTCTTCTAGCAACAACTTTGCTTTGGAAGGCTCCTCTGAAATCCCAGAGATCGATATCAAGGTAGACTCGATCGCTATCACAGCACAAACCAAGAAACTGAAAGCCAAGTGGACTCCTGAATTGGGGCAAGACTTGAATGCTTATCACAACTTGGACGCTGAGGTAGAATTGACTTCTATCTTGTCTGAGCAAATTGCTCTTGAAATCGATCGTGAGATCCTTGCTGACCTCGTAAATGGCGCAACTGCTGCTACTTACTACTGGTCTCGCTCTCCTGGTCTATTCGTTAACCGTTCAACTGGTGCAGAATTGGGCGCTACTGCAGCTGCTCCTGACTTCACCGGTACTGTTAGCGAATGGTATGAGACTCTCATTGAAACTATCAATGACGTTTCTGCTCAAATCCATCGTAAGACATTGCGTGGTGGTGCTAACTATGTTGTCGTGTCTCCTGAAGGCGCTAACATTCTCGAATTCACTTCTGGATTCCGTGCTAATGTTACTGCTGACGCTGACAAGGGTGATATAGGCGCCGTCAAGGCTGGTTCCTTGAGTCGTAAGTTCGACGTTATCGTTGACCCTTACTTCCCTCGAAACTTGATACTAGTAGGTCGTAAAGGCTCTTCATTCCTCGAAAGCGGATATGTCTATGCTCCTTACGTTCCACTGCAAGTCACACCTACCATCTTCGGCCCTGAAGACTTCGTTCCTCGTAAGGGAGTGATGACTCGTTATGCCAAGAAAATGGTTCGTCCTGATATGTATGGTCTTGTGATCATCCGTGGATTGCTCGGTGAGTCCGGATCCTAATTATTAATTAGATCCAAAAAAGATGCCCTCGTTCTTCGGAACGGGGGTTTTCTTTTTCTGTTAACTATTTACATGTGAATTGGGCAATGCCCACACATTTTATTAATATATTAAGGAGATTTATATTATGGCTAGAGTAGGAAGAGCGTCAAGAAACGCATCTCTTATGAGAGTAGAAACAATTAGTGGAACGACTAAAACAATTTTACCAGCGGAGTCTGGAGAGCTTTACCTTCTCAAGGTAACTGGTGGCCTCACTGTTACATTGCCGGCTGTCAAGGAAGGCGCTTATCTTAAGTTTCTTTTCGCTGATAACACTGGAACCGGTGGAAATGTAAACTTCCATGCCGCCTCAACATCAACTGAAATTGCTGGTTTTGTTACAACACTTGTAGCCAGCGGTGCGGTTACTCAAGGTGGACAGGCACTTGCCGGTGGAGGGGACCAAATGGTTATTGCTGATGGTGCTGGAATCAAAGAAGGCTCATGGGTTGAGTTCATTTCTGATGGATCCCAGTGGTTCGTTTCCGGAATCATCATAGGGGCTGATGTTAACGCTGTAACAAGTATTTCATAATAGAGGTAACTAATGGGACGTAAAGCAAAGCGAGCGAGAACATTGGCAAGAATTGCTAGGATAACGGGAGAACAAACCACTTCCGAACCTACTCTTGTTGCCGAGAACTCTCAAAAAATTGAAGAATTAAAAACAAAAAATCCTGAACCAGTTATTGAAGAACCAGTAACACTAGAAGAGCCACCGTTTGTAGTCGAGGCTCCCGAGGTT
>Ga0114906_1002011_pt1 | contig 10401 bp, 13 predicted proteins | sample MalvirDeepMed_M9_FD_89687 | JGI IMG/M metagenome (GOLD analysis project Ga0114906, IMG submission 89687) | Marine viral communities from the Global Malaspina Expedition - Malaspina viral metaG DeepMed_M9 | ecosystem: Environmental > Aquatic > Marine > Oceanic | place: Mediterranean Sea... | reverse complement strand
TAGAAGGTGTTACTAAATCGTCAGGTGCTGTAACATCTAAAGCTCCTAATTCAACAAGAACATCACCATCGCCATATGCAGTTGATGCTGCGTTTGTTGATGCTAGTGTTCCAGCGAAAGATTGAATTTTTCTAGTTCCCATTGATATTAGTTGTCCAGTTGAGTTAACTGAAAAACCTGTTTCTGTGATCACGCCAGTAGAAGCTGCTTTGTTAATTACGTTAAAGCCACCTTCTGATCTGACCGGACCACTAAAAGTTGAATTTGCCATATTGGTCTCCTTTTCCGCCAGTACAGTCTGAGACATTGTCTACTGCACGAGTCTATACTGACTATTTATAAGTATGCAGTACGTCGAGTATACGCTTTTAAATATAAATGTGCAAATAAAAAGGGGGCCGAAGCCCCCTTTTAAGTTCTTCAATAAAAAGAATTATTATGCTCCTTCAGAAGCAAACATTCCTCTCCAATCAGAAAAACCAAAGCTGTAACGTTCTCTAGCTTTGTATTTCATATTTCCAGTCTCAAAGTCGCCTTCCATAGAAGTAGCGATCGCTGATCTTTGGAAATGTTTCATTCCGTTAGGCACATCCGTTTTAATAAAGAATGCGTCCGTGTCAGTTAGGTAATTATTTACCGCATAACCTTCAGGCACCATTCCTTTTGAAACGACAGCGTTGATATCGTTATCAGCAGTGCCAGTTCTGTTTGCAGACTTCATAAGTCTTTCCGCAGTAAACTGTAGTGCTGATGGTATAATCAACTTACGTGCTTTAGCAGCAATCTTAAGACCTCTGTCATCAGCCAAAGCTCCAATGTCAATCATTGCTTGCTCTAGTGATGTTTCGTTAAGGTCAGAAGCAGTTGCTAGTTCGTTTCTTTGGTTACCAGATGAAGTCGGGTGAGCTGAAGAAAATAGCTCAACGCCATCACCACCTGTAAAGTTAGAGTCAAAACCGTTATTTAAAACGTTTGCAGCTTTAACTTGTTTTGTGTGTGCCATGGAACGTGCTAGTGCTTTCGTGTAACGAGTACTGATTTTGTCGTAAAGGTTATCCTCTACAGCTTCTTCAGTAATCTGGAAAGCAAGTCCAACAGTTTCATGAGAGTAACGAGCTGTGAAAGACTCAGTCGCTGAATCAAAGTTAACAGAAGTACCTTCTGGTTTAACTGATGCAGAACCAAAGCCAGACAACATCACTTCTTCCTCGAAAGCTCTATCAGAGTTTTCGGTGTCAAAGATTTCAGCGTGCTGATTCTCGTACCCTTTATATTCTAGTCCAAATAATGCATTCAAACCAGGTTCCAACTCTTTTGCGAGTTGTGCTCTATTTATAGCCATAGTCTAAATCCTCCTTACAGACCTGTTATTAGTTTATAAGCATGTTCACCTGTATTGAAGATGACATAAGCGTTACTGTTCGCAGAGCCTAGAGTATTATTATCTGGGTCCTTTGAATTGCCAATCTGTCTAAAACCACCAGAAGCAGTAGTACTATAAGTACTAGTATCGAGTTCTGATGTAGATTGACCAGTAATTGTGCTTCCGCCAACTCCTATGAAGTCGTGGTTAGCATGCTGGTTGTTAGCTAGTGTTGCAGTTCCGTCGTGCTGTGCTTCAAACACAATACTAGGATCCGCATAAACATACGCAACAGTATCAGCCGCAGCAGTACCTGTCGGATAATATGCGCTATATGTTGGTTTTGAAGTGGTTGGGTCAGTATAGAAACATCCACCGAAAACACCACCTTGTTGTGTGTCTCCAGCTGCTGCTGCTTCAATTGTTCCGCCTGCTACTAATTCAATCACTTGACCAGTGAAAACATTAGCTGCATAACCTGAAGCAATTCCATACTCTTCAGTACGAAGTTCGCCGCCACTTAGATGCCTTACCGGTTTAAAACCGAAGGCTGCGTCTTTATTTGCCATAATTATAGTCCTCCTTAGACTAATAAATTATTAGTTATTGTTAATAATCCAAATTTAATTCCGGCAATGAATAGTGTTAAAGAAACTAATCTTGTTTCTTGGCACCGCCAAAAGCTACTCTAGTTTGCCTACTCGGATTGTCTATCGGCATACTAGGATGCTGCTCCCTCATCAAATTGTTATCAACAGCTTGCTGTTGATCTGTAGTTTGACTTGCAAAATAAGCTTTACGCTCTTCTGCAATTTCAACGGGTATTTTGGCTAGCAGTAATCCACCTACAGCAACAACGCCTTCGTTTTTTCCGTCCTCAATGGTCGGAGCATCGAAGTCACCTAACTCTTCGAGTCTGACAAGTTCGTAACCTTCTCGAATACGAGAAGAAACATTTTTCTTATCTTCTTGACCCATAATCTCAGCACGTATCCAACGATACTGAAACCCGTCTGGTGCTTGTGGCGCGTCTAATCTAGATGGTGGTCGCCAAGGCTGCCTTTTGGCAGTTTTTTCTCTAGTTTGAGATGAGCGTGAGGTTCTTGTTTTATTTTTCATATGCTACTCCTTCACGTATTTAGCGTATTCTTCTAATGGCACACCTAATTTTTTAGCGATTGCAACCTGTGACGGTGTGAGTCTCACAGTTCGTTTTCCTTGTTTGGAAACTGATTTTACTGCAGGAGCAACAGTTTGGTCAACTGTTTTTTTGCTTTTTTCTGCTTCAAATTTATTTGGAAATTGTTCCTGTATCTGACGATCTATTTCTTCATAATATTCATCTGATCTTGGGTCATATCCTTGCTGCTCAACAAGTTTTCTATGAATTGCAAATGCTGTATAAGTCATTGCCTCATCTTTACCAAACCACTTATTTTTTTCTGCCCAAGCATTGGCTTTAGGATCAGGTGGTGGGGCTTGTGGTGGAGGAGCTACTTGACCGCCTTGATCGTAAGCAGGTGCAGCTTGCATTTCTTTTTGTTGTTTAAATCTTGCAGCTTGTATCTCAAGTTGTTCTTTTTGAATTTTTGCTCTCTCGGCATCAAGTGATGCTCTTGCAAGAATAGTTTGCGCGTCAGCTTGCGCATTAACATCGCCTTCTTCAATTGCTTTTTTTAATCTTAATTTTGCTTCTTCAACTTGTGACGTCGAAGCAGTTTCAATTGTTGATGCATAATTTTCATTAAGCGACTGTAATTGTGTTTCGAGTTCTGATTGTTTAGTTTTTAAACCAGATGCATATTTTATTGCCGCATCTTCTCTACGTTCTGATTCACGAAGTTTACCAACAAGTTTAGAAATTCGTTTATTAACTTTATCACTATACTCGTCGTGCTCACCTTTGTCCGTTGACGGTTTTTCTTCTTCCGTTTTTTCTGGTTCAGGTGCAGGCGCAGCTTCTTGTTCTGCAACTTCTTCTTCAACTGGTGTTATTGTAGATTCTTCTAATTCAACATCAACGGATTCACCGCTGGTGTCAATAGGTACGAGTTTATCGTCCTGTATCTGTTCTTTTTGTGCCTCGGGCATGGTTCTTGTTCTCCATGGTTAATTATTGCAAGATCGACTACATATGTAGTATGTCAGTCGGGTCCTGTATTATAGCAAGTATTTCATCATCATTCAAGAGTCTTAAATCACCGCCATCAATTTTTAATCTTGACCCCGCATAACGCGCAAAGATGACCCAATCACCTTTTTTACACCAAGGACCTTCAGGAAACTTAATTGTATCTCCATACGCATCAGGACCAGTAGCTAACACATAACCGCAAACGGTTGCTAGTTGCTCTCGTTCACGTGCTTGATCAGTTAATATAATGCCGCCTTTACTTTTTTCAGCGCCTAAATAAGGTAGTATTAATATTCTCCAACCAGTAGGTTTTGGCAGTTTTTCAGCTATATTTTTATCAATATTGTCAGGATCAATGTACTTAGACTCTCTTTCACCGTATATTTCTTCAACTTCTTGTTGATTTTTTTCTATTTCAGCAGCCGTTTTGCCTTCTTCGTCAACTTTTGCTTTTTGTTTGCGTCTTTCTTTAGCCATACGCTCTGGTAAAATTAAATCAGTCATTTTGTTCTCCTTTATCTAGTATTTCTTTAATTTCATCTTCCATTTCTTCTAATACTCGGTAACTGCCGAGCATAAAATGGTAGTCGTGCTTCTCTGTAGTGCTTCCTTGCATTACATATTGCGTAGTTTTTTCTTTCTTGTCGCGAATAAGACGTAAAATCTTATCGCTCAACCATAATCCGTCCATAAATTTCTATAATTCTGATCTTATTTGCTTATATTTGTTCAATATACTACTAATTCCGTTATTTACAACACCATTTTCATTCATAACCATCATTCCGCCTTCCATTCTACCTACACGGCCACCATCTTTAGCGCCAAACGCGCTAAATGGGTTAAATGAAGTTTGAGTTGTTGGGTTAAATTGATAGGTCGGCATTAAAGAATCAATACCAAAAATACTAGTGTCAGGAGATGTTCCCGGAATAAAAGAAGAAGGTCTTTGAATTTCAGTTTGTTCAATAAAAGGTTGAAAAAAAGGAACGTTTAACATTCTTGCATATGCATCTGTCAATGATCCTGTTTTAGATGCATCGTAATCCATTGGTGTGTAACCTTGATAACGTGGAGAAGGACTAGCTGGTCTGTTTAACGATGCTGATAACTGTGTTCCGTGTTGTAATCGCTGTTGTCTTTCCAATTCCGCTTGTTCAGCGTCTCTTCTTCTTTGTTCTTCAATAGCTGCAAGTCTTTGTTGTTCAGCCACTCGTGCTGCTTCTGCTGCTGCTTGTCTAGCTGCTTCTTCTTGTGCCAGTCTGGCTGCCTCTGCTTGTCTAGCTGCCTCTGCTTGTCTAGCTGCTTCTTCTCGTGCTAATCTTTGTTGTTCTGCAATAGCTGCCGCCTGTTCTTGCGCTCGTTTAATTGCTTCTTCCTGTGCTTTTTTAGCCGCTGCCTCTCTAGCTTTTCGTTCTGCATCAATAGCTGCTTGTCGTTTTTGCTGTGCCATTCTTTGACGATACTCAGGAATTCTTTCTCCTTGAAGTATTCCAGGATACCTTTGTTGTCGAAGTGTCTGTGCTCTATCTCGTCTGTCTGGACCTTCACCTTTGCCTTTAGGTCCTCCAAAGCCGCTAGGTTTATTGAGACCGCCTGCAGAAGACATTCCTGCACTTGTATAACCTCCGCCGTTAAGGCTTGGTAATCCGCCGGGTCCTTTATTTGCTTTACCTTTTAAAGAATTATGTAAATCCAAATCTATTAAAAGGTCTTTTTCTTTTTTAGTAATATAAGAAAGTTCAGTTGCCGGATGATTAGGAGATGATTTCCATTTTTTAGGAACGCCAGAAACCGTAGGTTGTTTACCTAAATAATTTAATGTTTTTCCTTGTGTTACAGCTTTTGGTTTAGCCATTATCGCCCTCCTCGCATCATCATACTAAAAGGATTGACATTCGTCATCGGATTAAATTTAGCAGGTAACGCTGCAAGACCGCCGTTTGCAAAAGTAGTGTAAGGTTGAATTTCATCAAAGTAATTTAAATCATAACCTGAAAGCACTGGTTCTTCTTCAATTTCTTCTTCAATTTCTTCTTCATTTATTGAAGTTTCATCTGTTGGATATAATACTTCCATAGTGCTTGGTCCGCCATTGCCACCGCCCATTTCTCTTTCTAAACCTGATTGTTTCGCAAACATAGGGTCAATTGTAAAAGTTGGCATGTCTGGGTTTATTCCAAAAAAAGCGCCAGCCATTCCTAAATATTTACCCACGCCAGGAAGTCCATACATTGCACCGACAGTATTAACAGTTCCCATTTTTTGGCCGCTAATTCTATCATAAACAGTATTACCCGCTTGATAATAGTCAGAAAAATTTCCTGTAAAAACATCTGGGTTTTGTTCGTAAACTTGAGCTAGTTGACGATTGGGAGACAGCTCCATTAGTTTTTCATTATATTGAGTTTGAACTTGTGATAACTGTTCTGCAGATAAATCATCTTCTGTGTTAAGAGCATCAAATTGTTCTTGAGCGGCAACCATTTGATCAAACGCGTCAGAAGATTGATTTGCACCAAAATTTCCTTGAGCTGCTGCTAAATTAGCACCTGCTTGAATAGCTTGTCCTTGTTGTTGAGACATTCCAGATGCTCCAAAATCTGCGCTACCAAAATCTCCCTTTTCTGCTGCGCCCATTGCTTCGCCGCTTCTAAAACCTCCGTACTTTCCTCCTCCACCAAAATCATTGTAGTTAGGAATATTTTTTATTTCAGGTCCTGTGTGTGGCGGGTTACTGTCATACATGTCAACTTTTTTAAGAAGCTTTGCTTCATCAGGAGTAATGTATGCAAGTTTTACAAAATGTTCTCCCTCACCAAACTCACGAGGAACATCGTTTACCATCGGGCCTACATAACCAACTTTTTTCTTTAAGTTTTTTAAATTAGACACTACTTAGCTCCTCCGTTTGGTCGCATAATATTAGCTGTAGTTTTTTCCATGTTTGCTGTAATTTTTTCTGCTTTGTCCATAACTTTATTTATAGAGTCTTTTTCTAACTTTTCTACAGCAATAGCTGATCGAATAGAAACAGCATCTTTTTGTTGATCAATTTTCTCACGATCTACTTTAGTGTTAGTAGCTAGCTTTTTCTTCTCAAGGCCAAGTTTTTCATTTGCTTCTTTACCTTTTCGTTTGATGTCTTCTTCTCTAACTTTAAGTTCGTCACGTTTTAAATCAATTAATGGATCAGCCGCAGTTTGTTTTAACAACTGTTCATACTGTGCTACAAACTCTGCGATTAATTTAGATTGAAGTTCTGCAACGCGTGCCTGCATCTCCATCATCATTTGTTGCTGCATCATTTGCTGTTGTTCTGGTGGTAACTGCATCATTTGCTGTTGTACTTCTGCTTGTATTTGTTCTTGAGCTTTTAATGAAATGTGTTGCATAATGTGCGCTTGTAAGTTCGCCATAACAATAGGACTCGATTTAACCACTGTACTGTGCATCATAGCAAAGTGTGATTCTATGTGAGCGTCATGATTTTGCCCTTGGAATGCTTGCGCAGTTGCACCTGCAAGTATCTCTGCGTTTTCTGTTGCTGGATCTTTAGGCATTGGTTCTTGTGGTGGCGGCAACATTGCTTCAATATTTTGTACACCCATTGCTTCGTACATTCTTCTGTATGCTTCATGCACGTTGTGCATTTGTGGTGCTGCTTGCGCTAATTGTAATTGTTGTTGTGCTAGTGTTACACGTTGAGTAACAGAAAAAATATTAGGATCTGATACAGGGATAACATCAATACGTGCATCAAAGTCTTGTGCTTTGACTGCTTGGTTTCCACCAACAATTTGATACGGATAAACTGGTGGCAATGTTTCTGCAAATAATTGTGCGAGTAATTTAAATTCTTTACCTTGTGCCATGTGCATTCTTTTATGAATAGCGGACATAACTTTCATGCCACGCTCAAGGAGCGCCATAGTTGTACCAACAGGATTAACTTCATTGCCCTCACCAAGTTTCATATCAGCTACAGCTGCAAAAGATTTACCACTGTCAATTACAAAACCAAGTAAATTAAATAAAGTTTGTGATGGTTCTTTGTAAGGTAGAGTCATTAAAGATGACGCAAGATCACCCGCTGGTGCATCTACATCTCTAAATTCACCAGGTACTAGTGGCTGGTCATCGTCCCTGATTCTAAGGCCACGAGCTTTAAAACCTGCTGGTAAGTTGACGAGTGTGCCGGCATCGATAAGCTGTCGTAGTACAGAGGTTGCGGTTTTTGTGAGACCACCCAACATATGGATAAGACCAAAACCATAAAAACCAAGACCTGGCAGAAACTTATAATGTACGAAGTATTGTTTTTTAATTTTAAGTGGATCAGTTTCATTCCAGTTTCTTCTTATAGAAAGTATTTGATTTGAGTTCTCTTCAAGAGTTACAATATACGGTAAACTAATACCAGTCTCTTCACCTGCCTCATTGGCATCTTCATAGCCCGGAAGGTCTAAGTTAGTATGGATCTCGAGTAACGTATAAACATCATCTTTTGTGTAAGCTTTTTTCTTACCATCAAGTTCATCAATTTTTTGTTGGATTTCACTTGGGTCATCATCTGGTGGGTTGCCAACTGCTACGTCACGATAAAATCCAGACACTTGAAACTTCCGTAGATCGTTGGCCATCATCTTTACAACGTGAGTAATTCTAGAACATGTCATTAAATCTGTTGAGTCGTAAGGAACAACTAGATCTTCTGACGATACAAATTTAGCAACGGGTCTACCTAAAGTATTATCGAAATAAACTTTACGAAACGCCGAACCTGACAACGGTAGGTGAAACAACATTTGATCAAGCTCGGGCTCGTATTCTTCCATGATGTGGGTAAGTTGGAAATTCATAAACTCTTTAACACGATTAGACTGTGCATCTATTTGTGGATTAGTTGCACCCATAATTTGTGTTTTTACAGGGCCACCTGCAGGAAATAATTCTTTATAAGATTGTGCTTGGAACTGAGTAACTGATTCTGCAAGTAAAGGGTGGGATACACCTGATGCTCCAGGGAAAGGACTTGTTCGGTCATCGTACTTCATGCCAAGTAAATCTAGTCCTTCAGCATAAGTTGATGACCAATCACTACGTGATTCTTTATCGCCATCGTATGCATCAGAAAGTTCTCTTGCAATTATATCAAGATCACCTTCTCCTAATTGTTCAGCTAAGTTTTCATTGTGCCCGCCCATCATTGTTTGTTGCGGACCAAAATTTATAGTAGCGCCACCATCAGCATCTAGCTGCGGATCGCCATCATCTAATTCTACTTCTTGCGCTCTAATGTCAAACTTCATTTGTTCTTTTAGAGGCATGTCTCTATCTATCGGCATACTACGCCCTTAATGATGCTATTCCCGCACCTTCGTCTCGTTGTCTCATTGATTGAATAATCATAGGACCTTCCATTTTGATAAATTCTCTCAATCCTTCTGGACCTGTATATTTTGGATCTAGTTGATCCATGTCTCGTAATTTATCATATGCTTCTATAACTAAATTAAGCATTGGATCTTCCATTGCTGCAGTTCTTAACATGCCTTCGCTTTCAATCATGTCGCGTAACTCCATTGGATCTGTTTCAAACATTCCAGCAGGATCATCAATCATATCAGTTGGCACTCTCATTTCTTCATCATCAGCAGCCATCATCATATTGCCTCGTGATAATCCACCAAGACCATTTCTTGTATCTCTCATTATTGCCATTAAATCACCTTTTTTGCAGGACGCTTAACGCCCTTTACCTTACCCTTGTTAATACTGGCATAGAATACCTGTTTTCCTTTATCTTTACCATAGTTTTTTTTCATGGACTTTAATATCTTTTTACCTTTTGGGTTTAGTGGCATTTTCGTCTCCTAAATGTTTCCAAAATTCATCCAACGCATTATGCTCACAATTGTTGCAATTGCACCCGTCCGTCCGGCACGAACCACCATTACCACAGTGGCACTCGTGCTCGCAGTGCTTACACGTAGACATTATTCCCCCAATGAAACAATAACTACTTTTTCTTTTTAACAGGTCCACCGCGTTTTAATTTAACGCCGCGACCTCTTAGAACATCTTTTCGAGTTACTTTGCCGTCACCAGTTAAATCAGGAAAGGCTTTGCCTCCCATTTTTCTTTTAACTCGTTTCTTCATTGCAGAGCCGCCGCCTTTTTTTAGAATACGTTTCTTCATTGCAGAGCCGCCGCCTTTTTTCTTAACTCGTTTTTTCATTCCCATCATGTCTGTATCTCCTATAAGATTGTCGTTTTTTTACTGTGCCCTCGTAATAGTCGTTAGGCCAGTGGTCATAATAACCAGTCTTGCGTAAATTGTCACTAGCTTTTTCTAATTCATCAAACTTTTGTATCAACACCATCATAAAGTTATGTTCTGGTTGCCATTCTCCTGTATCTAAAAAATCTACTTCTTCCTCTTCCTCGTCATCATCAGGGTGGGAACCCATCAAATATATGTCATTTGGTACCATAACTCTGTTTAAAATATCAATAACGGAATCTAATTCTTCAGGTGTGTAACCAATGTCATTGCAAGCAACGATTGCAATTTGTACATCTTTTTGTTTAGCAAGTTTAGCGCCCTCAATAATTGTATCTTGAAAATTTGCAAAGTTAGTACACTCAAGTATACGATATGTTTTATCTAATCGTGCACGTTTAGCATACGGACACACAGGTACATTGCCCAGGTGTTCATTTTTTGGTTCTAGATAATTCTCGCACCACGCAAGAATATCATCGGTCATGGTCATATTATTTTAGTAATGTCTCTAAAAAAACTTTTGTATTTATATAATTTTGTGCCGTCACTGTAATGCTCAACATAATCTTCTGGATTTATTTGCACACGTCCACCTTTTTCAAAACCCACACGACC
>Ga0114906_1002008_pt1 | contig 10405 bp, 13 predicted proteins | sample MalvirDeepMed_M9_FD_89687 | JGI IMG/M metagenome (GOLD analysis project Ga0114906, IMG submission 89687) | Marine viral communities from the Global Malaspina Expedition - Malaspina viral metaG DeepMed_M9 | ecosystem: Environmental > Aquatic > Marine > Oceanic | place: Mediterranean Sea... | reverse complement strand
TTGGAATATGTCACCGACCTGACGCCGAGCGTATCCTGTGAAGTAGTATCATTTGATACGTTCGCTGGTTCCCCCGTCACAGGGTGAACGGCTTGAACGCTAGCCTGGTTAATTGTGTTGATTAGGTTGTATTGGGTCGATACTTTCTGCATCGGAAACTTATCGGCGGTTTTATCGGCCGTGAACTCGAACACACGGTAATGGTCGGTGCTGCTCACGCTTTCTTTCGTCATGAGGCGGTTAATGTAGCCGGCGTTCAGCGTCCACGTGCTCCCAGCAAACGAAGCTGTAGTTGGGTAGATGATGGCTGGCCCAGATGGTAGGACTTGTGCGTTTAGGTGGTCTTTAGCTGTCCCAGAGTCAAATTCGTCTATGATGCCCCAAAAGCCTGGGGCGGTTTCTGACCCTGCCGGCACGTTATTTTTTTTATTTATGGCGGTTACTGTGTCGCTGGCTGCGTCAAATTTGGGGAATGGTACGGCGGTAATACCGCCTACGCCATTGAGAATGTTTTGGCTAACTACATCTAAGGTGTCATAGTCGGCGGTTATGTCTATTTCTTTTACTTGGTCGCGTGCAGCGTACGAAAAGAAATCTGCGAGCGTAAGCATGACCCTAGCTTGCTGCCCGTCGTCCTGAAAATCTATATCGTTGATAATCATGTGGGCTACGTTTGCTGTCGTAGAAGTAGAACCATCATTGATAATGCATCTGATATCTAAAATCATAGAAAACCAGTCGAGGCTGGCGTGGGTACCGCCTGCAGACGGCGTGTAAATATTTTCGTTATTATCTAAATGCAGGTATCCGTTATATGATCCCACTCTAGCTATTTGCACTGACTGGTTAAGAGAAAAACCTAAAACGCTGCTAGTAATGTCAATAGATGTATCAGCATCCCGTAAATAAATTTCCCAAGTATGAGAACAAGGCATCTTAAGTTCTCACTAGGTTACTGGTCGCTATATCTGCGGCCCCGTTTTGCCGAACATACCGCTGTAAGGCCGCTACGACGTCTTGGCCGTCAGACCCCGCCGGCATATTCACGTTAATAGTTGTACCGCCGCCTTGTGCCGATGATGTCGGAACTGCTGGCGATAATGGCCCCACAGACCACTCTTCAGGGGCATCCCCACCTAAAATATCAGGCGTTCCAGTTAAAAAACCTTGAATTTTTCCGAATAAACTTCCCCCTGGTAAATCACTTAGCTCAAATTCAGCTATAAAAACAAGAGCGTCTCTAATGTCTTTTATAATGTTCCACCATTGTTGAGCGCCGCTTATAAAATCGTCAAAGAAACCGTCGGCTATTGATCTGAATTTTTCGCTAGTTAAATAAAGGGCGGCCATCGCACCCACAAAAGCGAAGAATAAGCCAACCCCTAAGGCGGCGTTAAGTGCAAGAGTGCCTCCGGCTAGAGCGTAAAGCGAAGTTACTACAGCAGCTACTTTTGCTTTTAAGACAAGCAAGCCAAACGCTAACGCTAAGCCGGCTATCGCTCCCGCTAACATCGTGTATTTTGTCCGGTTGCGGTTAATGTGATCGATGAAAGCCTGGCCGGCTGCTGGTAATTTCTCCTTTAAGTATTCGACGATTTCCACAAATTTGGGTACTAGGTCGTCTTTTATAAAGTCCCTAGTGGCCTTAAATGCTGCCGTTACGCCAGGCCAAGCGAATTTAGCAAAATCAACGACTTTTTGGCCGAGGACAGGAAACCATTTCCTCACTAATTCACCTACTGGCGTTAAAAAATCTTTTACTGCTTCCATAGCTCCACGAATAGCCGGCGACCATTCTTCAAATTTGCCGATGAGGAATTCTATTCCTGTCGCTAGTTTTTCCGCTACTGGTAAAAGAACGGTGCCGAGTTCTATCCCTAGGTTTTTAATGCGTGCCGTTAAAATTCTTTGCTTATTAGCTAAGCCGTCCGACGTCCTGGCAAAGTCGCCCATCGATCCCATTTCTCCGAGTTGCTGCATAATGAGGGAATGGCGGGCCATAATCTTCTGGCCTTCCGTGAGTTCATCACCTACCTCGACGAGTCCCATCGCGAGCGCTTCAGCGTTTACTTGGGCGGCGTTCATAAGGACGCCCACCGACTGCAGCGGCTCTGTCGATCCTCGTAGACCAGCGGCGAGTTTCTCCACAGCTTCCTCAGGGCGTAAATTATTGAACGAAGCCACATCAGCAGCCGTTTGGACCATCTTGTCAGCGAACATGCTTAACTCGACGCCTGACAAACCCGACGCCTTACCAAAAACGCCGAACGTAGACGCCGCTTCAAGAAACTCAGATTTCGACATTCCCACAGCGGTAGCGGCCTTATTCGCTGCTAATTCGATATTACCTGCAACGCCGCCAAAAATCTGTTGAGCTTTAGACAGTGATTCCTCAAAATCGACCGCTAAATCGATAGCTTTTACACCTAGTCCAGCCATAGCGACGCCGCCAGCTAACCCAACCTGACCCACCTTTTTCGAGAAAGCCCCCAAAGATTTAGTAGCTTTCCCCAAAGCTTTGCGTAAAGGTTTAGAATCGCCTGCTACTACTACGTTAATGATGCTGGTTTTTTTCGCCATTTAGAGGCCCGCTTTTCGTTGTATTTTTTTTACGCCTTCAAAATATGCGTTAAATACTTGGTTTCGTCGTTCGTCGAGGGCGTCGTACAGGAACGGGTTAGGGTGTATGGGGCCGCCCCTCCAGCCTTTGGCGGCGTCGGGTCGTGTCGCCCACCCAAAATGGACGGGGCCAGCGTACGGGACTCGCTTAAAACCTGCCCGTACCCGTCCGGCTGTTTTCGTCCCTGAAGCCCTTATAGTTTCTCTCAGGCGTCCGGTGAGTACTGGTGCGAGACTAGCGGCCCTATCAGCGACCATTTCGGCCAGGTCTAGGTGAAGTTCTTTCAAATCCTCAAAATCGTCGTCGAGCATAGACAGGTTTTTTCGTAGCTCTCGCATTCCTTGGGTTTTTACTGAAAGGGGCTGTTTCACTTTTTTTGCCGTTTCTGTTGTTCTTTCACCATGTGATTGTGGGCCACTAGTAGGGCGTTTATCATGTAGGGTTCCATTTCTAACAGGTCGGCGACCGGCTGTCCGGTTACCAGCCCTAGCCTAGCGATTGCATACGCGGTGTGTCTTCTACTAAAGGGTCTTCGTCTTCCTCCACGAGCGTGATATCTTCGATATCGTTTTCTACCCATTGGTCGAACGGTTTAACTACCCGACCAGACATTCTCGTTGAATGCCAGGCTATCCATGCTATATGTTCGATACTGGGTGAATCGCTGAAAGCCGCTGAAAGCGTGGTTTTGTATTCACGCTCGAACGCTATCGCCGTTTTGATTGTTATACCGACCGTGTACGGGTCGCCTGAATCCTTCGGCTCGATTTGTAGCCGTATAGATGAGCCGAGCACGCTTAGCTCGTCGCTTTTGTGATGGCGCCAGTAATTGGCCAGCTAATAGAATGGGTAGCTATTTCTCCGACGGACCCGTTGAGGGTGTCCCATTCCGTCACGATAGCGTTAAACGTGTACGACGGGTTGGTCGCGCTGACGCTGGCGTCTACCGGCTTAACGACTACGGCGGTGGACGTGCCGACAAGCGGAAAGATCGTCGCTTCGGTTTTGGATGCTGCGAAATCGGCGTTGAACTCGATATCGACAGTGCCGGATTTCAGGCCGCCAATATACGAACGACTAGTATCGCCCATAGCGGTATCCTCCAGGTTGTCGGCTGATTGTGACAACGTAATACTAGTAACATACGAAGAAAGATCGACGCTGTTAATCGTTACGCTGGCATTGTTTAACATAAATGTGGCCATGTTTTAATTTCCTTTTTTAGGTGGGTTATCAGGTTTCAAATGCCCCCCTAATATGAGGGCTTCGATATTAGCGCCCGCCAACGATTTCTCGGTTACGGTGTCGCCTTGTTCATGTCCAGCGAGATTATCGCTAAGGACGGTGTATTTGTTGCTCATGCTGCTAAAACCTCCAAATCTAGCTGGCAAGATAAGAATACCGCATCGGCAAAGGATATGGGGCCATAGTTGCGGGCGTTTGTGACCTGCACCGCTGACGCTTCCCCACCCAAAGTCTGGTCGGCTTCTAAAGCGGTCGGTACGGTAACAAGATAGTCGTCTAAAAGTTCCTGATTCGATGCTGTTTCAAAACGTTGAGCTGCGATAGTGATATCGAACCTGATGGTTTTAAGGCCTGTCGCTACCGTACCCATCGCGTCATGGTAGGTTATGGCGTTATTTGACGGGATGACGATTGCGCAAGGCGGGGTTACGAAATCGGGTACAAAGTCGTAGACGGTGACGAACGCCTGCGGCGACGATACGGCCTCTAGTCTTGTTTTTATTTCTGCCCGTATTTCGTGGTAGTCCATTAGGCGGCCGCCGGTATCTTTAAGCCTCGTAGTAGGGCGATGACTTCTGGGTCGGTTCTGCTGATGCGTACAAATCCGACGTCTACGCTACCGGCTTGGAAACCTAGCGGGCTGCTACGCCTCTGGTACAAGCGGGCGGCGATAACGAGCGAGCATTGCTTTATTTGGTCGGGTACAGCCATCCCATACCCGTAGAACGCTGTTACTTCGACCGTGGGGCGCCCGTAGCGGTCCCTCGGCCACATGTCCCCATCTACCCGCCTAATGACCCTGTACGGGGCGTTGTTGCCGTTTACAACATAATCTGTGGTAATGGTAAGGGTAGTGTCGTACGTTCCGTCGAGATTTGTGTCTTCTTTGACGACAAGGCCGGTTAATTGGCCGACATCATCCACGTAAAGGGTGTAATCGTCGTACGGTATGAACGTTTTAGCGGTCGCCCCACTGGGTACGACAAACGTGCGGCCCGTTATTTGGTCGATTTCGGCGTCAGCGGCTGCGATAGCGTTATCAATGGCCGTATTTTCCGACGACGTGGCCGACGGTATCCCTAAATAGGCTTTAACGAGCGCCTGGCTGGTGTAGGCCATTTAGTTACCTACTTTTTTTTCGCTGGGGCTTTTTTAGCTGGGGCCTTTTTTGCTGGAGCCTTTTTTTCAGGTTTTTGTATCCGGCTAGGTGCCTGCTTTTCCCATAGTTCCTTTGACATAGTGTCCTTTCTCGAAAGGTAGGCGATGGCTCCGGCTACCAGAGCCACCGCCCACGATTCAATGGTTAGAAGCTAGGTGCTACTAGTCCGGTACCGCTAATCATGCTGACGGATGCTGGGTAGCGTCCACCAATAAAGCACGCGTACTGGTATGCGACCAGTGTTACGGTTAGGTTAAGGCCCGCTGTTTGGTCCATTCTGACCATTGCTGGCTGTCCTGCATCCTCGAAAAGGAGCATGTCGCCACGGCGCACGATGAAGATTACGTCTTCGTTGCCGCCTGAACCTGCACCTGTTGAGATTTTGCCTGATGTTACTACTGGCAAACCGGCGATGCTGGCGCCTGTCACTCCGTAACCGGCTACTGGTCCTGTACCGAGAGCGTTTTGTGGAACGTTCTGGGTTGGGACTACTAGTGGCCGCCCGCTGGAGTCTGTTTCTGCTTGTAAGAAAGCGAGCCTCCGTGGGTGCATGACGATAAGGTCAGCTCCGGCAAATCGGTTGCTGTTGATTTGTTGGATGCCGTCTACAATTTTGCTGTAGAGTTCAGCTCCTGTAGGAGACCCGTCGGTGTATGTAACAGCGTTTATGCCGCTGATGTTTGACAGTCCTAGCATGTTCCCTGATGACCCTGACCCGTTAAGTACTTGATCTTCGAGTACTGTCGCTACGGCGCCCATCATGTCGGCGGCGATAAGTGCGTCGATGCCGGTGCCTCGCTCCACGGCTTGGCGTGAAACTTGCTGCCCTGAGGCGATGGTTCGCACGTCTGCGGTTAAGAGGGTATCGTCGATATCTGTTTCGGATACTGCGGCGTTCTCGCTAGCCTGTGCGGCTGCCGAGCTGCCAGTCGTGACCCTCGAGATATTTATCGACATCCCACTGTCTGGGAGCGGTAGGCTTGTGCATTGGTCGGCGAAAGGCCGTCCTGCCCTGCTTAATTCCGCTGCTAGTTGTGTAAGGTACTGAGGGACGACAAGACCAGCATATGAAGCGGTCGTTCCGTCCCTGTGTTCGACGGCCATTTCTTGGCGGTGGCGTCGTATCCTGTCGGAAGCGTCGATATCGCCGTTGTATTGGCTGTTGTAGAGGTCCTGGAAGAAGGAAACGCTGCGGTTTTCTTCTGCGTAGGTTACCGGTTCGTTTGTTACTACCACGTTGCCGACTGCCCGTGTTTCGGTGTCGTCGGTGGCGTTTACCTCTGCCCGTAGTTTAGCGGCTTCGAGGTTGGCGACCTGTACGGCCCGTAGTTCTTTGATTCGGGTGTCGAGTTCTTCAGCTCGTGTTGATAGGTCTTTAAGACTTGCGTCTTCGGTTTCTGAAAGGTCGCGTTCTTCATCTGCTGCACGCTGGACGAGTCCAGTCTGTGTTTCAGTAATAAGCGCTCTTTCTTCGACAAGTGTGTCTAAGAGTTGCATTTTTTCTCCAAAATAGTGTGGGTTGTTTACTGCTTCGGGTGCCCGTGGGTGGTTTTGATCAAAACCGGCGCAACGGGGCGGCGCGATAGTTATATTACATGAGTGTAATTCGACGATTTTAAAAAATCAAGTATTTAACAGGTGGCGCCATCGGGCCAACCGAGGAACGAGGTTTTCATCGTCGGGATCCCACGCTCGTACCGCTAGTACTTTAGCTTCTTGGTAGGCGGCTGTCGTTACGAGTCCTACGTGGTCGAGGCGTGCTTCTATCCGGTTAATGTGGGTACGGCGGCCCACGGTCGAGGTTTTATTACGAATGGGGATGAATCCGACGCTGAGGCCGGTCACGATGCCTTCGCTGGCGAGCGTGTGGGCTTCTTCCCCTCTGGGAGTTGGGGCGAGTTTGAAATCGGCTATGAGTCCTTCAGCGCTTTTATCCCAGGACACGGCCATTCCTATGGGGTGCCTCGAACTATCATGCTGCTCCAATAGTGGTATCCTGTCTCCTCGTTCCTGAATGCTCTTATCGAAGGTGGAGCTGCTAAAGGTTTCGACATATTTTCCCGTATCATACTCGGACGAGAACGGGGCGACGAGGCCGACGATATGGCGGTCGCCGTTTTCCCCTGCCCTAGTTTCTAACCCTGCGAACTCAATGGTGCGGGTTTCTATCGTCATGCCGTGACCTCCACTTCGGTTTCTCCTGTTGGTAGATCTTCGAGCCGTCGTATTTCGTCCACGGTGAGCCATCCGCCGTCTAGGGCGATGCGGTGGGCTTCGTACCGTTGCAGCCTGTCGGCCCGTAAGAAATCGTCGAAATCAAAGAGAGCGACCTGCCCGCGTGGGATGAGGCTGCTGAAGGATTGTTCTATACGTGACATGTAGCCGCGTAGCGTGTAATCAACGAAGAAGCGGTTGTCTTGTTGGACGTTGGAGTATGTTTTACTGTTGCCGTCGGTGGATACGCCGATCATGTGCGGCGGTACCCCAAATATCGTGCAGATTTGTTCGGCCGAGTAGCGGCGGGATTCTAACAGTTGCAGGTCATCGGGCGACCATGAAAGAGCCTGATAGGTTAGCCCTCCGGTGAGGACGGCGGGGCTTTTCTGGCGGCCGCCGTGGGCTTTCATAAATGACTGTTTAAGAATTGTAGCTTCTTCCTGTGACATTTCTTGAGGGCTGTTGATAACGCCTGACGGTATGCTGCCGCTAACGTGGCTTTCGCTCGCTGCTTCGTCCCCTGCGAGTGATAGGGCGAGGCTTCGTCGCTGTAGCTGAAGCGGGCCGGCCCCAGATATGGAACCTGGCGTTACGACACCGCCTCTTATGTGTAGTATTTCCGACGAATCGTACGTTGTGCCATTAACTCGGTACGATATGTTCCCTGTTTTGTCGATAACTACTGCTACAGCGTCAGGGGATAACAGAATCGCTGATTGTGGAAAACCGAACCTGTCCCTGTTCCCGAGAATAAAATAGGCGTTTCCCCTCATAACGAGCGACGAGACGCATGCTCCTAGTGTTTCTATGCGGGTTTGATTGGGGTCGGGTTGGCGTAGTATCGCCGGCGTAGGATCGAGGCGTTCGTCGTCACGATACGCCCCGAAGGGTAGTGAACCAATAGAGTCTGAAATAAGCTGTACGGCTCGGTACGCTACGGGTATCGAAAGGGTCGTGCCTTCAGTGACAGTTAACCCTCCTGTAAGGCTTTGCGGCGGTATGTAACGGTCGGGTAGCGTGATGGTGGTCGATCGTTCTTCCCTGTTGAATAAGCTGTTAAATATCATGCGCTATTTTCCAAAGCGGCCCCCAGAATGAATGCCAGTATACCCGCAGCGAGTAGCCCTGCTGCGAAATTGAAGAATATGTAAATAGAAGCCACTATTGCGGCGGCTCCTAGTAGCTCTATTGCTAGAGCCACGTATTTTCTTTTTATCATAGTATAAAATGTCCTATCGTTAGTGTATAGCGGCTTTGGGCGTTGGTGTCGTTAATCCATTCACGAGAGCGAAGCGGGCAAGGGTCACGGCGACGAGAGGCGTAATATCTGCGTCGCTTTTACGCGACCATGCCCATTGTTCGCCCAGTTTACGGCGTGTAGCGTTATCGACCGCTGTTTGGAGTCTAACGTCGCCAAGGTGCGCTATGGTGCCTTCTTCCACAGCGTCATAAAACGAGCCGCACGCCTGCCCATATTGGCGCATATTGACAGCTATGACCTCGACGCCGGCTTCTTCTAGTTCCCCTATGAGGCTACTGGCGGCAGCTCCACTATCTATCACGAAAGGCATTTTCCACTTTTCGTACAGTTGGATGATGCGGTCTTTGACCCAGCCGATACGGTTTTCTGATTCGATAACCTCAACAGCGGTGAAGGCACCGGATAGGCCGGCGGCTCCGATGCTGGCCTTGTTCCGATTAGGGCTGATGTCTACGGCGAAAATTAGGAAAGATCCTATTTGTATGTCTTGGCGGGCGAGTTTGGCCCACTTGTCCGAGTCGATGACGTTTTGAGTTACTAGGGATGGCCACACGTTTAGCCATTCTTGGGCGAATATGGTCGGGTCGGTGGTTTGTACAGCTTCCCGTACCGCTCCGATGGTGACGCCGTGGGTTTCCCCTAGCGTCGGTATGGCCTGCTCCCAGACTTCTTCGTCGTGTATGTCGAAAGTATCTTCGTAGGGCGCCCATTCATGCCACGACAGGGCCGGCGATTCGGCGTGTCCTAGTTTCCGGTAGTGTTGGAGCATTGTCGAGTATGGGCCGCCAGCATTCGAGGCGAGCCAAAGTTGGGCGCTTTTTTTCGTGGCCATCGTGGGCTGAATGGCAGAAACCAACCGTAAATCATGGGCAAGGGCCTCATCGATAATACACAGATCTGTAGTCAAACCCCTTGCACCTGTAGCGTTGGGCGTTACTATCCGGTACTGGGCGCCGTTATTCATAATAAGGGCTTCTTGCCCGTTTGCCCGTATCTGCTTCTTAATGCGTTTCCTAAAAGGCGTAGACAATAACAGCTCGCAGTGTTCGTCGAATTTGTGTCTGGCGGCGTTACGGTCTTGGCTGGTAAAAATAGTCATCGTGTTAGGTTTCAACAATTCCAAAGCGATACGAAAAACCAAAAGCGTAGTTTTGCCGTTCTGCCGGCCCACCGTCGCCCCGACCGTCCGATAATGGTAGTTACCGTCTTTATCGAGTTCTAGGGCCGTATCAGCGACTTGTTTCTGCCATTCGAAAAGATCAAAACCTAAATTATTAGCGACCCGTTCCAAAGCCGGCCCGTGGCTTACCCTGTCAGGGTTGCGCTTAGTCGCCCAACGAGGTGGTTTCATCTTCTGTAGCCGTGTTCGAGGGGTGCATATAAAACGCCCAGCATCGCCGGCATAGTCCCCATTTTTCTGCTGTTCCGTCGTCGCATTCGTCGCACCGCCAGCCCATTAGCCCGCTAGTTCTTTCGACAGTTGTTCCCATACGTCCGAGTCGGCTTCGACGCCCAAACGGTCAAGGCATTGAAATAGCTGAACGGCGAGGCCAGTGATAAGCCTTGCGTCGTATATTCCTAGCTCACATTTATCCCAAGCGTCGGCGATACCCCGCAAAGCTTGAGCCAGTACGGCGTTAGCGTTCGGGATTGTTGCTAGTACGATTTCTGATGCTTCCCTATGCCTGCCGTGTTCTACCATTGCCGTGAACCTTTTATCTTTCTTCGTTTGTCATTCGTGATCTTAGCACCCATCCGACTATTACAAGATTTACAACAAGCAACAAGGTCGCCATGCCACAATTCGGGCGAAGACGCCGACGACAAGGGCGGCACATGATCGGCGGTATCAGCGACCTTAACTCTGCAATAAACGCACAACGGGGCGCCCTCCAAAAGGGAC
>Ga0114906_1002004_pt1 | contig 10415 bp, 17 predicted proteins | sample MalvirDeepMed_M9_FD_89687 | JGI IMG/M metagenome (GOLD analysis project Ga0114906, IMG submission 89687) | Marine viral communities from the Global Malaspina Expedition - Malaspina viral metaG DeepMed_M9 | ecosystem: Environmental > Aquatic > Marine > Oceanic | place: Mediterranean Sea... | reverse complement strand
GGCTGGTGTGATCTGAATCAGCCTACTTGGATCATTATAAGTTATTTGATCCCATTGCGGAAAATAAATTCCTTCGGTGATAATATAAATTTCAGCTCGATCACCCGGTTGGCATTCGCCAATTTGGCAGTTTAATGCCAGCGGTGCAACTGTGGCTTGGGTTTCACTCGTCCAAGTTTGAGCAGGTTCATCAGTTATAAGAATTATATATGGGAAAGCATCAGATCGCCAAGAAATCCCCAATGTGTCTTGTTGTTCTAGCAACAATTTCATAACGTCATAACTTGGTTCCCAACCGCCCCCATTAGCTGATACACCTGATAAAACTGTTTGAAAGGATAAAACATCTTGTAATGCTGGATTTGTTCTAACTTCTGCTGGAAAAGAGCGATATGGGCGTTCATTAGGATTAATTACTGGACCGGGAAATACAACAACACCAAATCTATGCTCTGTTCCTTGAAAGGCAGCCACATAGTTTGCAATTCCCTGAATCAAAGCACTAATGTTACCCCACATTGAACCTGAAATATCAATAGCAAAAATCATATCAACTTTGTCGTGTCCATTTAAATTTTCATCAACCAAACCATCACAATCATTATCCAAATGATCGCAAATCTCTGGTCGAGGTGAAACTTCTCCCACACAAGCTGACCAATTGCCAGCCTGACATTCTTTTTCTCCCATTTGGCATTCGCCAATCCCAGCAAACTGACGATTTCCACAAGTTTCAATCATTCCATCTACATTTCCGTCACAATCATCATCCCAATTATTACATTTTTCTACTTCTGTTCCAAAAAATCGACACGGACCCCACATACCAGTAGCATCGCAGATTGTAACTCCAAAACCGCACATAACTGGTTGATTGTTTACATCTATAATGTTGGTGCGACACACAGAGGCATCGCCTTGCGTACAATTACAACCTTCATCTGTTTCGCCATCGCAATCATTATCTATTCGATCGCAAAGTTCAGGTTGAGGTATGGCTGCTGTACAGTTGCCCCAAGCTCCATCAGTACAAATTTCAAATCCATCGCCGCAAGCGGTCGAACATCGTTTAATTATTCCATCGTCAACAATTCCGTTACAATCATTATCTTCTCCATCGCAAATTTCGCTCGTTGGGTAAACTGCGTGGGCACAATATTGTTCATTGTTAGAACACATTTTATTCCCCAGAACACATGAGCCATCATTTGTAACACCGCACGCACCATACACAGGCTCATCAATTTCGCCATCGCAATCATTATCCAATTGATCGCAAATTTCATCAACTGGTTTGATTTCTCCAAAGCAAGAAGACCATAAACCCGCTGAACAGGTTGAAGTTCCAAATTTACAAGTTGATAATTCATTTCTTACCACAGGATCAATATCTGAACATTCGCGTGACAAATTTTCATCCACAGATCCATCGCAATTGTCATCAATATTGTTACATCTTTCTGGATTTTGTGAATTAATGTGGGGATCTAAATCATCACAATCGCCAGCGCAAGTTGATATTCCATCCCCATCTTCATCAAAATCTTCATCCGTTTTACCATCGCAATCATTATCTTGTCCATCACAAATTTCTTCAGATGGCACAACATAATCGACACAAGTGATATTTAACTCTTCATCGCAAGCGGTATGCCCCATCTTGCAAACCCCCGTATTTGTATCGGGTTCAATTTCTGGATTGTATAATGCTCCAAGGACAGCAGATAGTTTGGGTGGGTTAATAAACATTTCGCCACTTTTTGTGACATAACAAGGTTTTGGTAGTGGGCACGCCTTTGACAACACATCTTGGTCAGCGCAAGCGGATAGGAATGTGGTAAATAACAATGCTAATACAGGAGCAAAAAAACTTTGCCTCATATTAGTATCTATGTTATAAAATAATAAAAGGAATTTTTATTGTTTTGTGCTATTTATCGGGTTTGATCTTCACTCGCACGGAGGGAACAAGTAAGCCTAGTCATTCATCGAGCGGAAATTCTTCATTCAGGTGTCTTCCTAGTTCATCTCTAAGAATACTTTTAATCTTTTCTTCTAGCCCGTCTAAATCTCGTTGCGGCACTTCTTCCGCATCGTCATATAAACCACCAGCCGCATGGTTCTTTCCATTTAGCATCGCTTCCCAAGCGTTGTCTATGGTATATTCTAAATCTTCTTTTAGAAGTTCTTCTTTAAGAATTTCTTTTAATTTTGTGCTGGTGATTTTCATTTCATTCTGCGTGCCACGTAGGCTCAATTCCCCCAATAAGATTGCCTAAATCTGATTTATATTGCTGCCCTTCGGGGGTTTCTGGTCGCCATGCTTCATGGAGATCTTTAAGTTGTTGGAGAATTCTATCATCAATTACGGGAAGTTCGGGTGACAGTCGTGTGCCTGTATCTTGCTCTCCAAGAATTGTTTCCCTAATAATCTCTTTTAGTTTTGATTGCGTGATTTTCATTATTTATTCCCCTGGGCCCATCGTAAGTCGATCATACACATCATATAAAGAATTTATTACATCACTCATATCTGGGGGAGTACCGACTTCGCGGGAATTTTCCAAACCTGCAATAATGTTTTTCAAATCTTGTAGAGGGTCGGTTTCTTGCTCTTTTCGTATTGCCTCAACTGTTTCTTCAATAACGTTTTTTAGTTGTGATTTTGTGATTTTCATTTTGTTTTACTTTTGGAAGCGCGGGTCCACCAATTCCTTGAGATCAAGTTTGAGATTGCCAATAAAATCGGTGACATCTCCAAGTGAATGACCGGGTTCAGCACCAGGACCGATCTTCGCTTCAACGTCTCGTGTTTCCAGTCCCATGTCTGAGGCTCTCTGTAAATCGTCCGCAAGCCTTCGTAATTCTCCCGCAAGCTCCACCATTTGATCCCAAATGCTGCCGGGGCGTTGTTCTGTTATAACACCATCAAACTCTTCTTTAACTATTTCTTTTAGTTGTGATTTTGTGATTTTCATTTTGATTCCTTTGTTACATTTTCAATAACAAGCTATTAACTTGCTTTGCCATATCGTGAGCATTTACATCTTCAAGCAAAGCAACCGCAAAAGCCATAGCCTTTCCAACATCCCACTCAATATCTTTTCCAGCTTGGCTAATTAAGCTATTCAATTCGGGATAATCCCTTGGAAGCCATTCCTCGCGTTCCTGTTCGCCACCGGATTCCAGTTCCTCTTTAATAATTTCTTTTAGTTGTGACTTTGTGATTTTCATTCAGTATCTCCATTTTGCGGTAATGATTTTTCTAACATCAAATGCGGAAGTTTATCATTTCTAATAATTAGTTTCCTTTTCGTATCATAGACATAAAAAGTCGTCTTGGTTAATCCCTTGCGAGTGATACGAACTTTTTTTGTTCCGCCGATGTAAGCGATGTCGTCAACCTTATAATCACCGCCGATGAAAAACATTATTCCTTCAACGATTCGCTGAATTGTGTTTTTGAATGTGAGCATCGCAATAGCGACGAGGACCATCCAGCCAACTTCGCCTATTACTGTGGAAATGATGTGTTCAAGTTGGCTCTCAATCGAATCCATACTCTTTCAAATCCCTAATTGCTTGACCGACATTCTTAAATAGAATTGTCTCGCCACCAGCAGCGTCGTATGCGCTCGTTTCTATTTCGCGGTCGTCAATCAACAAACCAGTCTTACCCTCATGATTAGCATAATTAGATTTGTTGTAACGAATTTGAACTCTGCCACCTGTTAAGCCAAGATTATCTTTGACCCACTTCTTCTTACCAATCACGGCTTGAAGATCGGTTGGTTTAGACAAAATAATAGGATCATATTTCTTAATATAATCCCAAAGCTCCTGTCCGCCGGGAGCCCATTTCAAATTCATCCAGAAACGACGATCGTTCATCATCACACGCATCATAAAATTGTGAACAGGTTTCAAAAACGCTTCATCCTTTTTATTGAGATGCTTTTCTTCAAGCGTTTGATCGCCTAATGCTTCTCGTGCAGCCGCATGAGCTTTAATGTAGCGCGGTGAAGCGTTCTCGGGAGGTTCCCTGCGAATCGCATCTTCAATTCCGCCTGTAAAACTAACCAGCACACCATCCAAATCGCAAAAGATTTGGTATTTATCGGTGGCTGTTGTATTCTCTATTTCATCCATCACTTCATCTATCATAGCAGATAGAGCAGCGCGTGTCAAGAGATTTCTTGATTTGTTAATGTTATAGTCCTTCTGGGAAGGCACTCAAATCTAAAAGAACGAAACTACCGTCTTTTCTTGTCCCAACATTTTTAGCCACAATGTCCCAAAACTCAATATTGTATTGAGACGCCAAGTCAATAAATCTTTTATAAAGAGGATTTAGTTTTGTTTCAAATTTTCTTCTTGCCGCATATCCCGCTTTGGATTTTTCCTCATGACCAGCAAAATCGCCCAATGATCCGACCGGAACAAATAATTCATTTATTTTATCATTTTCTCTCTGGTCGCCGTTCTTTACCATTTCAACCATATCCTTACTGAAATCGTCAAAAAAATCCCAAACTGTGTTGGTTGGTAAACTTGTTTGGGTTTTAATAAATTCTTTATCTGCGAATGCTGGAAAGAATGCTTTAATCCATGCTTCGTTCCTGCCGCCCCACGGATAAACACGTTCTATGATTACCCATTTATAATCCTCAGAATGTTTATAAGTTTTAGGGATTAGATCGGAGAAATTACGTTGCATTCGATAATCTGCTTCAAGTGAATTCATCATCTTCCCTTTGGGATCTGTTGCGACTTTCAAAATGTAATCCTTGTTTTTGATTAGTTCAAACACATCGCGGAATGAGCCACCACCAAGAAGTTTGTATCCCTTTTTCTTAAGACACGAAGTTGGATTGCCGGCGCAATCTTTTATATCTTGCATAAGAGTGGGGCCAAATTCTTCTGCCTCACCTTCGGTAATATACTTCCGCCAGTTTTCAAATAGCAGTTTCATCGCTTTCTTTTCTTTCGCCTTCTTTTTGGTTTCGGCACCACTTTTTCAAATTCGCCACGTATATCAACATCTTCCCCGCCGCGAATTGTTTGCACCACCCTTTGAAAAATTTTCATTAACATTTTTACATCGTCTATTGCTGCGTGCCAACCAATAATTGGAATACCAAATGCCGACGCAACCGGACCTTGCGATGCTGATCCTTTTTTGCCCTTCTTGCTAACAAGCTGATCTAAAAATGCTTGAGCATCAGGATCTCCTTGGCTTACTTTTGTTTTGAAGAATGGAATAAGATACCGTTTGATGATTGGAACTGTATCAATAACCGGATACCTTGGAAGATCTACTCCTACTGCGCCCGTGCCTGTTGCAATTCCAGTTTCGGGATCGGCGTTGTATCTTACCGAAAGCATATTCATATCAAATCTTGCATTTTGAATCACTAAAACAACACCGCTTGGACCACCAAGCCCTTCAAGCCATTCATAAAACTTTTCAATCATTTCCTTTTCTGGGATGAACCGACCTTTTGGAGCATCCTTTTCTCCATAGCGCGTCATACCCAAAACCATTTTAGTTTCTTTTCCTGATGGAGATTCAGGATCACGACCCTTAACATAAGGAGTGAGTTTTGCTTTTTGACTAAATGTGTTGGCAATTTCTGGCTCACTTTCCCAAGAGTTCGGGCTAACAGCAACACCAGCAATTTCAGTTATAGCATTTCTTCTTGAACCAAAACCTGTTGTTTCGGTATCAAAGAATACCCAAGTCTTATCTTTGTTTGCTTCAATCTTTTGAAGACCTGCGGATGCTGGGACTGGTTGTTTAATTTCTTCACCAGAACCAATGTCGGCCACAGCTTCTTTCAAATACTTTCGCCAGTTTTCCATTAGGAGTTTCATGTGAACGAACCCCCCACATCATATGTTTTGGTTTTACCTTTCCAAATCGACTCAATTGGAATATTATACTTTGCCAATTCTTTCAATTCAAAACGTGGAATTTTAGGACTAATAAAAATTAATTTAGCAATCGCATTTGGACTAACGACCAGAGAAGCGTCTTTTGATATAACACGAATTTCCTTTTCACGGTCATCCCCCCAATAATCAGTGGGAATGAATTTATAATTACTGCCCATCTTTGCCGTGTCCAAAACAAGAATTAAATTTCCGAAGTCTCCACCAGTCAAAGCATCAATACTGGAAGCGGTAGAAATCCCCGCCTGACCTGTGTTTCCTTGAAATTTTGACTCACCCTGAGAAATACCAGAGTTCATAATGTTGGCAAGTCTTGTTGGTGCCGTAGCATGATAGAGAAAGTCTGGCGGGGGTACTTCCGCCTGCTCTTTCAAGTGCTTGCGCCAGTTTTCAAATAAGAGTTTCATTTTATTGTGCTGCTTGCGGCATCTCCTGCTGTTTTTCCAATTCGTATTTCATCTCGCGCTGTTTCTTTTCCCACTTATTCTTGGCTGCGTTAAAAGTTCCCATGTCTGTAATAATTACTTTCTTATACTTCGTATCGAGCCCATATTCTTCTATATCCGACATAATTGCGTTCATTTTTTCAATTTCAAAGCTTAAAACACCTTTTTCTGCGCCAGTTAGTTCACCTTTCTTCATTCTGTGAAACAATTCTTTCTTCTTTACTGTTGGTCCAGCAATATAAATAATTGAAGACGGCGGTACATTTAATACATTTGAATCAACAACCCACTCCCTTTCTTCCTCAAATCCTTTGGCTGCCTTAACAATACCGCTCTTGAGAAAATGTTTGATAAATTCTGGTGTAATATATTCAGATATAGTTTCTGACTGAAAAGATTCTGTTGCCTCTAACTCCCTCATTATAACGGGTGCTATAACTTTATAAAATGTATCAAAATTATTTATTTTATCTAAATTATTTTTTAGTGCCGCGCCTGTTTTATCATAAGTGCGCTGAAGGAATTGTTGGATATGATATACTTCCAAGTTTCCTGTCACATTCAAAAGTTTTTTCAGTTCATCATCGGTAATAATAATTGTAGACATAATACGAACGGCGTGGCTTTCATCGTCTTGGTTCTTTTCAAATAAACGATAAAGTGCTTTCAACCCGTCTTGTGTAAGAAAGTCTGGGTTGTCGTATTCCATTTTTACCACAGAATCATTAACTTTCGCGAAGTCTTCACCAGGCATAACAATAGTCGCGTCTCTGATGGAGCCGTGAAACTGCATAAAATTTGAGGGATTATCAGCAAACCCAACGATGTCTGAGGACGCTTTGCCTGCGTGCTTTACAATCTTGAACTCCGACAAATCTTTCATAATTGTTGGGTGAAGTTTTTTTCCAAAGCGAATAGAAATATAAAACTTCTTCGGTATTCCAACACCTTCTATGTTTTCTAATTCGGCAAGATAACTGCGCCAGTTTTCCATTAGGAGTTTCATAGTTCTTCCTCATCCTCGTCTGCTGTAAATGCTCCTACCGCTCTTACACTTTGAGGGTCAAAAATTATAATCTCATTGGGGTCTGTGCTTTCTTGGAAGCCAACATAACCCATTTCTTTGGCTTGGTTTACTGCTTCTTCGTTCTTCTGTTTATTCTTTTCATCATCATATAGCCCTCCACCTATTTTTTGAGAGAGTTCCCGCTTGATGCTCCACCATTCTTTTTCAGGCATAACCTTTCCATCAATCTCTACCTCGACAACTACACCACCTTGATTCATTCCTGGCTTTGTATTATCTGGTCCAGCATACCATTTTGCTTGTTCTTTTTCGGCTGTTAAATAAATTCCACCAATCTCAACAACTTCTTTTCCGTGTAATGCTTTTTGTCTTGCGCCCGTATTAGATAAACTAAATCCATTTTGTATAATAGATTGACCCGCTTCATCGGAAGTACCATGATAAAAAGTTTGGGCTTCTTTAAGATAACTGCGCCAGTTTTCCATTAGGAGTTTCACGCGGGTTCTCCTACGGGGATTAAAACTTCTGGATTGGCTACAAAAATTTGATCGTATCCTCTTTGAATATCTTCTTTATTAAAAATAATATCATAACCAGCTTTGCGCACCATCTGGGTTTGTTCTGGATTAATAGAATCCATAGAAATCATAGCAAATGGTCCCATACTAAATTCCATATCACTTAAGTCCATCCACTTAGCGTCGGGCGCAACTTTAAAAGAATTTAATTCTCCATGCATCGACGCCAGTCCTTCATCACCTGTAAGATAGACTGGACGCAAACCATCCTTGATCTCTCCACCGTGATACCATACTTCTTCATCTTCATTAAGATATTTTCGCCAGTTTTCCATTAGGAGTTTCACTTGTCCCACCCCGCATCAGCAGTCCAATCATAATATAATTTACCAGCATGTCTTAATTCATCATACATTTCCGAGTTTGTCTTTTTATAGAGTTGAGCGGTTGGTTGATCATACCATTCACCTCCACGGTTACGCGCTACATCCTGAGATGAAAGTTGAGCACAATTATCTTCATCTTCCGGTGTAAGTGTATTTTCAAGATCATCTAGCTGAACTTTTTCAACATCATCACGAGCATTTTTGTACCGAATCCACACAGATATTGCTTCATCGCTTACACCATGCCGATCAGAAATTAAACCACCACCATTTTTTGTTGCCCATTCCATTGCTAAGTCATAGAGCATCGGACCAAACCCCTCGCGAACATCAGATTTTCTCACTTCCCAAGCATCAAAGCATTTGTTTCCTCTGGAATCTGAGTAAGGAGCAATTGTAACATGACCGTACATTCTACCAAACTTCTTCAGCATTGCATCTTTAGTCGGAGCTTTACCAGTCTTCTCATCAACAATTTCAAACCGAACAAACTCATCATCAGGTCTTATGATTACTTTTAAGCCATCAGGTAAATCAGCAGGACGCTTCATTCCCTCGTTTAAAAAATGACGCCAGTTTTCAAATAGAAGTTTCATACTCCTGCTCCCGCAACCTGCTTCAAAGTTGATTTTATATACGCACTAACCTCACCACCCTTGACTGCTGCCAGCGCACCTTCAAATCCAGCCAAACCTGTTTTTCCTGACACGGCGGCAGATGCGGCACCAACACCAGAATAAACCATGAGAAAAGCAATAAGCAATGTAAAAAGAATTCCCGTGGCGTGCTTTGCTTTTGCTTCGTCTTGGATTCTTAAAACCTTCTTCACAAACAATTCAATTGGTTTTTGAAACAAATGATGGGCTTTGTCGGCATAAGAAACAATTTTGTCCGCAAGTTTATTTGCCCCTATATCTTTTCCGGTCCAACCTTTAATAGAATTTCCAAATACTCTTGCGACACCCGCAAATAATTTAGCAATTGCTGGGGCAGCAAGAGTGACGCCAAGCGCAAACAACACTCCCTCATCAAGCTGTTGTTCCTTTTCAACTTCTTGTGAAATCTCATCACCAGTATCTTCAATTTCAACACCAAGAACATTTGCGACTTTACTAAAAACCTTATCAAGAAAATTATCAAAGTCTTCTTCACCTTCGGCTTCGTCAATATATCCGCGCCAGTTTTCCATTATAAGTTTCATGTTCGGTATCCTCGTATCCATCGCCATCGTTTCCGATACTCTAAATAGTTATGTATTCTTTCATTTTCGTATGCCTCTTGTTCTGCTCTAATGTTGAAATAAGCAATTGTCCTATCTCTGTATTTAAGCCATCCCCTGATGTAATCATAAAAATATAAAATCAAAAATCCAATAAACAAAGTCTCCAAAAATTGCTGGAAATGGATTGTTTCGTGCTGTTTTGTTTTATCGTCCATTTCACCGCGAGCAAATACAATAAACCCCAAAGTGATTGCGCCGATGCTTATTGGAGAAATGGCTGAGAGTGCTTTTGGCACCCAGCTATTCTCAACAAAAATTGGTTTCCAGTTTTTCATATACCACCTCGATATTCTTCATTCCAATCAAATATTTCCTCACCTTCATAAACGGATCTTAAATAATTGCTATAATCCGAACTATAAACCTTGGCATCAAAAGTATCTGCGCCATTCAACCATTTTTGAAAAATACGATGATTGCCATCATCAATGATAAGTTGCTTCTTATTAAGATCATACCACAGAACAGGATCACCTTCGGTCATGCTCAATTCGCCCCTCGTTATATCACTTAATATATTTTCCCCTTGCTCCTTCAACATGGTTACTAAATTCATAGGAATGTTTTTAACAAAAATAGCATCTTCCTCGTCGTTGCCGGTCCCTTCATATATCTCTGGTGGCATCTCAAATAATTCGCCAGTAATCGGACTTTTTACGCCTTCGTTCAAATATCTTCTAAATCTTTCCATTAGGAGTTTCATGCTGTTCCTCCAAACATGCGAACAAATATCTCTGGAGTTTCTGGATTATCTAGGTCTAGAATCTTTGCTTTTATACTCTCGACCTTTTGATCGATTGCTTT
>Ga0114906_1002003_pt1 | contig 10417 bp, 2 predicted proteins | sample MalvirDeepMed_M9_FD_89687 | JGI IMG/M metagenome (GOLD analysis project Ga0114906, IMG submission 89687) | Marine viral communities from the Global Malaspina Expedition - Malaspina viral metaG DeepMed_M9 | ecosystem: Environmental > Aquatic > Marine > Oceanic | place: Mediterranean Sea... | reverse complement strand
GACTTGTATAGTAGGATGTACGTAGAGGACATAATTAAGACATCGGCTGAACGGGACATGATAAGGGGCAGCGTGCCGGGTAAGGGGCTGCGTGGAAAGGAAAGCGGGGAAACGTGGGCGGATGTTGTCTTTCCTGCGGGGGGTTGGGAAGAACAAGAGTGGTCTAAAAAGGAAGAAGATCAACAGATTATGTTGACAAACACTGCAAGGGCAGTAGATGCGTGGCAGCGTGCATATCAGAAACACGAAAAGATGACAGGCGAACAAGCCCTTAAAGCTGCTACAGACAAGGTGAAATCTTTAAGGGGGGAATTCGGCGGGTCGGCGGCCCCCTTCGACCTTATTACTGCTCCTGAACCTTACCATCCCTTTGTTGGACCCCGAATTCCAGAGAAGTACAAAGATCCACGAACTGGAGAGATGCTTCCATGGGAAGAAATAGAAGCACTGGGGTTGAACTTGGGATCAGAGGAGTTGAAGGCGCTGAAAGAGAAGTGGCGGAAGGACAACAAGAAGTGGCGGGAAGACAAGGAAGCCAAGGAATGGAAGGAGGCTCGTATGGGGAAAGGAGAACCGAAGAGAGGGGAGCGGGGTGGACCGGCTGATATGTGGTTTTCTCAATTTACCCCTGATGGTAAGAGAATTGTCTTATGGAGAGCGGGGGCTGAAACTGGCGAAGTGTTGCCTCAAGGCTATGATATGGGACAATATCCAGCCGGTGAGGGTCTTAATAAAAAAGGGCCGCTCAAAGGTCAACCGAATTTGCTGCATCGCTTCGGTGGCAGCATGGTATATCCCTTTAGGGGGCCTTATGGCGCACAATATAGGCTGAGAAACGAGGAGGCAGGTTTCGATTTTTCGGATGCTGCAAAGGGCACACCGGGCTTCTTCTATGGACATCATCCGGCTACTGGAAAAGAATTAACGAGGAAAGCTTGGGAGGAACTTACGAGGGGCGAGTCTAAACCCGACGACGATGAATTCCGACGCGGCTTGAGCGTGCCCTCTCGAAAGAGGGAAATGCAGAAGCCGTTTGGGGCGATGGCGCCGATGCGTGGCCCCAAAGGTGGAACAGTCTTGATTGCCAGTGATAAGGGAGGGGTAAATGAGCAGAAAGCTTTCTACGACTATCGGCAAGAGGGTGATCTAGAAAGCAGATATGATATTCGCAATAACCCGACGCAGGAGCGGATCCTTACCCGTCCCGGCTATCAGCGAGGAGGACTAATTCCAAGTTATCATAATGGGGGGATGGTTAGGAACCTTGCTGGTGGTGGAGATGTATTAGCTAGACTTCAAGAGAATGAATTTGTTCTTAAGGCAAACGCTGCTAGCAGACTGAAGAAAGATTTTGGCCCTGACTTCCTTAACAATATGAACAACTATCACAATGGCGGGGCAGTTCAAGCACAAGCAGCAAGCACCTCTATAAGCGGTGGTGGTGGTGGTGGTGAAATTTCCGTCGACATGAACGACTTTACAAATGCGCTAAATACAACTCTACAAACGTTCACTCAAGGCATGCAGCAAATAGTTGGACCTCTTGCTGAAGCTGGAGATAACCTATCTAAGGTTGATGGTTCTGTCATTACAATGAATAGCAAGCAGGATGTAAATGTTAGCATTCCGAATCATTCAAAGGGAATGGGTGATGCGATGGAAGCGCTAGCTAATGAATCGGTTAGACAGGGGCTTAATCAGATACTTACTAAGCAAGGGGCGGCTCCTAATCCCACCAACAAATCTAGTACGACACCTATAGGCAAGAGACAAGGACTGGTATAATGGCAAATACTTCTGGACTAACGGGACTAGTGATGTTCGGAGGGGTGGAATTCGCTGGAGAAAACACTCTTTACCCTAGCGGTGTAAATAAAGAATATGGCTACTGGCGTAGCTCTCTGCATACTCCCCTGCGTGCTAATTTTAATAATCTCTACTTTCCCCTTGAGGAGAGTGGCGTCTCCGGTGGGTCCGCAGTTGTATATGACACAGTTAATAGCCAATCTTATACTGTACAAGCTGGAGTGGGTGAATGGTTCAAGTCAGGTCAGCTACGAACTAGATATGAGGCAGATGGAACTCAAGAGAGATCTATCTATCTAGCTAAAGGTGGGTTCATAGACGTTGGCAGCGGAATCTCTTTGTCTTCTGGTTTTTCGGCCTATGCCAAAATTACACCAAGCGGAGATATATCCAGCACCGTATTTATAGGTCAGCATAAGAATGACCCAGCCGAGATGGTGCTTGGTTGTAATTATGACGGCAAGTTTTATGTTCGAGCCGATTCTAGTGTTAAAGGAGAGAATGTTCCCAACTATGCAGTAAGTGCAAAAGTTTTTAGTGATTATGATTATCCAGCGCAGGTTGTGGGAGTTCTTAGTTCTGGTGATTCTCGATTAAGAATTTATGTTAACGGTCAGGAGGAAGGCATTTCCGACGAGTTTGCCAGAACAAGATACAAATTTGAAAACACTAGAGTATTCATAGGAAAAAGAGAATATCCTATTGATGAGGGTCACTATACTGGTTGGATAGACGAGGTTGGTCTTGGCAATATATCTATGACCGCCAGTGACATAAAGGACTGGTATGACGATAGATTCCATTTAAGCCGATTCATTGACGACAAAGTCCCGGCGGTACTTCCCCCCAGAGGAGCAGCGACTGGCGGAATTAGTAAATGTGCATGCGATAATATATCTGATAGTCTGACGGCAGAAATTACTGGTATAACGGGGCCAGCCACAACAGACTTAGTGGGGGAAGAATTCACCCTGACTTATGATGCTGATGCAACTTATACTGACGAGTCAACTGCTGTTCACACAGGAATATGGGATACTGGAACCGTATCTTTGGTATGTGATGATACAAAAACTTTAAGGTTCAGGGTTTACTGCGGGGGTAGTGATCAATTTTATTTGGCTCATGATTTTTCTTTTATGGTCGCCGGTGAAGAGGTAAGGGAAAGTCAAGTTTGCTACCCCGACCCATTTAATCTAGTGTTTGACGCTGCTGGAGTAACTTCCGGTGGAGGGGATTGCTGCGGTGATGATGCTGCTACTGAAATTGAGGTAACAGTTACTAACAGCCCTGCCGTTGTCGCGGGCCTCGGCGGCGGCAGTCTTGGCGCGGACTTCTCTACTGTAGACGAAGATTACGTTGAATTTATTGTAGAGGCTGGGGTCGAGGACATTGATCCGCTAGATCCCAGTCTGATAACCAAGTTCAAAGACGTTGGTGGAGCGTTTGACAAGGACTTATGGGGACAAATAAATTATGCCGTGTCATCCCAGATAGTTATCCCTAAAGAAGACTTACCAGAAAACTTTTATCAGCTACAAAACTTTGAGATAGATGCGTGGATACAGCATTCTACCAACCATGAAGACGGCGTTTTATTAAGCACGTCTTTTGTCAGGAGGGGTGACACCACAGCAAGTCAAGCACTTCAGGATATTGGGTGGTACTCTCAGCATCTAACTATTCCTTCTGGCGGAATAAGAAAGGTTGTGTTTTCAGGAATTCTTCCCGACGATGTCTACTCTCTGGATGGGAAAAATTCTTTTCGAGACGATTTTGATGCTCACGAGCTAAAATTCATACTGGCTTATCCCCAGCAAGAGTCAGATCTACCATATGATGCTGAGTTTAAAATATATTCTACCAAAATGAGATATAAGAGTTACGATGCAATCGTACAAAAAACTCAGGACGCTCCGTTATATACTATAGGAGATATTGCCCATCCCTCAAGCGGGATAATGAATCTATTTGCCAAATCTGATCCTGTTGCAATGAGTCTTCCGTTATTCTTAAAGGCTAAACAGAATACATCTGGGCTGGGGGACACTGGCAATGCTGTTATGCATGGGGCGGCTTCAGTTACCACCAATACAGCTATCGACTTATTTGTCAGGGGTGGCATAGAAGAAGCCAGCATGAATCTATACACCTATTCAAGAGGGGTTCCTGCTACGATAGCATATGGGACGAAGGATTTCTTCATTGAAGGCGGCAAGGATCTTTTACCCGGCAATTTTAAAATAGCGCCGTTGTTTATTAAGGATCTTATCTCTGGAAGTGGAAAACCATCTGCGGAAATGATATTGACTATGCCCAAGGTTGGAAAGGGTATAATAGGTAGTCCAACAAGATTACTGTACACAAAGGGAAGATTTCCCCATACGGTAAAAGATCTTGAATTATACATGAAGGTAAGGTCGTCAGGGGTAAGAATAGCCCCAATGTTTCTTGAGGGGCCGAGGTTCTATTCTCCCAGTTCGGTTATGGGTATGTATCTAAAAGTTTATGACCCAACGTTTGCTGGGGCGTCTTCCTTTGCTGGCACAAGTTACATGGATAGTACCAATACCACAACACTATCCGCATCTGGAATGGGAACCAGCACGAATTCGATGACATTATTTATGCCAAGTGGGCTTGGAACTAGTACTAATAATATGACTCTGTGGACCAGAGGTTATCAATCTTAGAGGGTAAATCATGCCAGTTTCATACATAGATCGCGGCAACATTGAAAATTTCATTATACCCGCACCGTTAGTAAGTATATCTAAAAACTACGATACTACCGGGGATGGGAATGTTATAGGAACTAGGTATACTATTACACTTACCGGTATACTAACTGCTGACAAAGGATCTCCTACCAACACGGGGATATTTTATAATTCCTCTACGGATACTCCATACAATCCGGGTTTGGATCCTGAAGGGTGGTACAGGTCTATTCAGAAGAAGCAAAAGGCTTTGTCTAATCTATTCAGTCGGGAAAACGAAGGTGGTGAATTACATTTAATGCCCCCCGAAGACCCGCAGAGTCAGCAGGGATTGAGGTGTTTCCCGAGAATAGTAAGTGTAGATTTTCCAGAACAAACGGGAGGATCGCCCAACCTTTGTAACTATACTATTACGCTAGAGGCAGATAGACTTGTCGGGTATGCCACAGATAAAGATGGGCATCAAGCCGCCACAGGTGATTTTGGATTTCTTGTTCAGAGCGCAGACGAAAATTGGTCAATAACTGAAAATGAGGGAAATAGTCAACTACAAGTACTGGGCACGGGGGCTACGGGTGTTGATCATCTGCGAGATCATTTAGATTACAGATACGTTGCTAGTACTTATAAAACCTACATCTTAACGCATACTTTTAGCGCCACGGGAAAAAGAAGGTTTGATGAATCTACTGGGGCTGCTGGTGATCTGGCGGTAGATGGTTCAATGGTAGGAATGACAGCAGACGTAGTTTACGATGGAGAAGCTTGGCAACAAGCCAGAGGGTACGTCCTAAATAAAGTTTCAAACACCGCCATCGGTACTAGAACAGGTGGATATCAAACTGAGAACGGCGTTGCTGGTACTTGGAAGACTGGTTTCATTAGTATAGATGGTATTAGTCTCCCTAGTTCTTACAAGGGGTACGACTATAAGAGGGTTCAATCTATAGACAAAACCGCTGGGTCGTTTTCCATAACTGAAACATGGCTATTACTTGATTCAACTGTTTCTGGATTAGAGGGTCTACATGCTGGAAATGATGATTCAGCAGCCCCTTTGTTTGATGTAAGTGAAAATCCCGTAATAGAAACCATGGAGGTGACTCAAAGTAGTAATAGTGCAGACGGGATTATTACAGTAGATATTAATGGTAACATAGAGGGGCTAGCCAGACAAGAAGACTGGGAACTGTATACCCTCAAGACCCACGCTGATCCTACGCAGACTCTCCAGACAAATATGAATAAGTATAAATATGAGCAGGCGGTTCGTAGATTAAAGTATTTATCACCATTCCTATACCAGATTGCGCATCAGGCCGTTGCTGCTGGAGGAACATCTCCAGCCGTCCAACTTGCCGACTCACCAGTTTTCACAAACACGTCTCTTAACCCGATACCCGCTTCAAAATCTATTGTGAGAAACCCAACGCAAGGGACAATTAATTACTCGTTAAGTTTTGATAATAGGCCAACCACATGTATACCGGGGGCTTTAACGGAAACAATTACGGTTGAAGATAGCCATCCGCATCATATCTTTTCAGAAACTCCAGTAATAGGAAGAAGGCGAGGCCCCGTATTTCAAGATATTAATACGCAAAGCGCTTGGCGAAGATCGTTGACAATAGAGGTTCAAGTTTCTGGCATTCTTCATGGATGCAATTGGTCTACCGCAATGAGGGGAAAACCTAGCGAGGTAATTTCAATAAATGGAGATGCTAATTATAATCAACAGCATGCAATAAGAACTATTATTGATACAATAAGTCCCGTTGGGATAGTTGGAGTTGACAAGGCGTGGGTTGGCCCTAGTGATCCTACAGAAACATGGGATCCTATATCGGGTAAATATACTTATAGGTTGGAGTGGACCTACGACATGTTTGAAGGTGCTGGCACTAGACCCCTTGCATTGGGACATAGCTACTTGGGAAGCCTCGTGTTTCAATATCCAAGAACGGTTAATAATATTGACGCGGGTCTTGGTACAACTCCTCCGGGGACTCCGTGGTAATATAAGGAAGTAAATATAATGGCTATACAAGAAATACTTGGTCAACAGACTTTCATGGGGGCGTCTATAGTTAATTTCAATTTGCAATTGAAGTATGACAATAACCCCTCTACGATGGACATAAATTTAATCGTAGATAAGGATAACAAGGTTACGCCTGAAGGTCGTGTTAGAAAATATGATGCCAGAGAAGAGGGCTACCACGCAAGTCGAGCCACTCATGAGCCACATGGTCTTGCTGCTGCCGCTGGAGGCATAGTGAATCTATATCAAAACACGGGAGACTTTTTCTATCCCGCTGAATTAGGATCTCCCGTTTTTTTCAATTACTATCGTTATGATAAAGATACTATTACAGAAGCCGTGGCACGAAGACAAGTAATACCAGAGCATCCATGGTATTTTAATGGTCTACTAATGGGGATTGGAGAAGATCACTCAACCAGTGGCGGAAGACTCATCAATGTTAGAATTGAAGATCCGAGAAGAATCTTAGCTGGTACGCAAGTAATTCTTGACTCGCATGACAGAACAGTTGCTCCAGCAGACGGATCTTATAACATCATTACTGCTCCATTAGGAAATGCCCGGCTTCATCCCGTCACCAACCTTCCGATTCAGGGAAGACGGTTCGAGGATGGGTTTGTTGGATTTTATAATACCCTGAATGTGTTTGGAATGATTGAGGAGATTCAGGGATTTGGTGCTGCTGACAGAAGTAAATCGGGGCTTGTCTGGTATGACCCAAGGCCCGGAAAGATGGCTTACAAAAACATACTTGAAATTCTACAAATACTATTAATGGGACAGACCTTCTTCCCCGGCGGCGGCGTAAACTGGCAGAGGCACGGCACGCATAACATCGACTTCCCCACGTTTATAGAGCCAGCAGGCATTCAACCGCCTCCCTATTGGAATAAAGATTATTTCATAGACGGAATGGAGAGATTTGGTGGGCCTCCTTATTATGTTACAAACAAAACAAATACTCCAGAAGGGCCGTGGAACGGTGCTGGCTGGGGAACTACCCCATCCAACGCCTATAGGTATAAAGTTGACCTGAGTGATTTATCTTTTCTAACCACCGGGATGCATCCAGATGGAATCTTGGGAACATCACACAGAATTAACGCCCCGACCATCTCGTTGTTGGACTTGATAACTCAGGTATGCAAAGCTGCCAATGCTGATTTCTTCGTTGAGCTACTACCAGATGCTGCTCCATGGCCCCCGAATATTCTCGGCGGGATTGTTCCGTTGTATGGTGAGGGTGTAGCGGGGGTGATAAAGGTCAGGGTTATTCACAGGGTTAACCCACCGGTCCCCGGCTTATTACTAAGACATATCGAGGCTTCTAAAAAAGATCCACATGATATTCCGAATCCCCCGTTTGACAAATGGAGGGGTAGATTAGCATCAACCAAAATCGGGTACGAGTTTGGCGATGTAGTTATGGGTGCTATTCTGATTGGTGGACCGAAAACAAGGGTCGTGGGAGTTACTGAATTAGGAACTGATCGCGTAAGAGATGAGTATGTTTCTCCGTTTGACCCCAATGATATTCTGAGGGAATGGACTCAATACGATGGGGTTAGACCTCCCGATGCCGGGCAGGCTGGTGGCTTTTTGGCGACAAACAAGCATATAAGAGATGCCGGAGTACTTGCCGGTGCCGGAACGCCAGTTAATTTACCGATAGGTAGAAAAATTGCGTTGGCTATTGATCATCCAGCAGCCAATATGGTTCCCGTAGCATCTGAGCAGTCTGATTATAGGAATGATATTTGGAACGCGGAAGAAAATAACCAGCCTCATCTAATGGCAATTGCACCATCATTCACACCGTTTCCAGTGGAATCAAATGTCCAATCGGAATTACCGAATGGTGATGATAAAATAGACTTGTTCCCAGCTTGGGGGCTTAGTAATAGGGAGGACTATTGTAGGCATATGCGAGACGCACCGCATTGCAATGCTATAATTGGTTGCTCTTGGAAGGCCAGAAATCCTCCAGCCGTTCCGAATGATATTTGTGTGCAAACTGTAAATCTTCCCTTGGATAATCAGCCTATTATAGGATTCTTTGACTCTGACGAACCTTGTAAAGATTTTAATTCACCAAACGACCCGAACATACAGGAGCGCAGGGCAGGGCTAATGTACACGGTCCAGTGGGTGGAACCGGAATGTGACGTTATCGTCCCCGGAAATCCAGCGTTAACTCCACCGCTCGCACCGGTCTTAGCCGCCGGTGGAATATATAATGATAACGTCTGCATCGGAAAGAATGAGTACAAGGGTGGGGTGGGCAATCCGTTTCCTACGTACACTCGGCCACGAATTAGAAGAGTGGGTGGGGGATGCATAGATAGAGGGAACCGACGAATGATCCCCACTCCTAGCAAGGATGAATGTCTTTGTGGAGAATGTAAAGATAATGGAGCTACTCCACCGCTGGTGATGCCGTTCTACAACAGAAAAGATTGTGAAAATATGACTTTCGATTGGACGGTGGGGACATGGGATGCTACTGCTGGAAATTGCTCTGCATTAAATGCAACTGATACTACTTGGTCGGATGCTGCTGGTAGGGCCGCCCTTCCGCAAACCGCTACCATAGAAATAGATATGTCAGAAGTATTGCATCCAATTACTGGAAAAATTTTATACAGTGGTGGTGATGATCATGGCGGGGCGTTTCCAAGAAGAAAACATATATACAAAGCCACTGTTACAGAACTAAGGGCTGCGGCTGAAAGTAAGGATAGTTGGTTGAGTTATGCTACTAATTTTAATCAAAACCTGATGGAGAATATGGGGTGGTCAGGACAAGCTGAGTTGAACAGTATTTTTGAGACCATGTGGCACGATGGGGTCACGATGGGAGTCGTGGGGCCGGACTACGATGATCCAGCAGATCCGGGTGGGATTCATGGATGGAAGACATCGGAGCTTGAGCGCATGATGCAGCCACTGGGAGCACTTGGTCAGGCCCGTGATCCGCAGAATCCTGTTGTAGATAGCGCTGGTCGTTCACAAGTAGGGCTTCAGAACAGTGCCGCCTACAAGACGGCCCCCCGCACCCGTGCGGGAATGGTCAATTTACGAGCTAGAGCCTTTAGGGCAGATAGGGCGCAGTTTGTGTCGGAAGAAGCTGGCATAGGAGCATTAATCGAACTTATTTACGGTAAAATCAAGGACATTGCCACTAATTGGTACGGTAAAAAATATTTCATGCCCCTTCCGTTTGATCCAGAAATGGTAGAGCAGCATGTTAGGGAGATTGTAATCCATAATGCGGCCCCCGGAGCGCTAGCAAGCAAGCCATCATTTGAACAAGACTGGGATATCTCTTCTGCTGGATGGGTAGACATAGACATGAAAGCCAGAAAGGGTAAGGATGGTATGTTGCCATACCCACAGAGCTTTGATTTTTATGATGATAGCGGTAAGCTTCAGCCGTTTTTTGTATATCCTCAATACTATGTAGATAAAAATTCAGACGTGGTAAGATTGGATCATTCCAAAGTTGCAAAGGGGGCAAAACATAAAACTTTGAACTCTGGTCGTGGCTATGATGCTAATAATGAAGGAAAGCTGTTTGTCAAGGCTAGAGTAGATGCAAAAACCTACTGGCTTTGGGATCCTCAAGGCGGAATTCTTGTAGAGGACGATGCCCCCGGTGGTGATCCTATAGTAAAACAGAAAGTTCTTGATGGATCTGAGCAATGGTTCTTGGAGAAGGTTAAAGAATATGATGGAGATGTGAATAACGCAGCGGCTGACGTATATGCGGATCCGAAGGCTGGTCCCACTCCCTTGAGGCTGAAACCATATGCATTATTGACATTAGAAGGCAATGTGTATCATGGGG
>Ga0114906_1002002_pt1 | contig 10417 bp, 4 predicted proteins | sample MalvirDeepMed_M9_FD_89687 | JGI IMG/M metagenome (GOLD analysis project Ga0114906, IMG submission 89687) | Marine viral communities from the Global Malaspina Expedition - Malaspina viral metaG DeepMed_M9 | ecosystem: Environmental > Aquatic > Marine > Oceanic | place: Mediterranean Sea... | reverse complement strand
GTTATTGATGGGGCGAAGGCCGCTGTAGAAATTCTTCAACAGATCAACACTCCATCCGTTGGTCAATTCACCACCTGCCGTACCTGCAACAGTAGCTGCTTGCGCGGAAAGATGAGCAACCGCATTGGGATGATGTATCAGGTATAACTGGTTGCCGAACTTGTTAGCCTTGGCATTGGATATGACCGCATGTGTATTAGCTGCTGTCATGCTCCTGCCGTCCGCACCAAGGACTGTGCCGTCATTAAGGCTAGGCCACAGGGCTATAACGTCCGTGTCCTTCTTCCTCGCCATGCCGTCACCAAGCTGTCTTCCAATCATGCTGAATACATTATCAGCAGCTTGACGTACCAGTTTGTCGGTCAGAATAACCTTCGCGCCAACCTCACTTGACGTAAGGTCAACAGTGGTCATTCCAATATCTTCCTCGTCTACTATGTCCTGCCCGTCTACTAGATCGCTCATGGACATCTGTCCAACTTTCGGTACAGTAACCTGCTTCGCTCCCTTTGGAAGACTGAACTGCTCTATTAAAGCAACAGCCGGAGCGTTATGCTCTTCTGTGTACCTACTCGCCGCAATTATTATCTTCTGTGCATTTTCTAAATTACCAGTCGTTGCTGTCTGGGCCATATCCAATACTCCTTATAATATATATTACCCTAACCCTGCGGCTCTCTTAGCCGCTGATATTGCCGAGGGCGACCTATCTCCATCGTTATACCTATCTAGCCAGCTTCCCTCATTGGCAGCCACTTGTGGATTGCCCTGACTGTTGTCGAAGTTCTGGGCTGGCACCTTGGACTGACGGAATCGTGCCAACTCGTCATCTCGTTCTCTATCAGCCGCCATCTTCTTGGCGGTCTGTTCCATAGCTTCTGGCGTTTGGCTTTGCCTTAATGTCGCCAGATCTTCTATGCTAAGTTTATACTGCACTGCGAATTTTTCAGCAGCAGAGTGCATTCCCTGTACATACTGTCCGTATTGCTCGGCCTGTTGCATAAGAGTCATTTGTTGTTGCTGACTCTGAATATAGTAATTTGCTGCATGATCAGCATGTTCTGGCAAGAACCCCTGTGATTCAAGCTGCTTCTTATATGTGTCTGCCTGTTGCTGTATCTGCGTTCTCATCTGGACTTGCTCATACTGAGCAGCGTCCTTCTGCATCTTGCTTATCTGTTCAGGAGTGTATTGAGGAGTGGCAGGCACAGGTGTCATATCTGGAACTGCTGGAGTAGATGCAGGAGCTACCGGGGGAGAAGCAGAGCTTTGTGCTTGTTCAGGCTGTGCTTGTTCAGGCTGTGCTTGTTCAGGCTGTGCTTGTTCAGATTCAGGCAGCCCCATAGGCAGTTGTGCTTCAATAGAAGCATCCTGCACTTCGGCTGTACTATCTGCTTGCGGAGCTTGTTCCATAGTCATAATATTTTTCCCCTCCAATGGCTAGGATAAATACAACATATTGTTATTGTCAAGTTATTTAGCACAATATAAAGCATATTGCTATCTAACATTGCCAGCAGTCCTAAGATTTATAAATTGAGTAGGGGTAAAGTATCCTGCTTTGCCCCTCATTTGTTCCTGCAAGCCGAACTTTTGGAATATGGGAGTGGTGTAGAATCCCCAGTACATCAACTTATTCTCCAACTCTAAGTTCTGCTGCCTCATAGTATCTCGTTGTACCCTAGCCTCGTTTAAGGCATTTTTTAGATTTGGATTCTTATTAAGATATTCTTTTTTTGCCTGTCCATATAGGTCGTTATACTCATCAAACTGAACTACTGCATTATGTCTCTCTAGTGCAATAGGAATTATATCCCAGAATCCAGTATCTTTAATCTCTCTCAGATCATCATAGTACCTTCTCTGGACTGGAGTTCTAGTGCTGTTAAGGTAATCGTCCAGCAACTTCCTGTCTTCTGTACTAAGGTTATCTCTATATTTTTCTCTCTCTCTATACATCTTATCTACGCTAACTTCTCCAAGAAGAACGTCAGCTTCATTGAGTCCTTCTTGGTCTGGCTGTATTGAGTAGTATCCTACTGCTAGAATCTTTGCCCTGTCACGATGTCTATATTCTTGTCCAAAGTAGCCTTGCGCCTCTGCCCATCTATTAATTATTTCGTAATATAAATTCCTATCTTCGTTTGTTGCGAACTGGACTGCCTTGCCAAACATGGATTCTAGAAGCTCAAGCCCTCCGGCATACTTCGCTCCACGCCTTCTGTGGGCTTCTCTCCACGCGATCCTGTCGCTTCTATCCTGTATCGAGTCTCGTTCCAGCCTTACTGTTTTATCTGCCCGCTTCTGATCTTCAAGCCTATCCTTGGTAAACTGGTCAAGCGCCCCAAATGCTTTTTGTGTCTGTTCAGCACTTATACCTGTTGCTTCCTCTGCTAATTTAGATTGAGTTCTTTGCTCTTCTCCTGCAAATCTTGGAGCAAAGGCTCTTTCCAATGAACCTATAATAGGAGGCCTGCTCACATCACGAGTTGCTTCTTCCTTAACTTGCTTTGCAGTCTCGGTGTCTAATCCAGTCAGCATCTCTCTTCTTCTGGTAAATGACTCTTCACCAAGGCCAAGCTCTCTATACTCGTCTACCAGTCTTTGTACTTCTGGAGAAGAGTCCGAAGTAATACCAACTAACCAATCCGAGGTGTCTAGTAATATCCTGCCTGTTCCTCCAGTAAGCCTGTTATACATATGCTGAACCTTTACCGGGGAGGCAAATGTATCTGGGAGACTATACCTTTCTGCTATAGACGTAAGCCCTTTTATTGAAGGAGATGTCCAAGGATGGGTTTGCAATGAAGGCTCTTTCATTGCAAGATCTTCAGGTGTTATTGGCTTATTTCTAAACATGTCATAGTTAGTTAATTGTTCGACAACTATCTCTGCGACTTCAGGCATTGGAGGAACGAAGGGCATAAAGCCGTGCATAAACCCCTCTTCAGCCACGCCTAGTGGTGTGACTTCTGGTATTAGAGTTCTGATTGTTTTCCAGAAATCTGTAGGTCTCTCTTCAAATATCCTATGCACAGCATATGTAGTCATTCCAAGACCTACTGCCCATTCACGAAGTGCGGGAATTACATTGATCCTTCTAGGGACTTCAGTTCCGTCTGGTCTTGTCCTTCTTCCCGGTAACATTATTACCAGACTTGTAAGTCTTTCTCTTAAAGGTATGTCAAAGTATGCTGGGTTTGTCATGTTGTAAGCAGTAATACCTGCTTGCATTAACATTGCTCCAGCCATCATTGTTGTAAATTGCTTTGGGTTTTTCTGAAATGCCCTATGCGGTCTCTTTACTCCTTCCATGGTGGCATTCAGAAACAATAAATATCTATTAAGAGATTTAATCCATGCCCCACCCTGTGAGAATGCTACAGTTGCTTCAACTCCGTCTCTTATTGCTGCCTGCATAGCGGGAGTTTCAGCTAACTGCTGTACCGTAAGTCTTCCGTCAGCAAGTTTCTTTTCCCATGATGGATCCAGTCTATTAAGAGTCCTTCTTGCGGCGGCAAATCTTGGCATAAGCTCTCCCGCCTCTCCTATTTTAGGTATGGTATCCAGAAGGGATTTACTCTTTGATAGTGCTTCTTTTAAAGTTACAACCTCTCCGCCATTATTGTTTATTTCGTCAACTAAGCCAGTACGTTTAGCTATATCTTCTGGTGATTCGCCAAAGAATCTTTGCTGCCTTCCTCCTCCAAGGATATAAGCCTGTGCAAACTCGTCTGTTTCAAGATTAAAAAGAACAGTTCGCAACTCTTTAAGAGATCTAGTTGGAATAACTCCCTCCGTCATAGCCGCCGTAAACATATCGTTGAATACGTTCTTTACTATAAACGTAGGGTTATATGTGGTTGTGACACCTCTAAACCAGCTATTTGAATGGGCAAGCCAGTCATGTGAATACATTTTGCCAAGCGCTCTCATCTCCAAGATAAGCCATTCAGGAGCATCGTATACCTGCCTGACCCCCGGCTGAGAAGGATCATAGAACCCTATCGTGCCTTCTTCGTCAACATAGCTTCTAAATACCTTTTCATCCCCGGATGCTTGGATCATCTTTACTTTTGTCTTGGCTTTCTTAACTCCTGCCACATTGGTATTTAGAGCATGTAGTATAGTAGCTCTCTTAATTTGATTAAGACGTATTCTCTGCTCTGCTTTTATTGCCCCTCCAGCTAGATAGTCCAAGGGGTTCATTATCTCTGCATCTGATCCTACTTCACTCAGGGGTTTTAAAGGATGATTATCAACAGAAGTCCCCTGTCTTGGCACCCTAGACCCTTCACTAAATGTAGAGAGATGCTTATCCCAGTCATCCAGATACCTTATTGGATTATAGAAAGGATACTTATTTTTTAAACTTATAGCCAAGTCTTCGCTTATAAAGCCTCCTTTAACATATCTGTCCAAGTCCAGCCTATATACGTCATCTATTATTTTAAGCACCGCATTGTGGACTTCTGTTATTCCTTCTTGTCCAAGACGAGAATGCATCAACCTAATATCATTTTGGGCTTCCTTAATATTTTTATACATATGCCCAACAAACTCTCGGTCTGGCTTCTCTGTAAATATTTCTATTGCATGTTTTGCAGCCCAATAGCGATTAATATCTTCTCCAAAAGTTCCTGCCCTAACGGATGTCTTTGCAATGTCCTTTGCTCCGAGACTAGCCATAACACTTCTTAGAACACCACTTCCAGCAACCCCCGCATAGTTTGCTATCATTGTCTTTAGATCATATAGCCCGCCCTGCTTTACTGGTATTCTGCCTGTCTCTTCTATAGCTTTTGTTAGATTTTCAGGTAGAGCCTCACGGTACTCTTCTGGTATTGTTATCCTCTTGTCATCCTGTCCTTTCATCCCCTTCCATCCATATGGAAGTATCCGCTTACGCTTTCCATATCCTGTCTGAAGACCAGATATCCCCCAGTGACTACTCCATAGCCTAGCCATAAACCTTTGGTACCATGGAATGTCAGAGGCGGCAGCTATCTCTGCGGACTTGGATGCGACTACTTGTCTAGTTTGTGGTGGCCCGGGTGGCCTTTTAGCACTTTCTATTGCCTCGTCTATCTGGCTTGGGCTATATCCAGTCCGCCTCTTTATATATCCTTTTTCAGGCTTGCTTAGAACATCTTTTGTTTTCTTGCCGCTATCCATCACTCTTTTAATAAATCCACTTATCTTTTCTTGTGCGGCTTCAATTCCTTTATCTGAAGCAACAACCCCCTTAGTTCTTACTCTGCTTATAATCTCTTCAATTGCAGGGTCTCCCATCCCCATACCACCCTCTGGAATTACTTCTACTGCCTCTTCTACTGCGGCTGCTTTTCCTGCTGCTTCTGTTCCATACTCGTAAGTAGTCGGTGCGGCAGTGGTGGGTACAGCTTCTGCGGCAACCCGTGTGGCAGTGGTGGGGGCAGCTTCATCTATCTTTAGGGATTCTTCAATGGCTCTTTTCTCCCCAATAAAATCTTTAGTTCTGGGAAGATTTACTTTCCTAGGATTTTTAAGGCTTCCAATTCTGACAATAAGTTCCTGTTCCTTATGCTGCCATATCTCTCTTGAGGCAGCACCTGTAAATCTATCAACGGTAGTATCTCCCCATAAAACAGAATCAACATCTAGTAATATGTCGCTTCGATTAACCTCATACATACGAACATCTGGAATTCCTTGTCTACCTTGACCAAACCATTTCGCAGCAATATCAGGATCTAAAGTTACAGATGTAGGGGTATCTTTGGCTCCTTTAGCAGCACCTCCTCTAAACACATAGAATTTTTCTGGTAATCCTCTATGTATTAAAGATGCCTCTGTTGCATTTTTAAATACTTTACGAACTGACTCTATTTTTTTATTGGTAATATCTTCTATGGGAACCATAAGTTTCCTTGATATTACTTCTGCAACATTAACTCCAGTATCCCATATATCTGTTAGTTTTTGAGACTGTCCAATAGTCCCCATAAAAGATCCAGAAGTACGAATATCAACAGTTGTCTCTCCGGCATATCTAACAAGTTTTTTAGCAAGAGAAGATCCTGCTAGTTTCTTGTCTAGTAGGGCATCGTTATATTTCTTTGATTGATACCACCCCGGAACATCATAAAAATCTATTTCCTCTTCAGGAACTTTAGGTAATGGATCGTCTATGTTTTTTACCCAGCTTGGAGTGTCTATTCTAGGAGGAGTATAAAAGTCTCTAGCAATATGATGTCTTATTATTTTTCGTTTAAGTATCTCTTCATTAATTCCAGCCTGAACGGAATTTCCATATTTAATAAAAACAGTATCTTCTGGACTGGCACCCACAAAGGAAATCATTGATCCCCATGCATCAGGATCGGTTTCGCTTTTTCTAATTGTTTGATAATCAAATCCAGTTTCTTTAACGAAAGTTTCCCATGTCATATCATACTTGCCACGAAGACCCGGTATCCCTTCATCAGCAGCACGTGCGGTAGTGGGTACAGCTTCTGTGGCTTCGGCCTCTTTTATAATCTGTGATATCCCTGTTTCCTCATATGGTATGCGTGGATCTCTTGCGGTTTGAAGAGTTATAGGATCGCCTCGTGCAATAGCATCTTCGTATTGCGATACCGTCATTGACTCAGCCATGCCGCCTCTTCTTCTGGCAGCCTCTGCTCCACGAGAGCTTATTCCCAACTGGCTTACTGTAGGAGGCTCTGTTACTGTTAAATAACGGTCAAGAGGGCCGCCCGGCCTTGATCTTGCACGGCCAAACTCATCTTTCCTCAAATCATCAGTCTTACTTACAATATCTTTAGGTGGTTTAAACCTTGGGGCGTCTGTCCATGCCCCGTCTTTAGCTAATCTTTTTCCAAATAGATAATCGTACCTTTCTTCAGGAAGCGCTCTGGCAAGTCCCTTTGCTGCTTGTCTGGCAGCCGTTCTCCCGGCTATCTTAGGTATCGCTCCTATCCCGCCTAATAATAGATCCGCCATAAACATCTCATGGAATGGAGCTTCCTTGGCTCCTTCAATGTATTGCTCAAACGATTTATATGGATCTATAGGCTCGCCAGTTTCTGGACTTACAAGACGAGGGATCAGTCCGACTGGGGCAATATCTGCTTCTTTTATATTTTGAATATAATCTTTTAATCCTTCTAATCCTGCCCCTCTCTGCTTCTGTGCTTCTGCCATTTTAATAGGGTCTGGAGGAGCGTAGGGCGAGAACCTGCTTGTTCGTTTCATTGCAGGATAGATTACACTTGTTCTAACTGGCTCTGCTACAAGGTTGACTAAGTTCTCAAATTTTGTAATCGCGGGGGCTGATTTTCTCAGTAGGAACTTTTCAAAATCAGTGGTGCCAAAGGCAGGATCGTATGCTGGAGGAGCCTCTTCTTCATGCTCCATCCACGGGGCTGAAAGCGGTGGTTCTCTTAGCGAAGGCTGTGCCAGAGGATATGGATAAGGAGTATCTCTAACCCACCAGCCTTGACCCGGTGGTTCGTCATCGGCAAGTTCAGAGGGAGGGACAACCTCGCCTCTCTCGTCCCATTGCATCCATCCAGTAGCTTCTTGATCCCATGGCTTTATAGCCTGTGGAGACCGGGCTATAACATCTCTTACTTTTTCTACTCTGGATTCTGACTCTAGTTTTTTATAGGCGTTATAGGCGTCTTCGTCTAGCTCGTTATTTTCATTCCATGGGGAGTCGCCATAAGCATCCAAAGATGGATATCTTTTTCGTATCCAAGCCCATGTTCTTCTGAGTTCTTCATTTCCTGTTGTCATTAGAAAACATATCTTGTAGACGGTGAGAACCTAGACGTTCTCCCACCGGGCCTGAGTGACGGACTCATTGCCGTGTATCTTTCAGTCCATGGATATTGCTCAAGATAGTCCATAAAAGACAGGGTGGTAGGATCTTCTCCTGCCCTCATTTTTCTTCCACCTTCTCCTAGGTACTGATTCATTACGTTGCCGTATTGCCCTGCCCAGTAGCTCTGTGATGCTGGAGAAAAGCCCCTGCCAAATGGATTTACATCAGAAGCCTCTCTACCTCCAAATGGGTTAGCGGCAGTTATCTGACCTCCAAATGGAGCAGAGCTAAAGTATGTTTCTTCAGGAGCATACGGCAGTACATAGTCTTTCCAGAAGCTACTGCCATAGTTAGTGGTCATTTATTATGCCTTTATCCTCTTATCATAGAAGTGAACTCATCAGTAAGAGGAACTTGCCATTGAGTTCCTGTCAGAGAAGATTCGGGATTAGCAAGATATCCAAGCCAATCAGCAGCAGTCGCACCCGGATTACGATCCAGATAGCTTTGCTGTTTCCTTTGTAGTCCCTTTTGTCTCAGCTTTCCAAATATACTTCCTGCTCTGGGATCATATGTGGCCATGCTTGTTAGGGCAGCAGCCTGACTGGGGTCTTGCAGCATATCTACCCATCTACCATAATCAGCTATTCCACCACTCGCTGGATCGTATCCAGAACCCGGAGCCAAAGATCTTGCTGTTTCTATAATATTCTGCCAGTTCTCCCCGAGAGCAGGATCTGGAAGGCCTCCCGCTCCTGCTGTCATCATTCCTCCCGGTGTTAGTCCGCCCCATCTTGATTGCCCCGCCCCAGCTTGTTGTGCAGCAATGCCGCCAGTAGGCGTTCTTAGCCATTGTGCAAATGTTTTCTCTGGGGCTACATCCTCTCCTAAGAAACCTCCATACCCGGAAAGATACTGTCCGTATAGAGGATCATACATTCTATTTATCATGCTGGACATATATGGTCTGTCAGTGTATCCGGGCATTGTTGCCCTTGCTGCCAGTCCATATTGTTGTGCAGAAGGAAGTCCTGAAACTATAGTTCCGGCTAAAGCTGCTCTGGGGTCTGCTGTTCCTAGACCTCCAACAGTGGTATCTGGACTCCAATCATACTGAAAAGTTATAGGATTCCATACTAGTGCCATTTTTATCTCCTTATAGTCTCTATATTAATATCTAAACATTGTGTTAGCAATAGCCTCGGACGGGTCAGCCATAGGAAGAGGGGGCATTTCAGGATATGGCATCCGTGGAGGCATCAAGGGAAGTGATAGATTTGGATTATTCCATACAGGAAGAGGGGATGTCATCATCGGTATTGCATTCGGGTCTGTAATTCCAAGTGGAGTAATAGGTGCTGGAGGCATAAACTCATCGCCACCGAACATACTTTTTGGCATTGGAAGATTAGGAGCTAGGGGAGGAGCAAGAGAAGGTGGTGGTAGCTGTGCTGTGCTTGGATCTGTAATTCCAAATGGAGTCATAGCTGGAGATATAGTTGCTGTATCTATCTGGTCACTTCCAAATAAAGGAGGACTTAAAGGCTCGTTGATATTTGCCGCTGTGGGGACACTTGAAGACACAGGAGGCATAGGGCTTCTTTTCTTGGTAACGACTGCTGCCTGCTCTATTCCCTTAGTCTCTTTTGCATCAACTGCCCATGGGCCTCCAACATTAGTTGCAAGCCACGACAGAAGCCCTTCCTGTTCTGCATGATTCCTATATGACATCTCGTGCATCCATTGTTGATGCAGCCTGTTAAATGCTTTTTTATTTAACTTGCCATATATACCTGCCCCGGTAATATTCCCTTTTGCCTGTGCTACCGCGACTTCCCACCCCGGAGTATTGACTGCCTTATGATACTGAATATTCAGACGGCTTCCATATGATCCGTCGTATGCTGGTTCTTTACTGTTTATATTCGCAGATACTTCTACAAGTTTTTTATAATTATTGTCAGGGTCTATATCTTTCAAGTTAAATATACTAGACGGTGAACTTGAATACATATCTGATAGCCATTCGTCATATCTCTTGTTATTCACACTCCCGGCATAGTCCGGCCCCCATATATTATTTTTGTCCAGAACTATCTCTAGGACAAACTTTCCAAGAGAAAGATTGTACATGTCTGATACCCTGTCTGCGATTCCCGGTCTGTCCATTGCAGTCCCCAGAGCTTTTGCCGTAACTACTCTGTGTTGCATCCTTGGGTCATACGTCTGTAGGGCATACTGAATATGCGGGATAACACTAGAAGGATCAGGATCCCTGTCAAATAGTGTTCTAAATGAGTTCCATCCAGTACCGGGATTCTCCTCTATAGATTCCTTACTTATTGAGCTTCTGCCTTCAGCACTGCCGGGAGCGAAAAAATCCGCGCCTTTCCCTTCCGCTTGTGACATTATCTTGTCATATTCATCCCACTTTTCTATCGTCATAGCCTGTGCCTGTTCAGCAGAAAAGCCACTGGCTATATATATATCAGTTATTTCTTGCCTGACCTTTATCTCTTCTTCAGGACTTGTATCTCCTCTTTTAAAATAATCTTGAATTATTTTATTTAATTTTTCCTCTATTCCTTCTGTAGTTTCTGCCGTATCTTT
>Ga0114906_1002001_pt1 | contig 10418 bp, 16 predicted proteins | sample MalvirDeepMed_M9_FD_89687 | JGI IMG/M metagenome (GOLD analysis project Ga0114906, IMG submission 89687) | Marine viral communities from the Global Malaspina Expedition - Malaspina viral metaG DeepMed_M9 | ecosystem: Environmental > Aquatic > Marine > Oceanic | place: Mediterranean Sea... | reverse complement strand
CGTTACTGGACTTGTCCAACTCTGGACGCCAGAAACGATCATCCTTGTAGGATTCCTTGCTATTCATTTCTTCTAATTTTGATGTGAGGGAAGATATACTACTTTTTGATCTTTTCTTAAAATCTGCAAATGACATATTTTTTCTCCTTTATTATGGGATCTACCCATTTCTATTGTTTACGGGAACTCCCCGCTTCTAAAGACTCTACTAATTATACGAGACAAACTACGATTGTCAAAATATTAAATTGGTAATACTGCACTTTTTTTGGATAATATATTTAACTTAATGCCTTCGATCTCAAGTTTTTCTTTTATTGGTTTTGATAATTGTTTAGCCACTATGGTTGGATCTAATCTATTAAGTTCACAAACTGCAAGAGTGGCATCAATATAACTGCCATCATTTTCTCTTACATACTTTTCAATTTTCTCTGAAATGTCTTTCAACTCTTCATTAAATATATTCATAAAAATCACTCCTTTGTATTTAGTACCAAAATACCATAACCTCTCATACTAATCAACACTTATCTTATATATAATTAAGAATCTTATTAATTTTTATTGGGAGTACCTGAAACATGGCAGTAGGCACACAAAGCGACGCAGGACAAACTGGCGATAATATTGTAGTTGGTGGTGCAACATATACAATTGCAACCGATTGGCAAACTTACGGCGGAACTGGTTTCTCGGCTGCGCATGTTCAAATAGTAAAACCTGGCTGGGGCGATACAGACACTACCTATAGAGTATCAAAAGAACATCCCCTTCCTGTACAATTATATGATAATAGTGCTGGATATACTGCTGCTTTGATTAATGCTGGTGGTGCCTTAAACATTACTGGTGGCGTTCAACTAGCAAATAATTATGTTAATGTGGGTGTAGTTGGAACTGATTTATCTGCTGAAGGAACTCAAGCAATAAAAAGTATTATCCAAATTGTTGGTCCAACATTTGGAGCATCTGGTCCTACTGGATATCGCCCCCACACATGGACTGAAGATTCGTTCATGCCAATTAAAGTTACAGGATCTGTAAAGGGACAACATCCTGATGGACGATTTGGAGTTACTTTCACCAGAGCAGAGGTGAGACAATTATATGCTGGTCCAATAGGATGGCCAGGTTATGGTGGAACATGGATTGGTTATACTGCTGCGTTAAATCTAGGAGCAGATGCTAGAGTAGCAAAAGGATTACCAGAATTTGATATTGATCAAATAATGGTTCAAGGTATATCTGGTGGCACTCCAGTTGGAATTACTGCACAAAGTGAAACTGGTCTTCTTACAAGACGAATGGAATCTAGGTATACACGCTTAACTGGTGCAACATGGGCCGATGTAAAAGACTCTATTGCGGTTGAAGGTTTTGCTGGAATGACTGCTATTGCCATTACTGGTGGTGTGGTGATTCATAAGCAACCTCATGGTGGTAGTTTTGAAGTTAGAGATTTAGAAGCATCTAGAGATAGTGTTTCCATGTATAGTGCTGATGGATCTACAGCAGCACAAGTAAAACTACTAAGTGGTAATGGAACACCAATTGGTGTCTCTGCTGGTGCATTAAAGGTTGCAATCGATAATGGATCATTTACTGCAAATGTAACAATAGGTGCAATCACAGGTGTTACAAATTCTGACGAACCACCACTGAGGGTTATGGGAGCAACATCATCAACTCATGCAGGTCTTGCAATAGATCCAATCATTGTTAAGGGAAATCAGAGTGATGGTTCCTTAGCAGTTTCTAGTACTTCTGGATTAAACATTAGATCATTAGTAGATACTGATGTTGTTTCTCTTGGTGGCCAGGCTGGTACAAATCTTGGTGGTATAAGATCAACCACAGATAATATTGCATCCAAAACATCATCAATACAAGGCGATATGTCTCAAACCAGAATTAGTTCTGGAATCATTAAAGATGTTGTATCTGGAGCAACTGCAATTCGAGCAGAAATTGTAAGAATTAACCAACCAACAAGTTTGATAGCAGAAAGTATTAGTTGTGGAACTTCTGCAAGAGCATTATCTGGAATATCTACTCCAATACATTCTGGTGTTTATGTTTGCTCAGATCCTGCTAACACTTCAAATGTAAGAGTTGGAAACAGTTCTCTTGTAAGTAATGGTAATAGAGGTAAAATTCTTGAGCCAGGGGAAAGTGTATTTTTACAAGTCGATAACTTAACAAAGATTTATGCTAGATCAATTTCTGGGAATTCTATGGTAAATGTAATCGGATCATAACATGATGCAAGGTAGGAAGACACAATCTTACAGAAAAAGAAAAAAATATGATAAAGTTGAAGTCAAAGAACAATCTAAATCTGTTCTGATCGGTACAAAAACTTTTCATGGACTTGTATTTCAGCAATCACCAAAAATAGAATTCATAAAAACATCTAGATTAAAGTCCAGATGCTCGGTTATTTTTAATATTAAAGATAGAAATACTGTCATGTTTGATTGGTCTGTAACTAATGAGCCAGACGATATAGAAGAATTAAATTCATTCTTTAGTCAATTAACACCAGAGAAATCTACATTCGTAGTAAAAAAAGGAACTGGTGAATATCTAAATGAATTAAGATCACAAGATACAAAAACTCTAGAGAAGACATATACCTTTCTTAAATTTATAGACAACAATAAAGTTATAGCAAAAGCAAATTCTGATCTAGACTTATTAGATGAAATATTCCTTGCAGATTATTTTATTAAACCATTACAAATTACAATAACAGAAACACCAAATACTAAACGAACTGTAAGTAGAATATTTAATTACACAAAAGATCCAAATTTCTCAACAATGAATATGGAGCCTGGAGATCATATAGAATTTATTGGAACGGGAAATAATGATATTAGTGTAACTATTTTAAAAACCTATAATGGGTTTAAGAATGGAAAAGAAACTATAGATGTAAGCACCATCAACGGAGATGAAAATCTTGTTGGTACTCCTGTTCTTGTTAAATGTTATAGAACAAAAACTATTCTTACTTCCAATTAAAAAACCCCGCCGAAGCGAGGTTAGTAAACCGTTCTGTTGACAAGTGGTTCAGTCTCCGCTTTTGTGATTTAAATCACGCTGCAAGGGCGTATGTGTTTTCGCCATTTAAAAATTTACAACCGCGATTTGCGAGTAGGTTGCCTTCTCGGGCACCTCCATCTTTCCTAATCCTTACGAGTCGAAACCTGTTCGCCCCCGCCAGAGACACCCTTGCGTGTCTTATTTACTTTACTCTACTAACTATTTAATTAATACTTAACTATTTACTTTTAGAGCAAGGATGCCTCTGGTGGAGGCGGGGGGAATCGAACCCCCGTCCCCAATAAGTTTTGGTCCGACATCATCGATACCAATTCTATTTATCTATTTATGTTGCACAAAATCATAAATTTTATTCGCTTCTACCAAAATCTCTTCATGAGAAGGGAAATTAGGCCTTTCGGAAACGGGCGAAACAGCAGTAACCTTGTCACCTTCTGTTTCTCTGTCCCGCTTCCAATCTTCGAAGTTTGACCATTGTTCATGATCTTGATAGAATTTATCCATCAATCTTTGGTGTGCCTGTTGATATATTTCGTACCGCAGTTCATATGGATTTTTCATAAATTTATCTCCTTGTGTGTGTGTTAAATCCAAAATTATATATTACTTCTTTTTTTCTCTTTTCATATTATATACTTCACCCCCGTTACTTCGACACTTTATTTATCATTTAATCATTTTTGAGAAATGACCCCAAGGAGATTCGAACTCCTGTTGTCGGGATGAAAACCCGATGTCCTAGACCAGACTAGACGATGGGGCCTGAATACGAGCGGTGGGACTCGAACCCACATGTCCTCAACGGACAACGGATTTTAAGTCCGTCGCGTATGCCAATTCCGCCACGCTCGCAGAATTAATCAGAATTCCATATATCTTCGTTGAGGTTTGTATTGTTTGGTTTTGGATCTACTTCTAATAAAAGTTTTGTAACTTTATCACTAAAGACCCACTCTACATTACCATCATCTAAATATTGAATTTTAATAGAATCGGTTTCTCCATCGTTGTCTGTAGCATCAACAACGGTAGCCATTCTCATATTATTTTTATTTACTACTGATTCTCCAATAGTATAATTAATTCTGTCTTCCATATCTAACTCCTTAAATTTCTGTATCTTTTAGGCACAATGCATAAGCAGGGCCCGTCCAGTTTATATTTAACATTCCATCATAGGGATCATATAAATTTCCTCTCGGAATTTTTCTAGGATCGGGAGCCCGCCAAGAAGCGGCACGATATATATCGCCATTTTCCCGATTAATAAACCCCCACGCAGATTGTTGATTGCCTGTATTCATGATGATTTTAATATATTTACGACCACCACCAAGATATAAATCATACCCAAGTTTCTTTCGTCCATCGGATTGAACCAAATCACGACACTTTGATACAAACGCATCAATAGCAATATCAATGTCTTCCATATATAACTCCTTAAAACTTAATCAATCCATTGTTTGTTGTATACCAAATATCATCAAATATTGCCTCACACCAAGGCAAACATTTACAACATGGTTTAGACATTCTCATATCACCAAATCTATTGAAGCGAAAATTATAAAGTTTTAAATTATCTCTTGGACCTTTATAACGCAAAAATGCATCCAATTCAGAATGCACTTCATCAAATCGATATCCATATTTCTTTGCCTGTGGATGCGTTCGAAAAACATTTGTACCCATAGAAACAATCTCATTCTTTCGAATGATAATAGAAACATGCTTCTTTGGTCTAGGAATTTCTAATGAAACAGGAAGTGCAACATCAGTGAGTTTTAAAATCTTTTTTTCATTCACACCACACCACATTCTTTATCCATTAATAAAGACAATTCTTTGTATAGTTTTCTCTGTTGTTGTGTTAGTTTAATTTCACCTGTTTTCCTTTTTAGTTTACTGACACAATTTATCGTTCCTCTGAGAGAATTAGTAAGACCGTCTTCAAGTCTGGATATTTTTTCCTTGTTCTTGATTAATTTACTAGTACGACCGTTTCTTGTAGACTTGTTCGTAGACTTGTTTTCGTCCACATACCATGCAGATAGTAGTCTCTCATGATCCCTATATGTTCTAATCGTATAATTTTTTTTAGTTTCTCGTAATGCAGTTTCATATGCCTCATTTAATTTTTCTACTGTATCTGGTTGATGTTGAAATAGGCGCAACAAATCGTCATCGAATCCACCGTCCCAATTTAACAACGAGGCGTTTTTATTAGGTATGACTGGCATTAACAATCTTCTGTATTTCTTTATTAATTTTGATTCACCATAAAGTGCCTCCATCTTTGTTAAATTTTTCTTGACAATCTTTATTAGAGATTTATCTTTGGGAGTTATATTTCCACTCTTTATGATTTGTTTTAGATTTGACGAAATTCTATTGCCGCATTTCTCTGCTCTTTCTATAACCCCCTTCGTCGGGGGGTGATGTTCATATGGTCTGCTATTGGTAACACCTTCCCCAACATAATATGGTTGCGTAGCATTTTCATCTTCATAATATTCGTAGACGCAATATTTCATATCATTTATTTCAACACGCCTGGCAGGACTCGAACCTGCAACTTGCGGCTTAGAAGGCCGCTACTCTATCCAATTGAGTTACAGGCGCAGAAATCATTTAATTCTTTGCCCGTTGCCAGATCTTGATGTTCTTGATGGTGGATTTCCTTTTTTCCTTTTCGAACGCCTAGGTTTTCCAACCTTAATCATATTATGAACATGTGAATCAAATTGTGATGTTTGTTTTGCCATTTTATATTATGTTGTGAGTTTTAAAGATGGGGTTTCGTCGTTCATTGCTGCTCCCATTGGTCCAACTTCACCCGCAGATGGAATAAAAAGGTTTGAAACGAATGACTGATAATATTGTTGTGAAAAATCTTCTACAGGATCTACAACCCACATAATATGATCTTTCGAAATCTCAATAGTATCATCTTCTAATTCTGCATATGGAAGATATGGGGAAAGACCCAACCTACCTTCTCCAGTAGGGATAATAATAGCAGCCTTTTTAAGTGCTATACAATTATCAGATTTTGCTTCCACCATCTGGCAAATAATTTCTTCACCAGATGAAATTCTTACGATTTTAATATTTTCAGTCATTTCTGTTTTTCCTTTTTCTTTTTGGTTTTGGTTTTTTTAAACGCTCTTTCCCACCCTTCGTCCCATTTTTTAAAATCAATGGGTCGATATTTATCGCCTTTACCAGCAGGATGTTTATCACTCATTGCATGTACTTTCACAGTCGCTGTCTTCACCAGGCAGGGATAGTATCCATTTGTTTGCCACTTCAATTTCTTTTAAAACATTGGCACATTCACAACGATCTGCTGGAGTACAATTTAAATCACAACATTCATATTTTAATTTCGCCTTTAAACCCCTAATCACTTGGTCATCAGGAATAATCAATTCACTCATAGTATACCTCCTTTATTAAATTAAGTCAAGACCTATAATTATGTATACATCAAAAAGCACCCGAACGGATTCGAACCGTCAACATTTTGCTTGGAAGGCAAACACTCTACCGTTGAGTTACAGGTGCATCAAAAAAGGTGTGAAGTACTAGCCGAGTTCAAAGTTCGGGTTTCCTCCACACCTTTTTAATCGTTCCCAGTGGGGGCCGCCCACTCAAAGTCCTAATGAATCTTACATCATCTTCTCCCATGTACCCATAAAGGGAATTGGGACTCCGAAGGCCTTGCACATAAAAAGGTGCTACTGGAAGGAACGAATCGGTTGGTGGACGGGAAGGATTAACATTTACCTTCAACTTTCGGGGTCATCTAGTTTGATTATTCCCTACTCGCACTACAATTGAATCGGTCAAAATTCTGCTTTACTCATTCGAGCATTCACACCCCACCACAGGGAATCGCATACATTATCTTCAATAACAAAAAATTGTTCTGTCACCGTCCGTGTGTAGGAGATCAACCCTACACAATTATTCACTTTTCAAGAAATCCAAGTACGAGCAACGAGGCCCGTACAAGGAGAAAACAATGCTCAGTTTAGAGCATATATCGGGAACCATCCACATCAAACGCAAAAGTGCGCTTGCCAGGATGAGTATCCGACATAAAGTAACGGGTCTTGCCAGTGGCAGTTTCCTCAGAAACGATTTCCCAGTTACCGAAAGACTCGACCATATTGCGAATATCGCTGATCGTGGCCCTAAGATTTGCAACGCCGAACTTCGACTTTGCTTCGTTGGCAGTAATGCCATTGTTCACGCCACCACCATCATAAAGATAGTTAATAAGACGACGCTTCTTTGAAAGGGTACATGTAGCCATGTTTAATGACCTCCGTAAATGCGGCTTCGTGAATTTAAGGTAGAGACATTGCCGCAACACATCCTTACCTTTATTGTTATACGAGTAGTATATACTATTATCGTCCAAAGTCAATTGTTATCTTTAACAAAACTTCAATTTTTTTAAAATGCCTCCGCTAGGACTCGAACCTAGAACCATCGGCTTAAAAGGCCGTTACTCTGCCAAATTGAGTTACGGAGGCGGAATGGGGGTTATGTATCTCGGCCTTGTAGAACTCACCTTACGGTTCAGACCCTAAAACTCAGCAGCCTACCCAGATTTGAGTGGTGGGGGCACTTACTAATATAATAATCCTTAAAGTATCTCATGTTAAATTCACAATTACCACATTTGGCTGTCTCCTAAAGTTAGACTTTCAGTTGCGTTGTTTATAGTGTTATTGTAACATTCAAAAGTGCCACTTCAACCAAATAGTTGGATATTCAATCATCTTTTTCGGGTAATGGCGCTTCATAGTAAATATCTAATCCAAGAGCCTTAGCCAAATGCCATTCGGCTTTTGCTCCTCTACTAGTTTCCCATTTACTCATCATATAAATGGCTGTACATTCGTCACAGATTGCAACCAGATCACGCTTTAAAGCATCTCGCATAAATTCACGATCATCATAATTAATAACAGGATCAAAGTCCATTGGTCCAGATTCTGGTGTCCCGTCCTGCCTATCCATTTCCGCAGGATTAATAACACTCCACCCCTGTTCTATAAGAACTTTTGCCTGTCGATCAAATGCAGGGAAATTATAATTTTTAAATCCCCTCATAGGACCTGCAATATAAATTGTTGGTTCTCTTTTCATTGTTCACTTTTCATAAATGTTATTTAATTGTCGATTAACTCTAATAAATGTTGTACATTTTGGAAGGTGTTTTATTTGTCTTGCACCGACATAGGTACATGTGGAACGCAACCCACCTAATATTTGCTGAATGGTGTTTGATACTGGACCATGATATGGCACTTTAACGGTTTTCCCTTCACATGCTCTATAAGTCGCTACACCACCACTATGTTTCTGCATTGCAGTATCACTAGACATCCCATAGAATACCTTGTAGGAGTCCCCTGCTTCGTCTGTAAGGACTTCCCCCGCACATTCTTCGTGTCCAGCAAGCAATCCCCCCAACATAACGAAGTCTGCTCCAGCACCGAATGCTTTAGAAACATCTCCTGGCGATTGACACCCACCATCTGCCATGATATACCCGCCCAGTCCGTGTGCTGCATCTGCGCATTCCATCACTGCTGACAGTTGGGGATACCCGACTCCAGATATTTTCCGTGTCGTACATACGCTGCCTGGGCCTATGCCAATTTTGATTATATCTGCACCTGCCAGAAGTAGTGCTTCCGTCATTTCCGCCGTTACTATATTCCCTGCAATTAGAATTTTCTCTGGCCATTCGGAACGAACCTCTTTAACAAAATCAATAAATCTTTGTGTATATCCATTTGCAACATCTAAACAAAAGAACGGATGTTCTTGGCACCCCGACCGAGGAATGGTGGTAGTCCTTCCGTTTTTCTTCTCTCCCATTCCAAACGAAAGAGACATTGTTTCTTTTTCATGTTTATCAGCATCTATACCATCAATATGTTTACTTAAACAAGTAAGCATACCAAATTCTGATAAGACTTTACCCATTTCAACTGTTCCAATGGTGTCCATGTTTGAAGCAGCAATAGGAATACCAGTCCATTTTTTACCATTTTTAAAAGTAAAGGTTCTATTTAAATCTACATCTTTTCTAGATTTTAATTCAGAACGCTTTGGTCTAATCAGAACATCACAATAATCAAGTTTCACTTCATCGGCTATACGCATGTTCCTCTTCTCCTATAACAATAGCCTTAATGCTGTCTAAACGAAAACTTCGCCAAGCATTCTTTTTTATATCCCACACAGGCAGAACATTCTCGTTTCTATTTTTATTGCTACCTTTGGTTGGTGGAACAATGTCTTCTGAAAGAGTGCAAAGCATATCACGAAATTTGCCATCTTTCTTTTTAAATATTACTCTGACATTTCCAGACTTTAAATTTTCTAGTAATTCTTCAAGACGCATATCTTTCTCCTTAAGTGGGCCAGGCAGGGCTCGAACCTGCGATTACACCGTTATAAGCGGTGCTGCTAATGCCATCCGCTTCTAGCCCAGTATGATCATAATTCTATTCGAATTTTTTTATTACTAATATGTCCATTTTCATTTTTGTCTAGGTAATTAGATTTTTGACGATCTTCATCATGTCCAAGTCTATAATTAATTTGTTCAATCTCTTCTAAATTATGGCCCATCAACAAACCATTAATAAAATTCTCAGTTTTGTTGATAGCGGCTTCCTCACCTACACCAAGGGGAATGTCAATATGTAATCTATACTGCATAACAAATGCCTTATTATTTTTTATCAATGGGGTCGAAAAAAACAATGTGTCTTGAATTTATTTTAATCCATCCCGATTGAGGCGAATCTTTTGTGTTTATATTTTTATTAATAGCCCATAATACAAGTTCATTAGACATAGGAGTATTTTCTAATTTTCTATAATTTATCGAACCTTGTTCTGGAATAAAATCTGATTTTAAAGTACAAACATAATTGTATAATTTTTTTTCGCCAGGAAACTTAATCCTTATTTTACAAAAACCACCAACTAACTCTTTTAAAAGAGTGGCTCGTTCTTTTAATGTTTTTGCAAATTTTTTATTTTTACAACCACACTTTTTCTTTGGTAGTTTTTTACAATTATTACAACTCATCTATAGTTGAAGCCTTTTCCTTATGAATATTCATTCTATTATGAATAGAAAACCTATGCTTTTTATTTTTGGATTCCAATAAACTCTTCCAGTGGTTTAATATTTTTTCTATAACCAGTTGATCGCCATTGTCATCAAGTAAATATATATATTTCCTAGTACCAGTATTCATATCATATGTTTTATCAATAGATGATTCTGGACACATTATATCAAT
>Ga0114906_1001996_pt1 | contig 10433 bp, 18 predicted proteins | sample MalvirDeepMed_M9_FD_89687 | JGI IMG/M metagenome (GOLD analysis project Ga0114906, IMG submission 89687) | Marine viral communities from the Global Malaspina Expedition - Malaspina viral metaG DeepMed_M9 | ecosystem: Environmental > Aquatic > Marine > Oceanic | place: Mediterranean Sea... | reverse complement strand
CCCTGAAGCAGACGAAGATATGGACGCTTTTTTATATAGGGTAATAAGAATGGCATGGTTAAATGCTACATTTCATATAAAGGAGAAAGAATAATGTGGACTTGTAGTATATGTAGCAACGAATATGATTCCAGTAATGGAGATACAGATGAACGTATGTGTCATAATTGTATGGATGATTGGTATGGTGACAATGAAGATAATGAGTAGAATACTCTTTACTCTTGGGGATATATCGTGCAGGTTACATTTGTATTCATTGTATTTAAAATTGATGAAATGGTCATCAGAATTAGACAAAAAAGGAGAAGTATGGAAGAACTAAAATTAATTTTACAATCAGTAGAAACTTTGGGTTCACTTGGTATGTGGGCTTTCAGTTTATGGGTATTTAAGTCATTAGCTGTTGGAGGTATGTCAGTAGCTTGTATCATATATATCATAAAATATATTACTGATGCAATGAGTAAATATTCGTCAGGAGAACAATGGCAAAATGAATGTAAAAGAATATTATTTGATTTGTTCTCTTATGCAAGATGGGTAACTGATTATACTGATGCATTAAGTGGAAAATCAAAGCTATTCATCATGCAAGCAATGAAAGAAAAAGCAGAAAGAGATAAACAAAAGGAGAAGTATGGAAACAGTAACTAATGAACAAATAGATGAGATTGAAGAACAAGAAATGTTCACTGGATGGGGTGACATCATTAAACAGTTAGCAGAAGTTTTAAGGGAAGTCCATTCAACTCAAGGCGATATGGTAGATATTGCAAAGAGAAGCAATGAAGCTGTATTAAATCTTAATACAAGGCTGTCTGCATTAGAAAAGGCAGTAGAACAAATAGAGAAAGGAATAAAATGATACAAATAAATTATACTGAAGAGTTTGAAGATGAAACATGCAGCCCTTCTTATGATGAAGTTATCCTGAAATATAAAGAAGAAGATGCACTTACACCAGAGTTCAAAGAGAAATGGGTTGAGGCATTAAGGAGTGGCAAATATCCTCAGGGAGAAAGTTATTTAATGTCACCAAGCATTGATGGAGATGATTTATATTGCTGTCTTGGAGTGGCTTGTGATATTCAAGGTGTAAAGATTGGTCGTAATGAGCAATATCCAGCAGATTTTTATGATGTTCCTAATATGTTAAAAGTTAAAAGTGATGTAGCAGAGTTTTTGGCAGATAAGAATGATAATGCTTGGAACTTTAATCATATAGCTGATTGGATAGAGGAGTATTTATAATGACACAGGAACAAGCAATGTTAATTGAAAATATACTAAGCTTCTATTGGACAAAAGAAGAAAGCTCTTATAATGAATTTGGTAAAGACCCTAACCATATATTTAATAGCTTTCTTGGTCTACAAGCTGAGTTAGATAACTTCTATTATAGAAATAAAGAATGAACTACCTTAAACACTTATACGCTTGGATAGTAAACTTTCCTAATCCATTCAGTGATTATCATGCTTGGATTTCAGTCTTAGATGAAGATGAAAAAGAGGAATGGTGCTTATTATGTGGCACTCAAGAAGATGATGATTAAGTATTGGGGTAAGCAGGATAAAATATGTGATATGTGTGCTGGCTACAAGAAGAATCAACATTTATACTTAGATGACAAAAAAACTGTAAGAGGATTATTCCCTGAGTTTGATTGGGTTAATCAATTAATATGCACTAGTTGTGCAAAGAGAGAGGTTGGAAAGAAGGAATGGGGAAGGGTGAGTCAGGGGTGAGTCAGGGTGAGAAGGAAACCTATTTAAGGATAATGAAAGATTTAGATTCTATTAATTTAAGGATTAAAAAGGAGATAGGTGAAATGACTGGTAGTACTTATTTCACATTTATAGATATTAATGGAAAGGAAAAGCCCTGTAATGTGTACACAAAAGAGTTGCTGGGAGTGTAGCTATTTCATGGGTAAAGATAGTTTTTTTGGTTCTTGCCTGTACTTTGAAACTATAGGAAAGGAAAGGAAGGAAATACCAGTAAATATAGTAGATGTAGGGTGCAAACTCTATGTAAATAAAAACGAAAAAGAAGAACATCCATTATTAAAATATGCTTTAGAGCTATTTGATGGAGAAATAATAAAATAAAAGTAAACTAAGAAAGGAAATTAATAAATTGAGTGCAAACAGATGGAAAGTAGAAGATGTATATATTGAACTAATAAAGAAACTTGAGGAATTAGATGAAGGCGAAGTTACTGAATTTAACACTGAAGTTTCACAAGAAATGATAGAAATTATCAAAAAGCGTTACCTCCAACTATTCTTAACTAAAGCAAATAAGATTGGTAGTAATGGTATGATTGGCATTTTATAAATATGGACAGTGATGTTAAGACTGATAAATACTATAGTAGAAATCCAAGCTTTGGAGAAACTAATACAACTGAAGCTGACAAAAGCAACGAAAAAAGAATAGAGTCTATATTGTCTAAAAAGTGGAGCGTAATATTCCACAAGTACGCACACTATGATAATATAGATTGGTGGCTTGAAAGAGATAATAAGATGGTTGCAGTAGCTGAACTTAAAACTGCATTCAGAGAATCAAGTTATGCCTATCTGAACTTGCGTAAATACCTTAACCTTAAGTGGTCTAGATATTTCCTCCAACTTCCTGCGTTAATTATATTTCAGTTTAAAGATGGTGGAATATACTATGATGACATAGATAACATTGAAGGTAAGCCAATGATACTTGGTAGTAAGATAATGAAATCATATAACGATATAGAGCCTGGGGTATCAATACCTGTAGGTTCTCTTAGAAAGGTTGAATATGACAAAAAAGGAAATTAAAGATATATTTCACAGAAACAATGTTCAGCTTAGTCCTGGTGCTTACTTAATGCTTGAAGATGATATTAGGCGTAAGGTCAGGATGATGGCTAAAAGGTGTAAGAATGGTAATGTAAAGAGGCTTACTGAAGACTTATACTACATTGCTATTGGTAAATTGAATGGGTAGAATATTAGTAGGTAACTGCTTTGATATGTTACAAACAATAGAGCAACACTCAGTTCAGACTTGTATAACTTCTCCTCCTTACTGGAACTTAAGGGATTATGAGCAAGAAGAACAGCTTGGACTTGAGAAAACTCCAGAGGAATATACTCAGCATTTAGTAGAAATATTAAGGGAATTAAAGAAAGTTCTAAGAACTAATGGAACTTTATGGTTAAATTTAGGGGATACTTATTTTGGTGCAAAAGGAGGACACTACTCAAGTGATAATTCCTTTACCAACGACACCACAGGTAGTAAGTATCGTATGCACCTTAAAGCACCAGAGAAGCATAGTTTCTTAAAAACTAAAGACCTTGTAGGTATTCCTTGGATGGTTGCAAGGGAATTACAAAAAGATGGATGGTACCTTCGCAATGACATAATTTGGTACAAGCCAAATGCGATGCCAGAAGCAGTAACAGATAGATGTTCTAAAACTCACGAACATATTTTCCTATTTGCACATCCTGATAGTAAGGGTAAGTATTACTTCGACCATAAAGCAATACAAGAAGAAATTAATGTGCAATATATAAAAAGGTACTTCAGTAATAATAATGTAAAGGGAAGGAAAGACTATGGCAGGCAAGAATACGCACTCAGCTCAGAAAACCAAGATAAGTTCTATGAAAAATGGCGTGAAAAAATCAGCAAAGGTGAAGTTCCAAAGAAAAACAAAAGAGATGTATGGGAAGTTACAACAACATCATACGGAGGGAAGCACTTCGCAGTCTTTCCACCTAAGCTCATTTTGCCATGCATTATGGCAGGAAGTAAAGAGGGCGATACTATCATAGACATATTTGCTGGCAGTGGAACAACCTGCAAATTGGCACAAAGACTTAGCAGGGATTGGATTGCTATAGAGTTAAATCCTGAATATGCTAATCTTATAGAAGAACAAACAGCTCAGCAAAGCTTATTTTAAAAAGGAAACAGGAAAGGAGAAATTATATGCAACATAAAGTCGTTACACCTCCGCAAGCAATAGAAGCAGAGGAAGCTATTATCGGATGCATACTTCTAAATCCAAGCAAGTTTAAGGAAACCTCTGGTTATATAATAGAAGATGATGTATTTTATGATGATAGAAATAAATTGCTATGGAAAAGTATTAAAGAAATGATTTCTAAAGGTGCTAAGATAGACCAGACTACAGTTATTTCACATTTAACACAAAGGGAAAGAGATATGGGTGTTACTCCATATTATGTGACAGGCATCACAACTAACGCACTTGAACAGGACAATTTAGAAGCTTATGCTCAGATAATATATAGAAAATACTTACTTAGAAGGCTTATAAACGAAGCACACTACATAAAAGATTCAGCATATCTTGCGAATGGAAATGCTATTGATATATTAAATGAAACTCATAATACTATTGGTGAACTTATAAACTTGCAACCAGAAATTACATTTGACATATACAATGCAATGGATGATACAATAGATAGTATAAAGAATAGTAATAAAAACTTAATACCTACTGGCTATGAGTCTATAGATAAACTGTGCGGTGGGTTAACTAGAGGTGAGATAACAATCATAGGTGGAAGACCTGGTCATGGTAAATCTACACTTGCACTTAATATGCTTAAAAATATGATAGACAAGGGATATAAGTGTGTATTATTCAACAGAGAGATGAGTAATGTAGAAATGTTAAAAAAGCTTGTAGTTTTAGAATCTGGGATGCTTTCTTATTCAATGGTAAGGAGTGGTGTTATTGGAGATGAAGTTACATCAGCTGAAATTGACAAAACAGTTATAAAAATTAAACAGAAGTATTCTAAAGATAGATTTCTTATGTTTGATAATGTCAGAGACTTTACGCAGGCATCTACTGAAGTTAAAAGATTTGAACCTGATGTAATATTTGATGACTATATACAACTTATAGTTCCTGATACTAAGATAGAGCAAAGAAGGCTACAGTTAGAGAAGATAATACACGACTATAAATGGCTGGCTAAAGCTAGTAATGCTGTTGTTGTTTGCGTATCTCAACTAAACAGGGCACTTGAGACTCGTGGTAATCCAGTTCCAAGGCTATCTGACTTAGCCGAATCTGGTGCTATAGAGCAAGCTGCTGAAAATGTATTCTTTACATATTATGATTACAAGATATTCAAGAACCAATCGCTAGAACGTGGCTATGGTAAGGATGTAATAGAAATCATAGCTGGAAAAGTAAGATATGGTGAGACAGGCTCATCTAAAATGAACTTTAAAGGAGATGGAGTAAAAATAAGTGAAAGATACTAAATATAAACTATACATAGGAATAGACCCTGGGAAAGGTGGCGGTGTTGCCATAATATGTGAAGATGATGGATGGACTAGAGCTTTTAAGTTTCCTAAAGAAATAGAAGAACTAGCTCCAATTATAGGTGGTGCAATAGGTGGGTATAAAATAGAAGATATATGTGTTATGATAGAACATGTACATTCATTCCCAACTGACGGCAGACCTGCAGCTTTTTCATTTGGAAGAAACTTAGGACACTGGGAGGGTGTTCTTTCTACGTTTGAACTAGAAAAGAATACAGTAGCACCAAGAACATGGCAAGAGCATTATGATGTACCAATAATGCCAGACAAGTATGAAAGGAAACGCTGGTTGAAGGAAGTAGCACAAACATTGTTTCCAAGCATAAAAGTAACATTAGCCCTGAGTGATGCATTGCTTATAGCTAATTACGCAAAAGAATTACAATACTATAAAAAAAACAGAAAGGAAAATAATGGGAAGAGCATTAGAAATGGAAAGAAAGCTAGACCTGTTAGAAGCAAAAGTAAAGCTTCTTGAATTACAGTTTAAAGAGCTAAGTGAATCTAAGAAAAAAAAGAAGGTGAGTAAGAAAAATGAAACAGGGGAATAGGTCGAGGCTGAAACCATACATCCCAATGCCATCACATAAGGTATGCTATTCGTGTAAAAAGGAAAGAGTATCAACATTATTTACAAAGAACGGAAATGTATGTCTTAAATGCAGGAGTGCAAGGGGCAAGGAAAGAAGGGAAATGGTAAAAATGAAGTATAAAGAAGCTGCTAGTGGATGTTGGTGGCTTAAATGCTATTTTACTATAACTGAGAAGGAATTAAGCTGTATAAATAAGCATTATAAGTAATTTAATACAATAAAGCCCATATTTGAGTTTTAACGAGCTTTTATTAGTTTGTGTATGCTTAGGTATGGGTTTTTTACGTTATAGGTTTAAAAGGGGTATGTAGGCTATAAAATTATCTTTCTATTCTTGCTTTTTAGGTATGGTGCAAACTCTTTTAGTCCTCTTTCTTTAATATACCTTGCTATTTCAGCCTGAACTCTACGCCATTTATACTGATATTCTTTTTCAGCCTTTAATGCCATTTCAGCTAATCCCTTTTTACCAGTAGTTCCAATCTTTGGATAAAGCCATACAAGGAAGTCGTTTCTAGGCGATATTCTTCTACCATTCTTTTCACCGCTCAAACTTAATGGATTCAATCTTCTTACCTGATTCTTCATTTCTCTGCCTGCAAGCTTTGCAGCACTTCCGTCATCATATCCTTTTTTTATAAAAGAGTCGGTTATTGCAAAATATGCAGATAAGAACTTTCTTGCAGCTTCTTCTTCTGTACCTTTATTAAATGTATCTTTAAAGTCCCTATAGAACTTTGTTCTATCTGAAGCAAAATCAATATGAGGCTCTTCTATTTCACGTTCTTTCTTGTAATCACTTTCAAGTCTTTTTAATCTCAGGAAGTTTTCATTGTATTGATTAAACTTTCTATTCCTAATTCTTGATGTTTGATTATACCAGCTCATAGTTCCTTTGAGTATATCGTCAAAAGATTGCCCAACAAACTTCTTATCATCTATAACATTTCCTACCTCTTTTTTAATCAATAGAAAGTTTTTCCATATAGCTGGATATAAGCTTGTAGTAAGTTGGTCGCTACTAGTCCAAGGGCTTAGAATCTCAGATGCTATGCCTAACATCTCAGCTTTCCACATATATGTTACTAATCTATTCCAAGAATCATCATTAGCTTTAGGTGGCTGAACCCCTAATGCCCAATCATATACCTTCATAAGAGAATATCCACCAAGGGATGCAGCTCCAACATATCTTATTAATGGCAGTATATTCCTTCTGCCCTTTAAAAGGTTCATAGGCTTTATTACATTCTGAGTTAGATTAAACGAAGCAGCATATGCCATTCTCTGGAATAACAAGAAAGGTTTCGCCATCGGTTTATTAAACCAAAAGGGAACGGTGGCTGCGGAAGTTCCACCTTGAGTGTTTAAATGACTCCATAAGTCTACTTTATCCATAGCCCTTTCTATTGTAGTATTCTTAAAGGCATTATGCATTTTATTCATCTTTTTCATTGTAACACTATCAAGTCCAAATTCAAGTAATGAATTTAGCTCAGCATCTGTAATATGCCACCAATCTTTTAAATCCTTGCTCAACCTCTCGGCACGTTTATTGTTTTTTTGGTTAATTGCCTTATTAATTTTTTCTAAAGATTTAACCAAGTGCATCCTGCCAGAAAAAATAGAAACTATCCTATTGAATGTTTCTGTTGGTCGCATTAAACTAAACTTAAACATATACTCAAAAGGTTTTGCTGTGCGAACTTCGTCAAAATGTCTAACTTCAAGCTCGCCACCTACCTTTTTAAGCCTCTTTCTTGAATCTATATTAAATACTTCTTTCATATTTCTTATAGTTTCTAATGGGCCAAAAACAGCCATATTCATTGGCATACCTATTAACACATTCTTTAAACCAGCGGTAGGAAAAGATAACCCCATCTTTGATGTCATAGTAGCAGCTTTTTGCAAACCTCTAGCTATAGGTCGCATAACTTCTTCACCTTTTTGTATGCCAACTTGTTCTAATGTTCTCTTTAAAAGCCAGTTACCATGCATCTGATTAGCTACCCTTGCTTTTAATATGTCAGAACTAATAACTGGAGAACCAAGCTTTCTAAATGCCCCTGTAAACTCAGGAAACTGTTCTGCGGTTGCAATATATTTAGACATAACTCTAACATAGTCACCCATAGTCTCAGAATACCTTGTTTCATATACTTCTATACGCTTAGTCTTTTTTCCACCTATATCTACTTCTACAAACTCAGGAAGCTTAATTCTTCTACTCTTTAGACTGGCATTCTGAACTGTCTCTGGGCTAAATTGAAACTGTTTCTCTAGCTCGTATTCAGCTACTACTCTTAAATTATCCTTTTGCTCTTTTAATATATCTGCAAACTTCTTAGCTCTTAAATCTTTAATCTCAGATAAGCGTTGCTTGTCTCCCTCTTTTTCTGCTTTTTCTATTGCATCTTTAAAAGTAACACCTTTAGAGTATTCCAAATCATTAGCTTGCCTTAATGCAAGTTCATCTACTATACCCTTGATTGACTTTTCTATATGCTTAGCTTTTGGGTCATAATGTTTAATGTAGTCTCTTGTTAACCTTCTTGGAAAATAATCTTTCTGATATTTCTTTTTAAAATCTTTAATAAACCATTCATACTGAGCCTTTGTTATCTTATTATCTGCTAACATTTTATCAGCAACATTTAATAATTGTTTCCAATAATAACCAGTAAGACCCTTAAAGACCTTAAACGCTTCTCCATATTTATTGTCTTTTATATTACCATCTTTATCAAATATGTTACTATGTAATTTCTTATCAGCATTAGTTAAATCACCATTTTCAAGCCTTTCATTATATCTCTTTTTGTCAACCATAAGACTGAAACTATCTAAGTCTTTTTCTTTAACAAGTGAAAGCATCTTCATCTCTTTAAGTGAAGCTTGACCAACATTAATATTTTCAGTTGTTGTATGCTCTAAAAGCTTATCTGATAATCTTTTAGCACCAAGCTTCTTAGATGCATACCATACTGGTGTCAAGAATACATGACCCATATTTTTCATTCGCCTAATGAATGTATCATTCTTTTCTAAATCAGCAGATATAATAATATCTGCAACATTCTTACTCGACATTGGCTCGGTACCGACAGCCCTAGCAATAGAAGTTAATTCTTTTATATCCCTAACAGAGGAATTTTCAAACTTCCCACCTTTTATATTTAAAGCATCTTCCATTATGGCTTTTTCTACTTCTGGTGTAACCCACTCCTGTGCGTTTTTTACATACATTCTAAAGGCTTGCATCCACGATTTTTTATCTTTAACAAATGAAGGTGGAGTAACATCTGTAAATTCTGCGTTAATACTATGTAGAGTTTCAATCCATTTAGACATACTACTCTTGTCAATATTACCCATAGTCCAATCTTCAACGCCAGTAGTGTTTTTACGCAATTCAACTAACTGTTCTTTTGTGTATAGCCCTCTACCTATTATTTCCCTTTCATAGCCATGATAGAGCTTATTTAGCTCATTTTTATCTCTACCTTTATCTTCACCTCTATATCTTATTACCTTATTTGGACTACGCTCACCTCCTATAAGTGCTCCAGCACCTTCCATACCAATAGTTAAATCACGGTCTTTTAAAGTCTCCAGTCTTTTAGCTAATACTCTAGCTATATCTTTATCTGTTGCAAATTTTCCACCTAAGAATTTACTCATTATATGAGATTTAAAATTCTTTAACCATCTCTTAAATTGAGCACCAACACCCTTAGCCTTTTGATTCTTAATTGCTTCAAAAGCTACTTTATCAGTATAAAACTCTACACTATCTTTGTCAGGGTTATTCTTCTGCCACTTTTTATATGAATCACTTTTAACTACTAACCTATCAAGCTGTTCATATAATTTTATGCCTTTTAAGTCACCAGTTTTCCTTACATAAGCTTCATGGAAATGTGTTAACTCATGGTAGAAGTCAACAGGTTGCCACTCACCCTTGGCAAGCTTAATAAGACCATCATAGTACTGCCCCCAAGTCTTACCCCCGCCTAACCCCTCTACTTCTTGCAAGTCTTTATCGCTAAGATTAAACTTCTTCTTAACCCAACTTAAGAAGCTTCTTCTTTCACCTTCAGTCTTAATATCTATTTCAGATTTAGCTCTTTCTCCTTCACGTTTACGAGCTTCTTTTAATTCTTTAATAATAGCTTTTCTTTTAGCTAGCCTTTCTTTAACATATTTTTGAGTTTTTGGGGTATAGCCCATTTCCTTTAAGTTAGTTAAATCCTGTTTATTTAACTTTTCTAGGTATTTAATTGGGTCTTTTTTAAATTCTGCATATTCTTTTTTATTTATCTCTGCAGCATTTCTAGAGTCTTTATCAGTCCAATTTGGGTCATCTTTATGTGTTTCTTTTATTTCTTTGACAGTTCGTTCAGCCATTTGTTTTAAACCAGACTCTATATCTTGTAAATATTTTTCAGGTTTAGTTACTTCTTTAGT
>Ga0114906_1001995_pt1 | contig 10433 bp, 20 predicted proteins | sample MalvirDeepMed_M9_FD_89687 | JGI IMG/M metagenome (GOLD analysis project Ga0114906, IMG submission 89687) | Marine viral communities from the Global Malaspina Expedition - Malaspina viral metaG DeepMed_M9 | ecosystem: Environmental > Aquatic > Marine > Oceanic | place: Mediterranean Sea... | reverse complement strand
GTGACGCAGCTCATGGGCCACTCAAACATTTCATTCACACTGTCGCAGTACGGGCATTGGTTGCCCGAGGCTAGACGCGCCGGAAATATCAGCGCTAAACTCACAACCGCATTCGGGGGATAGAGAGATGAGTAGAGAGAAGATTTTAAAGTTTGAAAAAGAACGCGAGCGTCAGACGGTCGAGCTAATAACCGAAGGTCCGTTTTTTGTATCGGACAGTCATAATGAAAATCGACGGGTCGCGCGTGCGACCAATAAGCAGTCCCTGATTCACAACTGGCTGCGCGCACACAATCATATCATGCAGTTTCGTCGTGATTTTGAGACCAACAAAAAAAGAACAGACAGCGATGAGCTACGATTTTGGTACGGGTCATCGAACCGCATCGTGGTTGCTCTGGATCTCGTCTTCGCTGTGCTTGAGGAGTTGCAGCCCTCAATCAATTCGATAGCGAAAAATACCGGACTAACGCGGCAGACTGTCTCCAAGATCATTCACGCCGCGCAAGAAGGCGGGTTCGTTGATAGCGAATTGGTGCCTAGTTTGTCGTCGCAAAAGCTAATGGCTGATCAAGTGTATGATCTGGTGAGTGGCAGTGAGTTTCTGCGTTTTGGGCAATCAATTATCTTGCATGACGTTTTCAAAACTACGCCGATTAAGTAGGGGAAGTGTTAAAGATTTACCTCAAGACTGACACGGCAAAAATGCAAAATTGAAATTTGTTGGTAAAATTTACCAACTACACAGCCTCTTTCGTTTGCGCAAAAATATGTGCCTAACGAGAGAGGTTTTTTTATGGAAATTAGAGTACACGACGAGGGAGAAGAGGGGTGGGACGTCGTCCTGCTTGACGATGGGGAATCACTAAGCTGGTCATTTGACCTTATAGCTGACTTTACTGGCGACAAGGCGGCTGCGTTTGCTGCTGACTTAGAGGCAGTGCTGCGCAAGCACGATCAGTACAGATAAGCGCGCCGCTTGGGAGCAACAACTAGGTCATAGGCATTATCGGTCACACGACGGTGAAACAGCCAGACCTCATCATTGTCTGCCATGTCCACATGCATCTGCAGAAATCGGCGGGTTGTCATGCGGAGCTTTTCCGCTGACTCCTGCGCCTGCGGTGTGAGAATCCATCGATCAAACAGGTTTCGAGATGGTTGCTGGTGCGCGATTGTGATGTAGCGCGTCATCGGTAGCGCCCTTTCATGCTGGCGTCTCTGATGTGCAGCGCCACGAGCTTGGTAGCCAGGTCAGGTTCCTGCCGGCGAAATAAATTCTTCAACCATTTAAGCATCACTGCACTCCCAACCGAGAGCTGCGTAGCCAGCGATATCGACGAAGCTGTCGCGTCCGGGCTTGTGGGCGATGCGCGACATCTTGAGCCACATCATCAATAGAGCAACCTGATGCGCTGAGATTTCGACGCCGAGCAAAGCGCTCCAGCCCTGCGCGATGCGGTTGAAATTGTCGGCGGCGTTGCCGTACTGGGCATCACGATCGCCGGTGATCAAAGCACGGGCCTCGATCAGAATCTCCTCACGCTCCATAAGATCCTCACCGCCTGTGCAAGCGCTGCAGGTCATGTAGCTGCCATCTTCATATTTCACGTAGTTGTTGCCGTCGCAGAGCTTGCAGATGGTCATTCTTCCACGCCGATCAGACGATCCAGCACGTCTTTCGCGATGTACCATTGCTTGCCGTCTTTGATGCGCGTCAGGTCATTGGCCTCGATGATGTGGTAGACGCGATTGCGTAAAGACGGGCTGTAGTCGCCGAATAGATATTCGCTGACCTGGCGGATGGTCAGTAGGCGCGCATCGCTCATCGCAGTAAGCCCTCGGCTGCGGCACAAGTATCATTAATGATGCAGGCAAAGTGCAGGGCGACAAAGATTGTCGCCATGAGGGCGGCGATCGCGGCCCCTTCCCATAAAAGTCTAAACGACATTGCTCTCTCCATTAGTAGGTGGAGAGAAAATATCGTTCCTAAAAGATATCTAAGTCAACAAAAAAATGTACGTCCTGTACATTACGCGGCAATCAGTCAGATGATCGAGCCGTCCGTAGATATGCCTGCAGGTCTGCCAGCAACTCTGGCGGCATGTAGAGCAGCTCGTCCTCTGTAATGCCAATCACGGCGTTGCCAGACTTTTGCTGGGCAATCTCCGTGCCGAGAACATTAGCGACAGACACGTCAAAAAACTGCGCGAGCTTCTCAGCTAGTTCGAGCTTTGGCTCAGCCTCGTGCCGTGTGTATCTGCGCAGCGTATGCGGCTGCACGCCAACCTCAACCGCGAGCTTTGCGATCGTGATGTTGTTCTCGGCGGCAAGGCGCCGGATCTGATTCTTTCTCTGCATGTGTGCAGACTGACACGTTTCTGCACGTTATGTCCAGATTTAGTACCTTGTTTATATAGTAGATAAAACTTACGACATAGACAGGAGATGAGATTGCTGCTGTCGGACTACATAGTCGAAGAGAATCTAACACATCAGGCGCTGGCTGATTTGCTCGGCGTCACCCGTCCGACCGTCAGCTACTGGCTGTCCGGCAAGACGCGCCCGGCACCTGCCTCTGCGCTGCTGATCAAGAAGATCACGCGCGGACGAGTCACACCAGATGATTTTCAGAATGCTTGGGAGCGCGCGCGATGAGTGCGCGCAACAAGCAGCGCGGTTACGAGCTAGAGCGCGAAGCGGTGTTGGCCGCTGAAGCTGCCGGGCTTGAGGCCAAGCGCGTGTTCGCTTCGGGCGCATTCAAAGAACAGCTTGGCGAGGACTTTGCCGGCGATGTCGTGATCGAGGGTCTGCGCTGCGAAATGAAACGCCGGAAGGGCGGATTTAAGTTGCTCTACGACGCATTTGATCAGGATGACGCCGACGTTGTCGTCGTGCGCGCCGACCGATCACCGCGCCTCTACATGCTGCGCGAAGAAACATTCCACAATTTGTTGAAGAGAGCGAAGGAGAGAGAAGATGCCTCTAAGTAACGTGATCACAGGTGCCGCGATGGCACCGCCAAGACTGCTAATTTATGGACCGCCGGGCGTGGGTAAGACGACGCTCGCGGCAGGCGCAGGCAAGGGCTGCATCTTTGTGCCGACCGAAGAGGGCGCGGATGTCGTCGGCGTCGATCGGTTCCCGCTGGCGCAGTCTGTCGCTGACGTAATGAAAGCGCTTGATGAGCTGCTGACGGAAAAGCACGACTACACCACGGTCACGATCGACAGTCTCGACTGGTTTGAGGCGCTGACCTGGCAACAGGTTGGCGATGGCCACAAAATCCCAAGCGTAGAGGCATTGGGTTACGGCAAGGGATATGTCGAAAGTCTGACCCACCACCGCGCGATGCTCGGCAAACTCTCGCAGCTCAAGCGCGAGCGCGGCATGGCGTGCGTGTTGTTAGCGCACAGTCAGGTCAAGCGGTTTGAGGATCCGACGACCGAAGCGTTTGATCGCTTCGAGATCAAGCTGCATCGGCGTGCGAGCGACCTCTACACCGAGTTTGCTGATGTAGTCGGGTTTGCGCAGGCGCGCACGACGACCAAGGAAACCACCAGCAGCTTCGGCACAAAAAAGATCAAGGCCGTTGGCAGTGGCGAGCGCGTTTTGCGCGTGGCCTCGCGCCCCAATTTTGTAGCGAAAACTAGATACCAGATGCCCGACGAGCTGCCGCTCGAATGGAGCGCACTGATTTCTGCAATCACAGCACAACAGGAGAAGACAGATGGTTGAACTTAACTTTGACGTAGACGCGAGCGCGGTTGGCGACAGCTCGTTCGGCCCGATACCGGCAGGCAATTACGACGGCGAGATCGTGGCTGCGGACGTGCGCGTTTCTGGCGCTGGTCACAACTATCTCTCAGTCCAAGTGAAGATCGAGGGCAGGGGGTCCGTGTGGGACAACATCAACCTTTGGCATCCGAGCGCCGGTGCCGTCGAGATTGCGCAGCGGAAGCTCAACGAAATCGGTGTGGCGCTTGGTTTGGGCAACATCGGCGACACCGATCAGCTCGTCGCCAAGCGCGTGAAGGTGTCGGTCGGCTTTCAGAAGTCGGACCCAACTCGAAACGAAATCAAAACCTATTCGTCGCCCGCGTCGGCGGCGTCACCAGCGCAAGCAGACCCTCCCTCTGCTGCTGCGCCAGCCCCACCACCGGCAGGCGGTGCTGCGCCTGCGTGGCGGGGCTAGTGCCTGGGGGCGCTGCGCTCATGTAGCGCCCCCATTTTTTTTGGGAGAATTGCGTTGGCAAAAATCGAGATTACAGACATCGACCCGGTGCTGGTTGCAGCAGATGAGGCGCTGGAGAAGCGCGAAGCTGCGCGCCCCCGGCGATTGCATCTGGGCATGTCGTCGGCTGGCCGGTGTGCGCGCGAGCAGTATTACAACTGGCTGTGGACTGGTGGCGAGCCGATTGCCGCGCGCGGCCTCAAAGCGATCGACGATGGTAACCGTGGCGAGGACGTGGTCGCCGCGCGGATACAGGCGGTTGATGAGATCCAGTTGATGACCACGGACCCAGAGACCGGGCGGCAGTGGGAAGTGACTGATGCCGGTGGGCATGTCCGCGGTCACATGGATGGGATTATCTATCATCACCCGACTGCGTCGGCGACGACGCACGTCTGGGAATGCAAGATTACGGCGGAAAAGAAGCTCAACGAGTTCCGCAAGATCAAGGCGCGCGACGGGTCGAAGGCCACGCTGCGCCAATGGAACTTCGTGTACTGGGTGCAGGCCCAGCTCTACATGCTCTACGGCGGATACACCCGGCACTGGTGCGTCGTTGCGTCAGCCGGTTGCCGTGACTGGGATGCGTGTCGCACCGAGTTAATGCGCGACGAGGCTGAGTTCTACGCCGAGCGCTTGCGCGACATGGTTGACCAGGTCGATGAGCTGCCGGCGCGTGTCAGCGAAAGTGCCAACGCATTTGCCTGCAAGTGGTGCGACTTTCGATCGATCTGCCACGAGGGTGCGCCGGTCGAGCAAAACTGCCGCACCTGTCGCCACGCGCGGCCCGTTGAGGGGCCGCAGTGGCATTGCACTTTGCATGACGAGCTGCTGTCGCCGGACAAGCAGGCGGTTGGCTGTGATCAGCAATCGCTGCGCGAGGTGCTGGCGTGAGAAACCCACGCGACTTCTATCCAACGCCGAGCAGCATCACAAAGGTGCTGCTGGAGAATTTGGGCTGGGAAGCGCAGCCGGTGTGGGAGCCGTGCTGCGGCGATGGTCGGCTGGGCTTAGAGCTGTGCTTCGCTGGCTACAACCCAATCATGCACGACATCGAGAGCGGCCACGATTTCTTTGATTGGCGTGAGGCTCAAGCACCTGCGCTGCTGACCAACCCGCCGTTCAAGGTGGTGCGCGAATTTATAGACCACGCCTTCGCGATTGGCGTTGAGCGCATGGCGCTTGTGTGTGCAGAACGAATATGGGCGTGCGGCAAGGGTCGTGAGCAATGGCAACGCCATCGCCCGTGCAGGTTCATCAACCTTGATTGGCGCGAGGACTATCTAGGCAAGGGCGGGTCGCCCGACCGCGCCTTGGCAATTTCAATCTGGGATACGCCGCACGCTGACACCTGCAACTACGAAGTCTGGAGCAGGACATGATCTGCCCCGACTGCGGTGAGCTGCGGCACGAAGGCGAGTGCGTGTCGCTGCGCTGTCCTGATTGCATGGGCGAGGGGCGCGTTGAGGAAGACTACGAGGTCGGCGGCTACTCACCCGATCGGTGGATGGAAATCCGCACGCGCATGGTCGAGTGCGAACGCTGCGGCGGCTGGGGCGAGTTGGAAGAGGACGAGTGAGCGCGCGCGCCCTGTGTTGGGTGTGCCTGCGCGCAGAAGGCGGCTTCGGCTACGACCCGGCGTTGCGGGGTGAGCAGGGGCCGATGCGCTGGTTCTGCTCGCGGGATCATCAACGGCTAAGCAGAAGGAGAGAGCTGATGGCTGACTGGAGTGAGAGAGAGAACGAGATCATCTGGGAAGGCGTGCGTTGCGGCGGCGAGTACCTCGACGAACTGGGCAAGTCTGACCTGGCGGTGCTGACGAAGGACGAGCTGGTGCAGTTCGCAAAGTGTTTGCTTCAGCGTGTGGTTGAGGAGCGGTTGATCGGTGTTGATCCGCTCGATGACGAGATCCCGTTCTGATGTATAGACTATGTAGTCAATCTGTCACTTACTTTGGAGCACGCAAAATGGATGAAATAGAAATCAAAGTCGATTGTGACGATGCACTCGCAGATGCAATTAGGCCGTTCGATTATCAATTTGATGGGACAAGCCGATTTGTTTTGCCAGAGTTTAAGGCACCTCCCCGCGATAAAAGTTGGAAAATCGGTTTGATTGTCGGGCCTTCTGGAAGCGGCAAAACGCAAATCTTGAAGAGGGATTACGGTGTCGCGAAACGAAAAAAATGGAATCCCAACAAAGCTATTGCCTCGCAAGTAGACAGCGCAAAACTTAGCGCGGTTGGCTTAAATTCTGTCCCGACATGGTGCCGCCCTTATCATGTTTTGAGCAACGGCGAGGCGTGGCGTGCGGATTTGGCTGCAATGATTAAAACAAATGTCGGTGTCGATGAGTTCACGAGCGTGATTGACCGTACCGTTGCAAAATCTTCCGCTCACGCAGTGCAACGGTACATTCGGTCGCAAGAGATGACCGGCGTTGTTTTTTCTACTTGTCACTACGACGTTGTTGAATGGCTGCAACCCGATTGGGTTTTTGACACGGCAAAGGCGCAGCTTGATGCGTCAAGGGGGTGTCTTCGACGACCATCAATTAACCTTGAAATTCACAAAACAACGAACAACTGGTGGGGATTATTTAGGCAGCATCATTATTTGAACGACGCGCTGAACAAATCGGCGCGATGTTTTTTAGGCTACCTCAATGGCAACCCGATTGTTTTTGGTTCAGCTCTCGCATTCCCCAACCAGCACTTCAAAAGCGCATGGCGCGAACATCGAACGGTAGTTTTGCCAGACTACCAAGGTCTGGGGATTGGCGTCAGGTTTGCCGACGCTATCGCAAAGCATTTTCGCAGCATGGGACACCGTTATTTCAGCAAAACGGCGCACCCGCGCATGGGCGAATACAGAGAACGATCAGAATTATGGAAGGCAACGTCTAAAAACAAGAAAGCGAGACTCGATTACATACCCGACCGCAACACAAAGGAGCGCGCTTATAAAGACGCGCACATTTACAGGGTGGCTTACAGCCACGAATTTATCGGTTGATGAACAATTTTGAACTATCTGCGCGCGAGCGGTTCGGTGAGCCTAACCGCCGCCTGTCTACGGCGAAGGAGATGCGGTTTGGCACGCATGGGAGCGTGTCAGTGAATGTAGAGACGGGAGACTTCTATGACTTTGAGCAGGAATCGGGCGGGAAGCTCGCTGAGGTGGAGGTTGTGCCAGCGGCTAATGCGCCGCGACTTATCGTTCGCAAGTACGACTACATCGCTGAGAGCGGCGAGCTTGCATACCAGGTCGTGCGCTACATGCCGAAAACCTTTCGACAGCGACGACCTGATGGCGCCGGCGGCTGGAAGTGGAACCTCGATGATGTGCCATTGGTGCCGTACCGTCTGCCTGACCTCCGATCGGCGACAGATGTTGTCATAGTTGAGGATCAGAAGGACGGCGACGCGCTCTCTGATCTCGGTATATGTGCGACCACCAAGCCGATGGGTTCCGGCTCGTGGCCTGACGAGCTGACGCCCTACTTTGAGGGAAAGCGCGTCTGGATTGTGCCGGACAATGATGATGTGGGCCGCAAGACTGCCGATCGAACTGCTGCCGCGCTTGGCTCTGTCGCTGCCTCAGTGACTGTTGCTGACCTGTGCGCTGGCATGAGGGCGAAGGCTGACGTGTCGGACTGGCTCGCTGCTAATGATGCCGATGGCCTGATGCCTGCTCTGCGCTCGTTTGAGCCGCGTCTGCGCGTGGTGGCCTCTGGCTTTAGTGCCAATGACATGCGTGCCGTTGAGCCACGGCAGTGGTTGTATGGAAAACACCTGATCCGCGGCTATGTGTCGGCGACCGTGTCGCCCGGTGGCGTTGGCAAGACCACGCTGGAGCTGATTGAGGCAATCGCCCTGGCAACTGCTCGTCCGCTGTTGGGTGTGCCGGTGCGTGAGCGGGTGCGGGTCTGGCACTATAATTTGGAAGATCCGCGCGATGAGCTGATGCGCCGTGTTTGGGCGATCTGTGAGCATTATTCTATCCCGCCGGTGGAGCTTGAGGGCTGGCTGTTTCTGGATTCGGGCCGCGACTGCAAGATGATTGTGGCCGAGCCGGTCGATGGCGTGGTGGTGCCTGCGGTGGCCGCTGAGCAGGTGATTGAGCAGATGCAGCGCTGGGACATTTCGGTACTGCAGGTCGATCCGCTGGTGAAGGCGCACTGGGCAGAAGAGAACGATAACAAGCAGATAGACGCCGTTCTTGATGTGTTTGCTGATATAGCCAAGCGCTGCGGTGCTGCGGTGGATCTCGTGCATCACACTCGCAAGCCGCCGAGTGGCTTTGTTGCTACTGCCGGCGACATCAACACCGCTCGTGGTGCCGGTGCATTGGCCGGGGCCGTGCGATCGGCTCGTACTATCACGCCTATGTCGGACAAGGAGTCGGAAGCCTTCAGCATACCGTTTGACCGCCGGGGCTGGTACATCCGCGTGGACGATGCAAAGGGCAACATGAGTGCGCCATCGAGCGAGGCCGTGTGGTGTGAGCGGCACACGGTAGAGCTGGCCCAGGGCGATTATGTGGGCGTTTTGGCACCGTGGTCGCCGCCTGATCCGTTTGACGAACTCGGCAGCGCTGCCGGACAACGCGTACTGGGACAGATCAATCAGGGGCTTCCTGACGGTCAGTTGTACATATTGATGAACCAACGCGGCACGACACGATGGGTAGGCTCGTTGCTCGAAGACGAGGGCGTCAGTGTTGGCGCATGTAAGTCGATACTGCGCACCTGGCTAAGAAACGGACTGCTGTTTGAAGCCGAATATACGAACCCGAAACGACGCAAGCCCGAGCGTGGATTGTTCGTCGATGCGACCAAGATGCCAAGCTCATCAGAGGTAGTATTTAATGAGTAAAAATCCCTCATTTGGTGTGTCTTCATCGGGGCGCACATCGGGGCGCAATCGGGGCGCAAATAGTGCGCCCGCCCGATTCTACCGTACTAGCTTGAAGCGCACGGGCGCACCAGTTGCATTGGGGCGCAACTGGGGCGCACGCGCACCCAAGCATTCATCAGATTGAGGCGCTGAAAAATGATCGACTTTGAGGTGGTGAAAAGGCTGGTTGGTGATGAGGCTGGGTTGAGAGAATTGTTCTTTGAGGCAGCAGTTGCTGAGAGGAAAATGCCGCGAGCATATGATCTGCGAGTTCGAGGATATTGGCCGCAGGTGCCGGCCGATCCGCACACGGCGTATGGGTATGGCGAGGTCGATGTGCGGCCGGGGCCAGCGTCGGTGGCAGAGATCCGATCGTGGGATATTGCGATCGAGCTGACGAAACTATTGACGGTCGAGGATGCGAAGCTGGTCTGGGCGGCTGCACACAGTGCCGTCAGGCGCGATAGGGGTCCAGCGTGGCGTCGGATAGCCGAAAAGCTGCACTGCCACCCAGAGACGGCTAGGAGGCGGTTTGAGCGTGCTATATTGGGGCTGTGGTACAAGATGTAGTAGGTTGAGGGGGCGTTACATACTAGGTGTTGACGGAGTAGGTGAAATCGAGTAGTTTGTGTGTAGAGTGTGGTTTTGTGTCCAAAACCGAGGTGCCGCCGCTGGGCGGCTTTTTTTGTGGGCGATCGATGGCAATCAAACTGACCAAGGCAAAGATGCACGCAGTCTGCGATGAATTAGCCAAAGGCAAGAGCCTGCGCTCTGTCTGCGATGGTGACGACAAGCTGCCGCATTGGGTGACTGTACTGCAGGCAGTGCAGCGTGATGAGGATCTGCATGAGCTGTATGTCCGCGCCAGGGCGATTGGTGCTGAAGTGTTGGCCGATGAGATGCATGACTTGGCGAGACAGCCATTGCCCGAAGGGCTGGACAACAAGGTAGCGAACGCTGAGGTGCAGCGTCGTCGGCTTGAGGTGGATACTTTGAAGTGGACATTCGCCCGGATGCAGCCGCGTGGTGTGCGACACAAGAAGGAAGATGTCGAGCAACAGACTGGCCCGGTCATGCTGGTGTGGGGTAACGAACCCGAGGCTGAGCCTGCGAAGACAGAGCCTGCCGAGGTGGTGAAGCTGGTGACGGACAAGGGCTGAGCAACCCGTTAGCGTTAGAACTTGTCAGTCATAGCGACACGCGCGCGACCTAACCCTAGCCAGGCACCCCCCCAAACTAATTTTCGCATTTATAATGCGACGGTCAGCGCAATGTTATCAATGACTTAGGTAACCCAGTCGC
>Ga0114906_1001993_pt1 | contig 10439 bp, 8 predicted proteins | sample MalvirDeepMed_M9_FD_89687 | JGI IMG/M metagenome (GOLD analysis project Ga0114906, IMG submission 89687) | Marine viral communities from the Global Malaspina Expedition - Malaspina viral metaG DeepMed_M9 | ecosystem: Environmental > Aquatic > Marine > Oceanic | place: Mediterranean Sea... | reverse complement strand
GTGTGGTACCGTTACCATTCGTGAGCCCGAATACACTAATGATACGTTGGTGATTGATGATTCGCGCGAAGGATGGGTGAACTCTGTTCACACTTTGCTTGACGGATTCTTTTTTGGAAGCAAGATACCTAAATTTGATTATTCTGCGATCCGCCCTCTAGGAGCAGAGATTAAAGGCTTCGGAGGTACCTCCAGCGGCCCCGACCCCCTGATTGAACTGCACGCAAGCCTGAAAGAGCTTTACTCCACTAAAATTGGAGAAATGGTGTCTTCGGTCGATATCGTAGATACTGAAAACTTAATTGGAAGATGCGTGGTGTCCGGCAACGTGCGCCGCTCAGCCGCATTGGCCATGGGCAAGTATGATGACATGCGTTATCTGGAGATGAAAAACGATCAAGAAAAGTTGTATCACCATCGATGGGGATCCAATAATTCGTTCAATGCAGAAGTGGGGATGGACTATACATGGCATGCAGAACAGTCACAGAAGAACGGGGAACCCGGATATATCTGGCTGGATAATGCTCGCACTCGCGGCCGCTTCAAAGATGGTCCGCGCTACGATGATATGAATGTAGCCGGCTTTAATCCTTGTGTCGAACAACAACTTGAGGATGCAGAATTGTGTTGTTTGGTAGAGACTTACCCTGCCAAGCACGACGATTTGGAAGATTATTTGCGCACTTTAAAGATAGCTTATCTTTATGGCAAGACAATCACCCTTTCTAATACTCATTGGCCTGAGACTAATGCCAAGATGTTAAAGAATAGGCGCATCGGCCTTTCCCAATCGGGAGTGATCCAAGCATTTAACAAGTTTGGACGCCGGGCGATGTATGACATGTGCGACAAGGCATATGCCCACGTCAAGCAGCTTGATGAAGAATATTCAAATTGGCTATGCATCCCAAAGTCCATTCGCATGACTTCGATTAAGCCCTCGGGAACCGTTTCGTTGCTAAACGGCTCAACTCCCGGGATCCACTTTCCAGAGAATGAGTATTATATTAGACGCATCAGGTTCTCTAAAACTTCAAACTTAGTTGACAAATTACAGGAAGCAGGATATAATATTGAAGATGATAAATACTCTCCGAATACTGTTGTTGTGGAGTTTCCTGTCCATGAGCCCTATTATACGCACGGAAAACTGGATGTTTCGATCTGGGAACAACTTGAAATTGCAGCCCAATATCAATATTATTGGGCCGATAACTCTGTGTCTATTACGGTCACTTTTAAACCAGAAGAAGCGCCGCATCTTAAGGCAGCACTTGAACTCTATGAGACACGCCTCAAGGCCGTCTCTTTCCTGAAATATGAAGAGACTGGGTATGAGCAGGCTCCTTATGAAGCCATTACGAAGAGAAAATATGAGAAAATGAGGTCCAAGATTGTTCCCCTTGTGCGTACAAATATCGCCGAGGGAGGGTCGGGAACTAAATTTTGTACCAATGATACATGCACCATTTAGGAGGAAGCGTGAATTTTAACCATTTAATGGAACCAAAGTTAACCACAAGGCGATGCAGGAAAGGCCATGACGAGTGCTACTGGGTACCGGTGGGCGATATTCGCTCCACGCAGGGAAACAATGTACACATGACAATGTATTGCAAACATTGTGAAACTCGGGAAGATATCTTTTTGAGCAAACAAATTTATGAAACACAGGAGCGATTGCTCTTAAAGGAGATTCGGAGTGCTTAGGCCAGTTAATAGATATATTACCATAGAAATTCCGGCCCCATCGAATTCTCAGGAGTCCTTGATCGTCCTACCCGAAGATTATAAGGCGCCTGTTGAGGCCTATATCGAAGTGAGGGCTCTTGAGGCAGCAAAAGATGTCAGATTTTCGATTCAAGAATCAAATCGTTTGATAGTAGATCGCTCTATGATCGAGGAAATAAGCATTGGCGGAACTATTTATAATGTCATTTTAGACAACTATGTTGTTGGAATGATCGAATAAATGGAGCGCACCATGTATGGACAAACACTTTTACAACGAGGCATCAGCCAAGAAGCTTGGCTGGGAGCCAAGCTGGTTCGGTGAAAAGTATTTTGATGACAAGCTTGTAAGGGCCATTAAAAAATGGCAGAAGGCGCACGGATTAGCTGGAGATGGCCTGTGCGGGCCCATGACGTTTCGCCGGCTGTGGACTGCCCGGGCCGCCGAAATTGACGAGCATAAGCCGGTGGACTGTCGTTATTCTAACTACATCGTCTATAACGGAGACTTTCATCCTATTGAATGGGACAAGTTTGTTTTGTGGTCGGAAGAGGGCGGCTTAGAAACCAAGCGCGGACAATACTATGACTATTCAGGTCGACCTGGGCGCGTCATCCGCTATTTTGTTAATCATTGGGATGTCTGTCTTTCGTCGAAATCGTGCCAGAGTGTTCTTGATAGACGAGGCGCCTCCGTTCACTTCTTGATCGATAACGACGGCACCATTTACCAGACTTTAGACCTACAGCACGCGGCATGGCATGCTGGTTCGAGTCGGACCAACCGACCTTCGGTTGGGGTGGAAATTACTAATGCATATTATACGAAATATCAAGATTGGTATGAAAAAAATGGCCACGGGCCCCGGCCCCTTGTCGACGATGCCTGGGTTCACGGAAAGCAGCTTGATCCTTTTTTGGGGTTCTATCCTGCACAAATCGAGGCCCTTAAGGCGCTCTGGAAAGCCATTCATTACGCATTAGACATTCCTTATGAGGCGCCTCTTAACCAATTTGGAAAAACTTCCACCAAATACGAACAAGAAGTGGCATATGGAAAGTTTTCCGGGTTTGTGAGTCACTACCATGTGAGCAAATCTAAGATTGATTGCGCAGGTCTTGATCTTAAAACTTTGTTGGACGAAACCAAATATGAGATTGATATCTTGGAGAAGATAAAAAACGAGTAATCTTAAGCTTTCTCTAATTAAGTTATGAGATTCGCTTTACTTTGGATTTGTCTGGTAGCGGCCCCCATGACTCCAACACCCCCGCCAGTACAAGTGGTAGCCATAGGAAAGCCCCAGCAAAGCGCCGCTTGGACAACCCACCCGAGAATTAGAGTATGCGCTAGCACAGAAATTTCCTATTCTCGTATTAGTCAGGCTGTTCGCTATTGGGAGAATGCCGGCTATGTTTTTGAGTCCGTAAGAAAAGATCCTTTTTCTACTTGCATGAACGCCCATCACGGAGAGATCATCGTAACTATTCCCGAAACGGGCTTCGCCAATCACCACATGGCCTCCACGCGTATATACACAGACACAAAGACCGGTGATATAGTAAGAGCCAAGATCCAAATTCTTCCTAAACACGCTCGAAAGGAGCGTGTGATTGAACATGAAATTGGTCACGCTCTGGGATGGCTACATTATCGTCAAAAATTTCATATCATGCACCCGACATGGTATTTGGGAGGATACGATCGATCGGGCATAAGGAAACAGCGTGGTTGAATACGAGAGAATAGTTATAGGAAGCTCATTCCACGCAGTTTTATACGCATTTAATAACAATTTGCCTCTTTTTTTTGCCGAGCGCCGACGACCCTTCCGGTTTGATTATTTGGATCCGGAGATTGATCTCACGTGCCTTAAGCTCGCCCACCAGGCGAAAAGTTTAACGACATTTGACGGCGTTAAACTAATAGGGCAGCCCAAGGAACTCCTATGGGAGCGACTATTGTTTTTGCTGTCGTTAGATGGCAAAGCCCCCCTCTCTGGTTTATGTCGCAGCCTGCGCTATGACGGCGATCGAATAGTGTGCTCCAATGAATATTCAAAGATAATGGAGTTTAAATTTGAGGAATGCGTTTATTTTGGCGATGTAAACAGCACAGGATTTATACACCAAAAAGCACTTGACGAAGATATATATATATGTTATGATTATATTGGATTCAATAAAGGCGGCAAGCACAAAATTGACTACATTAAAACTTCAGATGATTTTGTTGGGGAGATATGGTTTTATCCTTCCGACCGTATTGATGGAAATACTGCTGTTAGAGATGCTTGTGCGATATCAACACTAACTACTACGCAGTTTGAGGATTTTAATTTTTCCGAAACCATGGCCCGCTTTAAGACAGTCCATGAAATGGAAACAAGAGGAATGAAAGGAACATTTGCAGGTGCCTACACAACAGCCGGAAACCCCAAACATTACAAATTTAGAACAACTAGCATTTACCGCCAAACGAGTAAGCCAGAATATGAATTCAAACCACAGTCGCCGGCGGTCCAGGCTCCGCTCCTTCATGAAAAAGATCTCCTCCGGGATATACAAGAGTCTTGTGTGGCCTACGATAGATTTCTGAGATAATGAGCACCCCCTCAAAAATACACGTCGCTGGAATAATTCCGGTGGCCAACATGGTCTCCGATTTTGAACTTCAGACCCCCGAGGTATTGCTCCCTTTAAACACCAACTATACAGCGATTCAAAAGTCAGTATATGAGTGCGCCCTAGCCGGCTGCAGCACTATTTGGATTGTAGCCAATGACGACATGGCCCCAGCGATTCGTACAATAATTGGAGAATGGATTTATGATCCTGTATATTATGCCACAATGACGCGCTTTAGTTCGGAACAAAGAAGAGAAACGCCTATTTATTATGTGCCCATCCACCCCAAAGATCGTGATCGTCGCGATTCTTATGGATGGTCAGCATTATATGGAGCATACTCAGCGTGGAAAACCGCCCATCGCCTATCAAAATGGATAACTCCAGACAAATACTATGTTTCCTTTCCCATGTCGGCTTATGATGTAGAACAAATTAGAAGCCACCGAAAGCAAATCAAGCATCGGACCGCCAACTTTTTTTTAAGTTATGATGGCGCCACCGTCAAGGACAACAAACTTTTAGCATTCACATTCACAGGAGAAGATTTTAAGCAATGCAGACGCCATATAAACAAACTAACCACAAGGGAATATTTACCCCCTTTACACGGCCACCAATATCCTACCCAGAAGTTGCCCATAGCCGAGAGGTGGACAGCGCGCCAGTTCGACTTCCAGAAGATATTCCAGAAAGTGAGCAAGACAAATGCGACCCACCTCGATCTTAGTTGGTATTACGACATTTCTAGTTGGGGTGGATATAGGGATTTTCTTGCATCAGATTTTTCTCTAGAAACTCCCCCCAAACACTTGACAAAAGCACACAAACACGTTAAAATATCATATGATTTGGAGAAATAAATGAATCGCAAAAATTCGCAGATTAAGTTTGTAGGCCTGCACGCACACTCAGTAGCTGGTTCCATCTTTGATGCCATTGGCTACCCCCAAGATCATATGGACTTTGCATATGATAATGGGTGTGATGCTTTGGCACTCACCGATCATGGAAACATGAACGGGTTAGCATATCAGGTCTTGCATGCCAAGAAGATGCATGCCGAAGGTAAGGAGTTTAAGCCTATCTTTGGCTGCGAAGCCTATTTCACGCCGTCGATTGCTGAGTGGCACGAAGCGTATGAACAAGCCATGGAAGACAAGAAGCGCGCACGATCCATCAAGAAAGATGAGCAATCGGGCGCCACAGTCGAGGATGAAGGCAACAGCAAGAAAACACAAGATATCTTGCGGCGCCGCCGTCACCTGATCTTATTGGCGCAGAACCAAGAGGGCCTCAACAACCTCTTTAAGTTAGTATCAGAGAGCTACAAGTCAGAGAACTTTTATCGCTACCCTCGAATTGACTATGCACTCCTCAAGAAGTATAATAAGGGCATTATAGCCGCGTCAGCATGCCTAGGAGGCGTTTACGCCGGCAACTACTGGGAGAACCGGGACGACGGAACAGAAGCCGTCAGAGACGCAATGCGGGCGACTACGGGCAGAATGACAGAAATTTTTGGTGATCGATGGTATGCGGAAATTCAATGGAACAACATTCCCGAGCAACACGAAGTAAATCAGCATGTCATAGAGGTGGCACAAGAGTTTGGCGTTGGATTAATCACCACTGCAGATAGCCACTATCCCAACCCCGATGCATGGAAAGACCGTGAACTTTATAAGCGCCTGGGTTGGTTAGGTAAAGGCACACCCTCCTGGGCCGAGGAAGAGTCTCAATTGCCTCCTGGCGTTGAGGAGATCGGGTATGAACTATACCCAAAGAACGGTGATCAAATCTGGGAAAGCTACAAACAGTACTCGGAATCTACGGGATTTGAGTATGACGATGATGTAGTCTTGAAAAGTATTGAGGAAACGCATCGAATTGCGCATGAGCGAATCGAAACATTCCTGCCCGACAATACAGTGCGCCTTCCCGAATTTGTAGTGCCGGCTGGCTTTACTGCCACGCAAGCACTTGTCAACTATTCTCTGGAGGGCCTAAAGAAGCGAGGCCTGCATACGAACAAAGAATATACAGATCGTCTTCGTCAAGAACTTGGAGTTATCGACGAGCGCGGGTTCTCTAAATATTTCTTAACAATGAAATCCATCGTTGACGTTGCCTCCGATCTGATGCTAGCAGGTCCCGGTCGAGGCTCTGCAGCCGGCTCCTTGGTGGCCTATGCGCTTGGAATCACCCAGATAGATCCCATCCGACATGGGCTTCTTTTCTCTCGCTTTCTAAGATCAGACGCAACAGATTATCCTGATATTGATTATGACGTGTCGGATAGCATGACCCTTAAAGAAAGACTTGTGGAGATGTGGGGCGCCGACTGCGTGGCGCCAATCTCCAACTGGAACACTCTGCAGCTCAAAAGTTTAATTAAGGATATTTCCAAGCTATACAACATCCCCTTTACAGAGGTGAACACCGTCACCTCCATCATGATGCGGGAAGCGCTCCCTGAAGCAAAGAAAAAGCACGGCATTAAGGCTGGTGTCTACGCTCCTACCTGGGAGGAGGTCATGGAATTTTCACCCTCCCTCCAGAAGTATCTAGCCCAGCACCCAGCAGTTAAGACTCACGTTGAGGGCCTTGTGGGCCAAGTGCGCTCCTGCTCGCGTCATGCGGGGGGCGTTGTTATTGCGGAGAATCTTGATGCGAACATGCCACTGATTAATTCCGGCGGTGTCCGACAGGCACCATGGGCGGAGGGACAGAACGTTCGCCACCTAGAGCCAATGGGGTTCATTAAATTTGATCTGTTGGGGCTTTCCACGCTTAAGATGATGGAAGGGTGCATCGAGCATATCTTGCGCCGTCACCACGGAGTAGAGAACCCCACCTTCTCTGATATCCAGAGCTATTATAATGAAAACCTTCACCCCGATGCGATTGATATGGAAAACCAAGAGGTGTATGAGAATATTTTTCATGCCGGCCGCTGGGCGGGAGTGTTTCAGTTTACTGAGCCGGGCGCCCAAAAGTTCTGTGTGCGAGCAAAGCCCCGGAATATTATTGATGTCTCGGCCATCACGTCGATCTATCGACCCGGACCCCTGGCAGCAAATGTACACGATGAATATGTGGAAGCAAAGGAAAGCCCGCACTACATCAGATATCTGACAGATGAATCCCGCGAGATCACTCAAGAGACATTTGGGTTTTTGATTTTCCAAGAGCAGATCGCACTTCTTGCTCACAAGCTTGGCGGCCTCACGTTGGATGAAGGCAACATGCTCCGCAAGGTGCTGACCAAGAAAGGCACCGGCAAGGGCTCCGTGAAGGGCGCCCTGCATGACAAGTTCATCAAGGGTTGTGAGAGCAAAGGAATCAAGCGCGACGAAGCACAGGCCCTCTGGGACAAGTTTGAATACTTCTCAGGATACGGGTTCAATAAGTCCCACGCAGTATCTTATAGTATCATCTCGTTCCAATGCGCATGGCTGTGGAACTACTATCCGGCAGAATGGATGGCAGCATTTCTGGACAAGGAGCCCGAAGCTCGGAAAGAAAAGGCCATTAATATTGCCAAGAAGTACGGATTTAAGATAGCACCGCTGGACATTAACAAGTCTGGAACGGTGTGGGAAATTAGCGAAGATGGTAAGACACTTATCCAGCCCCTAACTTCTATCAAGGGCTTGGGAATGGCGGCTATCGAGCAGGTATTAGATAATCGCCCCTTTATGAACGCAGAGGATCTGTTGTTCCGAGAGGGGGTGTCTTATAGCAAGCTGAACAAGAAGGCGCTGGATGCACTGTGTCGAGGTGGCGCGCTAGACAACATTATGGATGATAGGTTTTCTGGCCGGAAACATTTTTGGTCAACGTGCGTTGTTGAGCGTCCCAAGAGCCTAAAGAAGTTTGCGGAAAATTTGGAACTATATCGACCCGAAGGAGATTTTACTGAGGAAGAAATCATTCAGTTTAAGACCGAACTTACGGGAATCTTTCCAATGAACTTGGTCATTAGCCTGGAGACAATCGAAAGACTTCAGGCAAAGTTTGTACCTCCTATTTCAGAATTTGATGCCTCCCTCCAGTTGTGTTGGTTTATTCCGCGCAAGATTATTCCGCGCCAAACCAAAAACGGAAAACTTTATTGGATTGTGGAAGTCATCGACTCCAACAACGAGCTAACTAGAATCCGATGCTGGGGTGTAAAGCCCGAGAAGGATCGCATACATCTTAACCGCCCCTACATGGCGCACTTAAAGTATGATCCAAACTGGGGATTCAGTACCTACGCCATTGGCAGAACATTTAGGCAATTAGGATAACACATGGCAACAAAAGAATTGATTATCGAAAGCCCAAAGCATGGGAGATATGTCGTCCAATTGGACGAAGAAGATTGGGAGAAACTCAGTCAACACAAATGGCACGCTGATCCGCGCAACAACACTGTGTATGCTAAAAGAAATCTGCCTCGTATTAAAGGTGCTAAGCGACGAAGCCCCGTGTCAATGCACAATGAATTAATGGGCCCTATTCCCGAAGGGCACGTGGTTGATCATCGCAACGGGAACGGCTTAGATAATAGGAAAGAAAATCTCCGGGTTGTTACGCGCTCCCAAAACATGATGAATCGCGGAAAAACCAGACAAAACTCCACCGGCTACAAGGGGGTTTATAAAACCGGCGACAGCAAGCGCAACCCCTACAGCGCCAAAATACAGAAGGATAATGAAGTCTATTGCTTGGGACACTATAAGACTGCCGAAGAAGCCGCTGCAGTTAGAAAAAAGAAAGAAGAGGAGCTTTTTAGGGAGTTCGCCCCTTTGGTCACCACGGGAGGGTAATTGAGTCGACGAAAAACTATTGAAGAATTTGTTGCTCAAGCCCGCGCTCGACACGGTGACACCTATGATTATTCCAAAGTAAAATATATTTCTGGACAGAAAAAAGTTATTATAGTTTGCCCAGTTCACGGAGACTTTGAGCAAACTCCCAGCAACCATCTTACTGGAGGTTCTTCAAGGGGCGCCGGCTGTGTAAAGTGTTCGTGGGAGGTCAATAAACAACCACAAGAACAGTTTATTTTGAGGGCCCAAAAGATTCATGAAAACAAATATGATTACTCAAAGGTAACTTATGTCAATTCCTATACCAAGGTTACAATTGGGTGCCCCCTGCACGGTGACTTTGCCCAAACACCTGACGCCCACGCCCGGCAAAGGGCCGGCTGCCGAGAGTGTCATTTTGAAAGAAAAAGAGAAACCTTAGAGGGCTTCATCACAAGAGCGAGAGAGATCCACGGTGATCGATACGACTACTCAAAGGCAGAATATAAGGGGTCTGTAAAGAATATTACCATAGTGTGTGTGAGACATGGAGAATTTGAACAATTACCCAGCAATCATTTGTCGCAACGAGCAAGCGGTTGCCGCTTTTGTGCGTGGGAAGACGAGGGACTCCGACGGAGAAAAACAACCAATAAATTTATTGAAGATGCCATAAAGACCCACGGAAACCTATATGATTATTCAAAAGTAGAATATACCCTCGGGAAAAGCAACGTAAAGATTATCTGTAAAAAACATGGCGAATTTGAACAAATAGCGGATAATCATTTGTATGGTCACGCCTGCCCCACGTGCAGCAAAATTGCGGGTGCCGACAAGACCCGCATGCCAATAGAAGAATTTATGGCCCGGGCCACTCAAATTTACGGAGATAGATACGACTACTCAAAGGTGAATTATGTTAATAAGAGAGAAAAGGTAACAGTCAAATGTGCCAAACATGGAGAATTTCAGACGACTCCCGGCAACTTTTTGGCAAAAAAGAAAATAGGAATTTCAGGTGGCGTGCTAAGCGGATGTCCAAAGTGTGCCGGTAGGTATACGCAGGAAATGTTCATTTCGAGGGCAATTGAGACTCATGGAGACAAGTATGATTATTCGCTCGCTTCTTATATTGATTCTGGTACCGAGGTGATCATTATCTGTCCCGAACACGGCCAATTCAAACAACGCCCGCAAGATCATTGTGGCAACGGCTATGGCTGTAAAGACTGCGGCATTGAACGCCGCCGCCAGTTTCACGTTAAAACTTTAGAG
>Ga0114906_1001992_pt1 | contig 10442 bp, 4 predicted proteins | sample MalvirDeepMed_M9_FD_89687 | JGI IMG/M metagenome (GOLD analysis project Ga0114906, IMG submission 89687) | Marine viral communities from the Global Malaspina Expedition - Malaspina viral metaG DeepMed_M9 | ecosystem: Environmental > Aquatic > Marine > Oceanic | place: Mediterranean Sea... | reverse complement strand
GTCGCCGGATCGTCCACGGTGACATCAAGCCCGCCAACGTCCGCGTGGCAAGCGACGGCCGCGCCCGGCTGCTCGACTTCGGCGTCGCCCGACTGCTCGGCGACGACGCCGAGGACGGGCTCGCCGCGCTGACCCCGGCATTCGCTGCACCGGAGCAGAAGCGGGGCGAGCCGGTCACGCCCCAGGCCGATGTCTTTGCGCTCGGGGCCCTGCTCTACTGGATGCTCACTCGCCGCACCCTGGCCGAGGACGACGGCGCCGTCCGCCTCGAGCGCCTGCGCGCCGTGCATCCCCGGGGCCGGGAACTGGCTGCGCTGGTCGCGACGGCAACCGCCGACGATCCGGACGATCGCTATGACGGCGTCAACGGCCTCCTGCGCGACCTCGAAGCGTTCCGCACGTTCCGGCCGCTGAGCGCGATGCCGCCGAACCGGCGCTACGTGATGGCCCGCTTTCTGCAGCGCAACCGGGCCGGCATCACGCTGGCGGGGCTGTGCCTGCTGCTGATGGTCGCCGGCGTCGCCGGCATCGCCTGGCAGGGTCGGATCGCGATCGAGCAGCGCGACCGGGCCGAGGTCGAGGCCGCCACCGCCGAGCGCGTCACCGACTTCCTGGTCGATCTGTTCGAGCAGGCCGACCCCGAGCGGGCGCGCGGCCGCGAGCTGACCGCGCGCGAGCTGGTCGCCCTCGGCACGCAGCGGATCGACGAGCTCGATTCCCAGCCGCGCGTGCAGACCCGCGTCCTCGGCACCCTGGGCCGGGTCCACCGGACCCTGGGCGACTACGACGCCGCCGAGCCGCTGTTGCGCCGCGCCCTGGCGCAGGCCGAGGACGACCCGGCCGCGCCGCCGGTCCAGCGCGCCGAGCTCCGCGTCCGGCTCGGCGACCTGCTGAGCGCCGCCGGTCGCTACCCGGAAGCGCGCGAACTGACCCGGGAGGCCCTCGAGCTGCTCCCTCCGGGACCGGGCGCGGAGCGCGCCGGCACGCTCAACAACCTCGGCAACATCGCCTATGCCGAGGGCGACTTCGCCGCCAGCCAGGCCTACTACGAGCGTGCGCTGGCCATGCATCGGGCGATCGACCCGGGCGGCGAAGGCGAGGCCCTGGCCACCCTCAACCTCGGCTCCGTGTTCGCGATCCGCGACCAGCACGAACAGGCACGGGACCACTTCCGGCGGGCCTGGGAAATGCGCCTCGAGCTGCTCGGCGAAGATCACCCGGATACCGCCGACGCGCTGTATCGCGTCGCCGACTCGCAGGTGTCGATGGGCGAACTCGACGCCGCCGAGGAGACCTACCTGCGCGTTCTCGACCGCTATCGGACGATCTACGGCGATCGTCACCCGCGTACGGCCTGGCTGCTGCACTCGATCGGCATCCTCAAGTGGCGACAGGGTGACCTCTACGCCGCCGAACCGTACTGGGCCGAGGCCCTGGAGATCCGCCGCGAGGTGCTCGACCCCATGCACCCCGACATCGGCGCGAGCCTGAACGCGATGACCTTCGTGATGCGCGACCAGGGCCGGCTCGAGGAGGCCTACGAGGTTCTGCTGGAGGTGCTGGCCATCGCCCGGACCCGATTCGGCGAAGAGCACTACGCCGTTGCCTCGACGATGCACAATCTCGGCATCCTGGCGCTGGAAATGGGTCGTCCGGACGAGGCAGAACAGCGCCTGGACGCCGCCTACGCGATGCGTCGGTCGCTCCTCGGCGACGTCCATTCCGAGGTGGCGAACTCGCAGGAAGGCATGGCCCGCCTGGCTCGCGCACGGGGCGATGTCGATTCGGCCCGCGAATGGGCCCGTCGGGCGTTGGCCACCTACGCCGAAGTCCACGGCCGAGAAGATCACCCGGAAGCCGAACGCACCCGGGCCCTGCTGGCGGACCTTGCCGAGGACGCATCGGGTGACTGAGCGTCCCGCGCGCCTGACGCCCGGTCGTCGACGGCTGCTCGACCGGCTGTTCGACCACCTCCTCGACCTCGACGAACCCGCTCGTCGAAAGCGGCTGGAGCGGCTCGCGTCCAGCCATCCCCGCCTGCATGCCCACCTGGCCCGCCTGGCCGCAGCGGCCGACCCGGACGACGACGCCTTCATGACCGCCTTCGGCCGCGTCGGCGCGGCAGCCCTGTCGTCGCTGGACGCCAGCGACGAGCCGATGGCGAGCGGCACGCGCATCGGCGACTGGCGCTTGATCGAGGCGGTCGGGCGCGGCGGCATGGGCCAGGTCTACCGGGCCGAGCGTGCCGACGGCGCGTTCGAGATGCAGGCGGCGATCAAGTTCATCCGCACGTCGACCAACCAGCGCCTGGCCGAACGTCTCGCGGTCGAACGCCGGCTGCTCGCACGCCTCGACCATCCCGGCATCGCGCGACTGATCGATGGCGGCACGCTCGACGACGGCCGGGGCTACCTGGTCATGGAGTGGATCGACGGCCGCGACCTGACGGACTGCCGCGACGCCCTGGTCGCCGACCCGGCCGAAACGCTGCGACGCTTCGCCGACCTGACCTCGGCCGTGGCCCACGCGCACCAGCGGCGGGTCGTCCACGGCGACATCAAGCCGGCGAACGTCCGGATGACCGGAGACGGCCGGATGCGGCTGCTCGACTTCGGGGTCGCGCGCCTGGTCACCGACGATGCCGAACAGGACGGCTTGTCCGCCCTGACGCCGGCGTTTTCGGCCCCGGAGCAGCTGGCCGGCGATCCGGCGTCCACCCAATCCGATCTCTACGCGCTGGCGGCCCTGCTGCGCTGGCTGCTGACCGGCCGACCCGGCCAGGCCGACGCACCGCCGCCGCAGGGAGACCTGCCGGGCCCGAGGGCCGGCGCCCTGCGCGCAATTCTCGATCGGGCGATGCGTGCCGATCCGGCCGAACGCTACCGCTCGGTCCCCGAGTTCACCGACGACCTGATCGCGTTGCTCGAGGATCGCCCGGTCCGCGCCCAGCGCACCGGCGCCCTCGCCCGGTTTTCGCTGTGGTCCCGGCGCCACCGGCTGGCCGCCGCACTGCTCGTCCTGACCGCCGCAAGCATCCTCGTCGCGTCGGTCGGCCTGGCCTGGCAGGCCGAACAGGTCCGGGAACAGCGCGACGCGGCGCTGTACGAGGCCCGGCGACTTGCCCTGCTGCGCGAGCAGATGGTGCTGCTGTTCCGCGAAGCCGGCAGGCAGGCAGGCGACCGACCGGACCTTCGGTCGGACCGGTCTGACAGCGAGTCCGGCGGCGAGTCCCGCGGCAACCCGCGCGGCCTGCTCGCCGACTCCGCCGCGCTGGCCGAGCAACTCTACGCGCAGGAGCCCGGAACGCGCGCGGCGATGCAGGCGTTCCTCGGCGAGATCTACATCGCGCTGGACGACTTCGAAGCCGCCGAGCCGCTGCTCGAGGCCGTGCTGGCCGAAGGCGGCGCCGAGACCGACCGCGTCACCGCGTTCGTCGAGGCCGACCTGGCCCAGATCCGCCTGCGCCAGGGCCGATCGGAGGAAGCGCTGGCGTTGGCCGACCGGGCGCTGGAGCGCCTGCGCGCGCGTCCGAGCTCGTCCAGCATCGCCTACGTGGCCGACACGCTGCAGATCCGGGGCCAGGCGCTGCGCGGCCTGGGACGCTGGGATGCGGCGATCGACGCCCTGCAGGAGGCACACCGGCTGGCGCGCACCCTGCCCGGCCCGTCCCGGCTGCGTGCGACCACCGCGAACAACCTCGGCACCACGTTGATCTACCTGGGCCGAAACGGCGACGCCCTGACCTACCTCGAGCGTTCCTTGACCAACTGGCGCGGCCTCGACCGCGCGGACAGTCCCGGCGCGCTGACGGTCATGGGCAACCTGGCCGGCCTGCGTCACCAGCGCGGCGACCTCGCCGACGCCGAGGCGCTGTATCGCGAAACGCTGCGCCGCCGCATCGAGCGCTACGGCGACTCGGGCGCGCTGGCGGCCATGCACCTGAATCTCGGCAGCCTGCTGATGCTGACCGACCGGATCGAAGAAGGGGAACGGCACATCGCCGAGGGGCTGGCGATGATCGAACGCTTCGAGGGCCGCGACAGCGTCAGCTACACCCGCGGCCTTCAGGCGCGCGCACGCCTGGACCGCGAAGCGGGCCGCTTTGCGCGGGCCCGGGAGGAAATCGGCCGGGTGGTGGCGCGCTTCACCGACCAGGTCGGGCCCGACCACCTGTTCACCGCCATTGCCAGGATGGACGAGGCCCTGACGGCCGCCGTCGCCGGCGAACCGGGAGGGCTGGATGCCCTGGACGAGGCACTGGAGACACTGGAGCGCGGCGGCGCGAGTACCGCGCGTTTCCAGGCCGAGGGTCGGTGTCGCGAAGCCGCACTACGCATCGACCGCAGCCTCGAGGGCGCGGTCGACGCCGCCGTCGAATGCGAGCGGATCTATGCCGAGGACATCGAAGTCAGCGAATGGCGAAGCGCCGAGGCACGCCTGCTGCGGGCGGTGGCCGAGAACCGGCCAGCGACGCAGGCCCTGTTGCGCGACCTGGATACGGTCGCAAGAACGCTCGGCCCGACCCATGGTCGAACCGAGCGTCTCAGAATCGGGTTGCTCGGGTCAGCGGCGGGTCGCCCCTGACCGGCCGGACGTCAGAGCGCGCGGATGTGCGCGTTGAGGCGCGACTTGTGCCGAGCGGCCTTGTTGGCCGGCATGATGCCCTTGGACACCGACTTGTCGATGGCCGGCACCGCCGCCTTGTACGCGGCCTCGGCCTCGGCCTTGTCGCCGGCCTTGACCGCGTTGACGACCTTCTTGATCATGGTGCGAACGTACGACCGCTGGGCCGCGTTGTTCTGACGATTCCGTTCCGACTGGCGGACGCGCTTGCGCGCTGATGCACTATTGGCCACGAACTGCTCCTAATCTCGCGAATTCCGGTTGTTCAGGTGATGATTCTCGGTTGATCAATCCATTCCGACTGCTCGATTCCCGCTCCACAGGATTTCAGAGCTTCAAGCTGGTGGGCGTTTCCACCCCCATCGAGCCATCCGGAACCGGATTCAGCCGAATCGAAGAAGATCGATCGAAAAAATGACAAAAATCAAGCCGCATAGTATCGCCCTGAAACGCCCGCCTGTCAATGGCGGCGCAGCCTGGAATCCGGCGTGAGCCTTGCCCGTTCGGCTGCGTCGTTCAGCGGCATGACCCTGATCTCCCGGGTCCTCGGCCTGGTCCGCGACACGGTGCTTGCCCGGACCTTCGGCGCATCGGCGGCCACCGACGCGTTCTTCGTCGCCTTCAAGATCCCGAACTTCCTCCGGCGCCTGTTCGCCGAGGGCTCGTTCTCGCTGGCCTTCGTCCCGGTCCTGGCCGAATACCGCGAGCGCGGCGACCACGAACGGACGCGCGCGCTGATCGACGCCGCAGCCGGCAGCCTGATGGCCGTACTGCTGGCCTTGACAGCCGCGGGCATGCTGGCCGCCCCGCTGGTCATCCGGCTGATCTCCCCGGGCTTTGCCGACCAGCCCGAACAGCTGGCGCTGACCAGCGATCTCCTGCGGATCACCTTTCCCTACCTGCCGCTGATCGCGCTGACGGCGCTGGCCGGGAGCGTACTCAACACGCTCGGCCGGTTCGCCCTGCCCGCCGTCACGCCGGCGCTGCTCAACGTCAGCCTGATCGCCGCGGCGCTGCTGTTCGCCGAGCGCTTCGACGAGCCGGTCACCGCGCTGGCCTGGGGCGTCTTCGCAGCCGGCGTCCTGCAGCTGGCGATCCAGCTGCCGGCCCTGGCCCGGCACGGCGTCCTGCCCCGGCCGAAGCCGCGCTTCGGCCATCCCGGGGTGCGGCGCATCCTCCGGCTCATGCTTCCGACCCTCTTCGGCTCTTCCGTCGCCCAGATCAACCTGATGCTCGATGTCGTCATCGCCTCCCTGCTGTTCGAGGCCAGCATCAGCTGGCTGTACTTCGGCGACCGACTCATGGCGTTTCCCCTGGGCCTGCTGGGCGCCGCGCTGTCGGTGGTGATCCTGCCGACCCTGTCGTCGCAGCACAGCCGCAAGAGCGTCGATGCGTTCCGCTCGACGCTCGCCTGGGCCGTGCGCTGGGGCGTGCTGATCGCGCTGCCGGCCGCCGTCGGCCTGGCGATGCTGGCCGCGCCGATCGCAACGACCCTCTTCCAGTACGGCGAATTCAGCGCACTGGATGTCCGGATGACCGCGCTCGCCCTCTTGGCCTACTGCATCGGCCTGCCGGCGTTCATCGGCGTCAAGATCCTGGCCCCGGCCTTCTATTCGCGGCAGGACACGGCGACACCGGTCAAGATCGGCATCATCGCGCTGGCCGTCAACATGGCGTTGAACATCGTGTTCGTGCTGGCCATCGTCGCCTGGCAGACCGGCGGCGACTTCAGCGCGGGCCTGATCGCGACCCTCGCGGCGCAGCCCGGCGCCCACGCGGGGCTCGCGCTGGCCTCCGGCACCGCCGCCTGGCTGAACGCCTGGCTGCTGTGGCGCCACCTCGACGGCCAGGCCCTGCGGCCGGGCGTCGGCCACCGGATCGTCCTGGCCGCGGTCTGCGGCGTGGTGCTGATGGGCCTGGCCCTGATGCTTGCGGTCCCGGCCACGACCGACTGGCTGGAGGCCGGGCTGGCCCGGCGCATCATCTGGTTGGTTCTCGCGGTCGGCGGCGGGGCGACGGTCTACGCCGCGGTGCTGCTGGCGTTCGGGCTCCGCCCTCGCCAGCTCGTCCGGCCGGACCCGAGCTAGTTCGCCCCGCCGGACCTCGGCCGGGCACCTCGCCCGCGTCGCGCCGGGACGCAAGGCCACCCTCGAGCGACGCGCCGCCGCTACACTCGCCGGATGCTGCTGCTTCGACGCCCCCCGCTGGCCGATGACGACCCGCGCGCGACCGCGCTGGCGATCGGCAACTTCGACGGCCTGCACCGGGGCCATCGCGCGCTGATCGATCGCGTGATCGCCGCCCCCGACCTGCGGCCCGGCCTGATGTGCTTCGAGCCGCTGCCGCGGACCTTCTTCGCCCCCGATCGGCCGGTCCCCCGGGTGATGAAGCTGCGCGACCGCGTCCGCCTCGGGAGCGATCTCGGACTGGAACTGATCGCAGCGATGCGCTTCGACGGGGACTTCTCCTCACTCACCCCGGAGGCCTTCGCGGCCGACGTCGTGGCTCGCGGCCTGCGCGCCGCTCGGGTGGTGGTCGGCGAGGATTTCCGCTTCGGCCACCGGGCTGCCGGGGATGTCGACGCCCTGCGCGCGTTCGGCCGACGCTTCGGCTTCGACGTCGAAACGCTCGCCGCCGTGGTCGACCCGAAGACCGGTCGGCGGGTCTCGTCGTCGTGGCTGCGCGAGGCCCTGGCCGACGGCGACCTGGCCACCGCCGAGCGGCTGCTGGGACGGCCTTACGCCATCTCCGGTCGGGTGATCCACGGCAACGAGATCGGCCGTACGCTGGGCTTTCCGACGGCCAATATCCGCGTCGCCGAACCGCCGGCCCTGAGCGGCGTATGCGCCGTCCGCGTCCACGGCGCCGGACTGGAGGGTCGCCCGGCCGTGGCCAGCCTCGGCCAGCGGCCGGTGGTCGCCGGGCGCGACTGGCTGCTGGAAGTCCACCTGTTCGATTACGACGGCGACCTCTACGGCAAGCACCTGCTCGTCGAGTTCGTCGACCGGATCCGCCCCGAACTGCCCTTCGACGACCTGGACGCGATGACCGCACGCATGCACGACGATGCCGAGCAGGCCAGGCGCATCCTCCGCGCACCGCCCTGATGGGTCGCAAAACCGGCGACAATAGCGGCGACAATACGAACCCGAGCCCGGCACGCCGCCCGAACTCCTGCGAGACCATGGATTACAAAGACACGATCAACCTGCCGAAGACCGACTTCCCGATGAAGGCCTCCCTGGCCAACCGGGAGCCGCAGATGCTGGCCGACTGGTACGCCCGCGATCTGTACGGACATATCCAGCGCGAGACCGCCGACCGCGAGCGGACCTTCATCCTGCACGACGGTCCGCCCTACGCCAACGGCGACATCCATATCGGCCACGCGGTCAACAAGATCCTCAAGGACTTCGTGGTCCGCTCGGCGCTGCTTTCGGGCTACCGCGCACCCTACGTGCCGGGCTGGGACTGCCACGGCCTGCCGATCGAACTGCAGGTCGAGAAGAAGGCCGGCAAGGTCGGCCAGAAGATCGACGCGCGCACCTTCCGCCAGAAGTGCCGCGAGTACGCCGACCGGCAGATCGAGCGCCAGCGCGAGGACTTCAAGCGCCTCGGCGGGCTCGGCGACTGGGACCGCCCCTACGCCAGCCGCGACTTCCGCTTCGAGGCCGACATGCTGCGTGCCCTGGCTCGAATCGTCGAACGCGGTCACCTCAAGCGCGGCGTCAAGCCGGTGCACTGGTGCTTCGACTGCGGCTCGGCGCTGGCCGAAGCCGAGATCGAATACCAGGACAAGACCTCGACCGCGGTCGACGTGCTGTTCGAGGGGCTGGCGCCGGAGCGCCTGGCCGAGGCGTTCGGCCTCGCGCCCGACGCCCTGGCCGACTCGACCTGCGGTGTGGTCATCTGGACCACGACGCCGTGGACGCTGCCGGCCAACCAGGCCGTCGCCCTGAACGCCGAACTCGACTATGCGCTGGTCGAAGGCCGCCTCGACGACGGGCGCCTGGCCCGGCTCGTGCTGGCTGCCGACCTGCGCGATTCGGTCGTCGACCGCGTCGGCCTCGGCGATGCAAAGGTCCTGGCCACGACCCGCGGCGCACGACTGGAACTCCTGCGCTTGAAGCACCCGTTCAACGACTACGACGTTCCGGTGATCCTCGGCGACCACGTCACGACGGAGACCGGCACGGGCGCGGTACACACGGCGCCGGGCCACGGCCAGGAGGACTTCGACATCGGCCGCCGCTACGACCTGCCGGTGGTCAATCCGGTCGATGCGCGCGGCCTGTTCGTGGCCGACACGCCGCACGTCGGCGGCGAGCACGTCTGGAAGGCCAACGACGCGCTGGTCGAACTGCTCACCGCCCGCCGCGCCCTGCTGAGGGTCGAGGACTTCGACCACAGCTACCCCCATTGCTGGCGGCACAAGACCCCGACCGCCTTCCGGACCACCCCGCAGTGGTTCATCTCGATGGACCAGCAGCACCTGCGCCGCGACGCACTGGCGGCGATCGAAGACGTGCAGTGGGTGCCCGACTGGGGACGTGCGCGGATCCACGGCATGATCGAGAACCGCCCGGACTGGTGCATCTCGCGCCAGCGGACCTGGGGCGTGCCGCTGGGGCTGTTCATCGACCGCGAGACCCAGGAACCGCACCCGGACTCGGCCGCGATCCTGGCCCGCTTCGCCGACCTGGTCGAAGCCGAGGGCGTCGACGGGTGGTACGAGGACGACATCGCCGAGCGACTGGGCGTCGACGGCGAGCGCTTCGAGACCGTGCCCGACATTCTCGACGTGTGGTTCGATTCCGGCGTCACGCACCACTGCGTGCTCGACCAGCGCGACGAGCTCGAGCGCCCGGCGGACCTCTACCTCGAGGGATCCGACCAGCACCGCGGCTGGTTCCAGTCCTCGTTGCTGACCTCGGTGGCGATGCACGGCGAAGCGCCCTATCGCGCGGTGCTGACCCATGGATTCACGGTCGATGCCGACGGCAGGAAGATGTCGAAGTCGCAGGGCAACGTCGTGGCCCCGCAGTCGGTTATGAACACGCTCGGCGCCGACATCCTCCGCTTGTGGGTCGCCGCGGCCGACTACCGGCAGGAGATGAGCGTCTCCGACGAGATCCTCAAGCGAGTGGCCGACGCCTATCGGCGGATTCGCAACACCGCGCGCTTCCTGCTCGGAAACCTCGACGGTTTCGATCCCGAGGCCGATGCGCTGCCGATCGACGAACTGCTGCCCCTGGACCGCTACGCCGTCGACCTCGCCGCGCGATTGCAGCAGGAGGTCACCGACGCCTACCGCGACTATCGCTTCTGGCAGGTCTACCAGCGCGTCCACCACTTCTGCTCGATCGACATGGGCGCCTTCTACCTCGACGTGATCAAGGACCGGCTCTACACCCTGCCGCGCAAGCACCCGGCCCGTCGCTCGGCCCAGACCGCGATGCTGCACATCCTCGAAGCGCTGACCCGCTGGCTGGCGCCGGTCTGCAGCTTCACCGCCGAGGAAATCTGGCAGGCCATGCCGCAGCCGGCCGGCTCGCAAGGCCGCGATACGGTGATGCTGGCGACGTGGTACACGGGCCTGGCGACCATGGACGAGGCAGCGCGCGAGCGGCTGGAGCGCATCCGCGCGGTACGCGACGTGGTCGGCCCCCGGCTCGAGACGCTACGCCGCGACAAGGTCATCGGTTCGTCGCTGGCCGCGGTGGTCCGGCTCGATGCCGATGGCCCGCTGGCCGAGGACCTCGAAGCCATCGGCGACGAGTTGCGCTTCCTGCTGCTGACCGCCGAGGTCGAACTCGGGC
>Ga0114906_1001989_pt1 | contig 10453 bp, 17 predicted proteins | sample MalvirDeepMed_M9_FD_89687 | JGI IMG/M metagenome (GOLD analysis project Ga0114906, IMG submission 89687) | Marine viral communities from the Global Malaspina Expedition - Malaspina viral metaG DeepMed_M9 | ecosystem: Environmental > Aquatic > Marine > Oceanic | place: Mediterranean Sea... | reverse complement strand
TTACTAGGTAGGGCTACTAGCCGTTTAGTCAAAGCTGAAAACTTAGTAGTAGCTTACGAAACCGTAGATTTAGAAACTAGCCCACGTTTTACTCATACTATGACCATGACTGGCAATGATTTAAAGAAATTACAGATGAACGGTACATACCGTGACATAAATATTGGTGAAGCTAGTCCTGATGTTGACTATAATGAAGCAAAAGAGAAGATGGATGAGCTACAAGGCATAGCTCCATCAATGACAGACTACGATGAATACACAGTTTTAGAGATGCACGTCAATTTAGAGCTCTCAGAAACCGATGATTATGGTTTTGCGGTGCCTTATGTGGTAACTATACTAGAAGAAAAGGGCGAAATACTGTCAATTAGGCGTAATTGGGAAGCAGAAGACGAATTATTCAGTAAAAAAGAGTATTTTGTACACTATAAATTCCTTCCAGGACTAGGATTTTACGGTTTTGGGCTAATTCACATGATTGGAGGGCTAACTAAGTCAGCTACAGCAATTTTACGTCAATTAGTAGACGCTGGTACGCTAAGTAACCTCCCCGCAGGGTTTAAAGCACGTGGAATGAGAGTGCAAGGCGAGGATGAACCGCTTAGACCAGGAGAATTTAGAGATGTTGACGTTCCAGGTGGCGTAATACGAGATGCATTGATGCCTTTACCCTATAAAGAGCCGAGTAACGTATTAAGTCAGTTATTAGGCGTAATTATTGACTCTGGAAGGCGTTTTGCTTCAATTGCGGACATGAATGTCGGTGATATTGGCTCTCAACAGCTACCAGTAGGTACTACGGTCGCTATGTTAGAGCGTGGTAGTAAAGTTATGAGTGCTATACATAAACGTATGCATTATGCACAGAAAAAAGAATTTAAACTATTAGCGGGGATATTTAGTAAAAGTTTACCACCCGTTTACCCCTATGAAGTACCAGGAGCTACTAGAGAAATAAAAGCCACTGATTTTGACGCTAAAGTAGATATTGTTCCCGTAAGTGACCCTAATATCTTTAGTATGGCACAAAGAGTGATGTTAGCTCAACAAGAACTAGAAATGGCTAGAGCTGCACCAGAAATACATGATTTACGTGAAGCCTATAGGCGTATGTACGAAGCATTAGAAGTAAAAAACATTGACAACTTATTACCGCCACAAGCTGAAGTACCGCCCCGTGACCCTATTACCGAACAACAAGCTACACTAACAGGACAACCTATACAGGCGTATGTTTTTCAAAATCATGACGCTTATATAACTAGCCATAGTGCGTTTCTACAAAACCCAATGGTACAGCAGAATCAAAACGCTACTATTGCGATTCAAGCTAATATACAAGAGCATCAAGCTATGAAGTATAAGCAACAAATTGAACAAGTACTAGGTCAGCAATTACCAGATATGGGTGAAGGTCAAATGCCACCTGAAGTCATGAATGAAATAGCAAACTTAGCAGCACAAGCCACACAACAAGTAACGGGTCAAGAACAAGCGTTAATACAAGCACAACAAAACGCACAAGTACAACCGTTAGTAGAATTAAAACAAGCTGAAATACAACAGAAATCACAGAGTGACCAAATAAAAGCTGAAGTAGACTTACTTAAACAGCAATCTACCGAAGCTATAGCCGAAATGAAAATAGCCCAGCAAAGAGAAGAAGCCTTAATGAAAGAAAAAGGTGATATGCGTAAGGATTATCGTGATATACTTAAAGATGTAAGAGATTCCGATAATAGGACTAAAGGTAATTAATATGTTAAATAAAGCTAATTTTGAAGAAATGATGGGCGGTAACGCTAACCGTAGACGTATGAGAAACGGCGGTGAAGTACCTAAAGGGTTTCATAGAATGCCTGACGGTTCTATAATGAAAGATTCTGATATGAATAAAAAAACTAATGGCGGGTCAATGACTAACGCTAAAAAACATTTAAGGAGACCATAAAAATGCCAGGTACAATGAAAAGAGTTATGATGAATCGAGGCGGGGATAAAGGTAAAAAGAAAAAACCCGTCAAGATGAATCGAGGTGGCGACAAGCTGAAAATGAAAAAAGGCGGTGGAGCTAAAAAGAAACGAGGAATGGCTAGAGGTTGTGGAGCAGCAACTAAAGGCAAGGGGTACAATAAATAATGGCTAAACCAGGACTATACGCAAATATACACGCTAAACGTGAAAGAATAAAAGCAGGCTCAGGTGAAAAAATGAGAAAGAAAGGAGCGAAAGGAGCACCTTCAGAACAAAACTTTAAAGACGCAGCAAAGACTGCTAAAAAATCGCACGGTGGTGCATTACATGGCGGTCAGAAAAAACTAGATAAAAATAATGACGGTAAAATATCTGGCGCAGATTTTAAAATGATGAAACACGGAGGAGAAGTTTTAGCAGGTAACGCAAACCGTAGGAGACATCAACAAGGTGGCTAAGTATCAAGGTAAAACAGTTACCTTAAATAAACCTAGACGTATTGGTAAAGGCAAACCAGGATATGGTAAAAAAACTCGTGAAGTTTTTGTAATGTCAAACGGTAAGGTTAAAAGAGTTACTTTTGGTGATCCTAATTTAGGTGCTCACCCAGGAGATAAAAAACGCAAAGAAGCATATTGCGCACGTAGTAAAAATTTAGGAAGTGACAGAACTAAAGCTAACTACTGGTCAAGAAAACAGTGGAAATGTTAGATAAATTACGTAAACAGATTATAGAACGACAAGAGCAACTTAAAGAAACTCTTGCAGGTGGCGGAATACAAAACTTTGAAGCGTATCACAAGATAGTAGGCGAAATATCAAGTCTGTCGTTTACTCTCTCACTTATAAAAGACTTGCATAAGGATAATGACGAATAATGTCAAAAGCAATAGAAGCCTTTGGTTCAGGCGGAGAACCAATACCCGATAAAGTAGAACGGTTTGTGGAACCTAAAGAGGTAGCACCTAGTGTCACCCCTGAAAGCGTACACGAAGATGAAGATCTACAATCAAAACTCCCTAAACCAACGGGATACAGAATATTGATACTACCTTTTAGTCCTAAACAAAAAACTAAAGGCGGTATTTATTTAGCAGACTCAGTATTAGAAAAAGAACGCATTGGTACTAATGTTGGGTTTGTGGTAGCACTAGGTCCAGACGCATACCGTGACGGGAATAAATTCCCTGAAGGGGCATGGTGTCAAGAAAGAGACTGGGTGATATTTGGCAGGTATGCAGGAGCTAGACTCAAAATTGAGGGTGGCGAACTGCGTTTATTAAACGATGATGAAATTTTAGCTGTTGTCTCTAACCCAGAAGACATACAATCAGCTTAATTTTATTACGCATATAAGGAGTATAACATGGCAGAAGAAGCTATGCAAGTAAAAGAAAACGAAGACGGTGCTGAAGTTGAAATCCCAGAGGTTGAAATTGAAGAAACTGAATCCGAAGTAAAGATAGAAGAGACAGAAACTAAAAAAGAACCTGTAGAAGCTAAATCAGAACAAGAAGACGAGATTGAAGACTACAGCGAAGGCGTTAAAAAACGTATCAATAAGCTAACTTATAAGGTTAGAGAATCAGAAAGAAGAGAACAAGCAGCAATAGAATATGCTCAATCTGTTCAAGATGAATTAAATAAAACTAAAAATAAACTTTCAAAGTCTGATCAAAACCTTTATAGTGAATACAGTACACGAGTATCTTCAGAACTTAACTCGGCACAAGAGAGATATAAAAAGGCGTATGAATCAGGTGATACAGACGCTTTATTAGAATCTCAAAAAGATTTAGCCAAGTTAGCAGTTGAGGAAGAAAGCTTAAAAAGGGTAAAACCAGAAGAGCGTTCCGAAACAGAAGTTACTCCTGATGAGCAAGTAGACGCTCCTAAATGGAACCAAACTGCTGCCCAGAAACAGGCTCCTGAGCCTGATCCTAAAGCAAAAGCTTGGGCAGAAAAGAACGAATGGTTTGGAGACGACTTAGCTATGACAACTGCAGCATTTGCGTTTCATAGACAGCTCACAGAAGGCGAAGGTTATGATCCTACTTCTGATGAATATTATAAAGAAGTAGATAAAAGACTTGCTGAGTCTTTCCCTCATAAATTAGGGAATACTCAAAAGGAAGTGAAAGAGACGGTAGCTGGTTCTAGCAAAGGTGTTGGAACTACTAAAGCTCGATCACGTAGAACTATAAAACTCACACCGAGTCAAGTAGCAATAGCGAAAAGATTAGGTGTGCCACTAGAAGAATATGCTAAGCATATTAAGGAGTAGAAAAAATGGTAGATGAAATTAAAACTACTGAATCAGATCGAACTCCACGATCTGCTGAAAGTCGAGATAAAGTATCTCGTCGTAAACCTTGGCAACCCCCGTCTTTGTTAGACGCACCTCCCCCACCACAGGGATATGTATACAGATGGATACGAGAATCAATGATAGGGCAAAACGACCCAGCGAATATGTCAAAACGTATTCGTGAAGGTTGGGAACCCGTAAGTGCTAAAGATCACCCTGATTTTGAAGCACCTACTATTGATGATGGTAAACATGCTGGTGTTATAGGAGTTGGTGGCTTAATTCTCGCTAAGATACCCAAGGAGACTGTTGATGAAAGGAGAGCTTACTATCAAAACGTAGCTGACCAACAGATTCAAGCAGTTGATAATGATCTTATGAGAGAAAGTAATCAGGTAATGCCTATTAGTAATCCTAATAGGTCTACTAAGGTTACATTTGGTAAAGGTGGCTCTTAACTTATGTTAGGGGCTTTTAATAAAAATTTATTTTTATAAGGTGAATTAAAATGGCAAATACAAACGCCCCAGATGGATTCACACCAGCTTATCATATGTCAGGTGGTACAATCCGACCTTCAGAGTTTGCGATAGCAAGCGGAACTAACGCATCAATTTTTTCAGGTGATGTTGTTAATTTATCTAGTGGTCTGGTTATCCAAGGTACTGCAACAGGTACCCCACTCGGCGTATTTTACGGTGTAGAATACCAAGCAACAGATGGTTCAGTAGTGTTTTCGAACATGTGGACAGCAGATGTTGTGACTTTAGGTGCTGCGAATGCTAAAGCATTTGTTTATGTTGATCCAGATATTGTTTATGAGGCTCAGTCTACTGGGACTCCTACTCAAGCATCTATCGGCACAACAAATACTATTAGTACTACCGCAGGTAATACTTCAACAGGTCGATCAAAAGAAGGTGTGACTACAACAACTTCTAGTGGTATTGCGACAGTAGTAGGCTTTCCAGATAAGCCAAACAATTCTATTGGTCAATACGCTAGAGTGTATGTAACATTCCCAGCTTCTGTATTCGGCAATAGCTAAAAGGTGATTTAAAATGGCAATAAATAGAGCTCAATTAGTAAAAGAACTCGAACCAGGACTAAATGCACTTTTTGGTCTTGAGTACGATAGATACGAGAACGAACATACTGAAATTTTCGATACAGAAAACTCAGAAAGAGCGTTCGAAGAAGAAGTAATGTTATCAGGTTTCGGTCAAGCCCCAGTTAAAGGCGAAGGCGCATCCGTAACTTATGACACAGCACAAGAAACTTTCACAGCAAGGTACAGCCACGAAACTGTAGCTTTAGCCTTTGCGTTGACAGAAGAAGCAATAGAGGACAACCTTTATGACAGTCTTTCTTCAAGATACACAAAAGCTTTAGCTAGATCAATGGCTACTACTAAGCAAGTGAAAGCAGCGAATGTACTAAATAATGGTTTCTCAACTTCCTTCCCAGGAGGAGACGGCAAACCACTCATGACAACTGACCATCCAACTATGTCGGGTGGAGATCAGTCAAATGAGCCTAGTGTAGCAGCTGACTTGAATGAAACTTCATTAGAAAACGCGATGATCGATATATCACAGTTTGTTGATGAAAGAGGCATTAAAGTAAATGTTCAAGCAAGAAAACTAATTATACCACCACAACTACAGTTTGTAGCTGATAGAGTCTTACAGACTCCAGGTAGAGTTGGTACTTCTGATAATGATATTAACGCATTGAAAAACATGGGCATGCTCCCTGAAGGATATGTTGTAAATCATTACTTAACAGATACTGATGCATTCTTTATTAAAACAGATGCACCTAACGGACTTAAACATTTCGTTAGATCTCCTATGTCAACAGGCATGGAAGGTGATTTTGAGACTGGTAACGTTAGATACAAAGCAAGAGAAAGATATTCTTTCGGCTTTAGTGACTGGCGTGGAATTTACGGTTCCCCAGGAGCATAATTCGTTCTTCGAATTTTAAGGGAGCTTCGGCTCCCTTTCTTTTTTCTAGAATAAGGTATATCATTTAATTCTAGGATTTATTAACTTGTTTTATCAACTGACCTAGCAGACTAGCCGAGATGATAAAACTTATTTCCGTAGGAGGAAATTATGGCAAATTCAACATTTAACGGACCAGTCAGGTCTGAGAATGGTTTTAAGGTAATATCAATTAATAGTACCACAGGCGCAGAAAGTGATGTTGTAGATATTGCATCTACAGGTATTGTTACCAATAAGTATGTAAAGCATGTAGGTTTCGCTACTGGCGTAACAGTAAATACTACAGCGGGGGATTCTCCCACTATAGGTGAATTTACGCAACCAGCAAACACAATTATTACAGATATTAAGATATTCTGTGATACTGCTCCAGTAATAGGAACAGGTGATATCGGTTACGAAGTAGGTACTTCTAGCTCAGGTGCACAAATTGTTGCAGCTCAAACTGATGAAATACTTGACGGCGGTACAACTGTTGTTGCTCACAATGTAACTGTAACCAGTTTAGTTCTGCAAACTCAAGATGGAACTACAGCTCCAGCTTCAGTGCAGTACACAGACACAGCAAGAACTATTTACTGTAATATTACTAACACAGTAGACGCAACAACTGCAGGTTCTTTCACATTTATTATTGAATACGTACAAATCGCTTAATAGGAGTAAATTATGGCAGATGCAGTAACCTCAACAACTATTGTTGATGATGATAGAAAAGCTGTTATACAGCTAACTAACACATCAGATGGAACAGGTGAGTCAGCTGTAACTAAGATTGATGTAAGTGCTTTAGCAGCAAGAAAAGGCGATGGTGCGACATGCACTGGATGCAAACTAGCTAAACTTACTTACTCAACTTTTGGTATGAGTGTAAAACTACTTTGGAACGCCAGTACAAACACTATATGTTGGGATTTAAATTCTGACTACAGTGACGAGATTGATTTTACAGAGTTTGGTGGTTTACAAAATACAGCAGCATCAGGTGGTAAAACTGGTGATATAAAACTCACGACCACTGGTCATGCTAGTGGAGACTCTTACGTTATAGTGCTTACGGTTATAAAAGAGTTTTAATAATGGCTACCTCGGGTACCAAAACTTTTGCTTTAAATATAGCTGACACTATAGAAGAAGCTTATGAACTAGCTGGCATAGAACTTAGAACAGGCTATGACGCAGAAACTGCTAGGCGATCATTAAATATAATGTTCGCTGATTGGTCAAATAGAGGTGTAAACCTTTGGACAATAGACCAAGTTACAACTGATTTAAGCTCAGGTACAGCTAGTTATACCCTTAATTCTTATGATATCGATATAGTTTCGGCTGTTATACGGCAAACTGACAGTAATTCTAACACTACTGATTTAAGTATAGAACGTATAGGTAGAACAGAGTATTTAAACATACCTGATAAATCTGTTACTGGCAGACCTAGTCAGATATTTTTAGATAGACAAACTACTCCAGTAGTAAAATTGTGGCCAACACCAGATAGTGTTAATACATATAAACTAGTAGCTAATACAATACAAAGGATAGACGACGTTACAGCTTCTAACCAAGACCCAGAAGTACCATCTAGATTTATACCTTGTATGGCTAGTGGGTTATCTTATTATTTAGCTTTAAAAAAGAACCCAGAAAAAGCAGGTATTTTAAAACAACAATACGAACAAGATTTCCAACTTGCTGCACAAGAAGATAGAGGCAGAGCTTCTCTTCACTTAACACCAGCTAGAGGTTCTTATTAATGGCTTACGCTTCTGGTAAACGCTCTTTAGCAAGGTGTGATAGGTGTGGTTTTGTATATAACTATCTTGAACTTAAAAAAGAATGGAACTCTTTAAGAGTTTGTGAAGAATGCTATGAACCTAAACATCCACAACTTGACCCTATATCACATAGAGTAGACCCAGAAGCATTAAGAGACCCAAGACCTACAGAGTCTGCACCTACTATACATTTAGGTAAAGTTATAGTTTCTAACCCTGTTGATTCAAATGGTGTTAGTTCGCCTATTATGTTTGCGGGGAACAGTAATACGATAGGTTCTAAATTTACCATGACACAAGTAACGAGTAGTCTTGGTGACGTAACTATAGTAACATAACACTATGAGCTGGACAAACGCAACACTTACCACCGCAATACAAGATTACATTGAAAGTACAGAAAGTAGTTTAGTAACTAATATTCCTAATTTTATAAAAAGCACTGAAGAGCGTATATTAAAATCAGTTCAACTCGATGTTTTTAGAAAAAACGTTACAGGTACAAGCACAGCTAGTAATACATACTTAGCGAGTCCTAGTGATTTTTTAGCTCCGTTTAGTTTAGCGGTTATAGACAGTAGTAATAATTACAACTATTTAAAATTAAAACATGTATCTTTTATACGAGATTATCAGCCCGCAGCAGCAACCACAGGTACACCTGAATACTACGCAGAGTTTGATGAAAGCAGATTTATAATTACTCCTACTCCAAGTACAGGATTTACTTTTGAGTTGCATTATTTTTACAGACCCCAATCTTTAACGGTTTCTGGTAGTGCTACTTGGTTATCTGAAAATGCAATTAACGCTATGTTATACGGTAGTTTAGTAGAAGCTTGTATATACTTAAAAAACTTTGAGTCAATACCAGTTTACGAACAAAAATTTCAAGAGGCTTTAGCTATGCTTAAAAACTTAGGTGAAGGTAAAGATACAAGAGATCAATTTAGATATGATGAAATAAGGAGAGAACCTCAAGCATGATTGAAGTAGATACTAAAGGAGGATTAGGTAATATAGGTGTAGCAACTACAGAATTTAAAGGGCACAGCCCTGAATTTTGGGCTGAACGTTGTACAGCTAGAATATGTGGCATATCAGAAAATGCAGCACCTCACATACGACAACAAGCTGAAGCATATAGACTAGCTATTTACGAACAAGTATTATATCATATTAAACAAGCAATCAACAGTAAGGTAGTGACCATAAACGGCGAACTTACCTCACAAGGTCATGAAGACATGGCTAAGATTATAAAGGAGCTCAAATAAAATGGCTATAACATCAACATTAACTACCAGCTTTAAAAAAGAACTTTTAGAAGCTACGCATAACTTTTCAGCCACTGGCGGTAATAGTTTTAAACTAGCTTTATATACAAGTTCAGCTACATTAGATGCTACTACAACTGCGTATTCTAGTACTAATGAAGCTAGTGGAACTAACTACACAGCTACAGGTGCAGCACTTACTAACGTAGCTCCCACTTCAAGTGGAACTACAGGTTTTACTGATTTTTCTGACCTTACTTTTAGTAATGCTACCGTAACAGCTAGAGGTTGTCTCATTTATAATGACACTAATAGTGATAAGTCAGTAGCAGCAATTGACTTTGGTGGAGATAAAACATCTACCGCAGGCGATTTTACTATAGTTTTCCCAGCAGCAGCAGCAAGTACAGCGATTATACGTATAGCCTAAAATGGCTGAGTTCCTAAACGGTTGGGGTCGAGGTACTTGGGGACAACTCGCTTATGGTGAAGGCAGTATTCCTGTTTCAATCACCGCACCAGCTTCAGGTTCAGTAGGCACACCAGTTGTAGCAGTTAACGCACAAGCTATAGCTTCAGTAGGTGGAGTTACTGCTAGTTTAGGTGCTGTTAGTGTAACTATTCAAGCTGAAGCTAATGTATCTGTTTCAAGTTTATTAGCAGCAGGTAATTTAGGCACAGCTACAACAACTTCAATAAATAATATCACCGTAAGTGGTTTTAGTGGCACTTCAGCTTTAGGTACAGCAACTTTATCAACAAACAATAATTTATCTGTTTCTGGGTTAAGTAGTACTTCAGCTTTAGGCACCTCTACGCTAGTTACAAATAATAATTTATCTGTTTCTGGGTTAAGTAGTACTTCAGCTTTAGGTACTAGTTCGGTTAATACGGTAAACAACGTTTTTATAACTGGTCTTGCGTGTACTTCTTCTTTAGGAACGGTCACCACAGTTTGCAAAGCAAACATATCACTTGAATTAGAACAAGCAGAAGGTTTATTAGGATTTATATTCATTTGGAGCTTAACAGATGATGCACAAACAACTACATGGAACACTGTAACAGATACTACTGACCCTAATTGGGAACAAGTAGCTT
>Ga0114906_1001982_pt1 | contig 10494 bp, 5 predicted proteins | sample MalvirDeepMed_M9_FD_89687 | JGI IMG/M metagenome (GOLD analysis project Ga0114906, IMG submission 89687) | Marine viral communities from the Global Malaspina Expedition - Malaspina viral metaG DeepMed_M9 | ecosystem: Environmental > Aquatic > Marine > Oceanic | place: Mediterranean Sea... | reverse complement strand
TTAAAAATCCTCCTGGTGTTCGTGATGACATTAGGAGGATTTTCATATTTAGACACCCACTGCACATCACACTATCATTTCAGGCCCTAGGGCCAGCCGTCGTAAACTAGTTCCTACCAATATTTTAACATAAGTGTATCATATCTACACTCTTTAGGGTGTCTGTACATGTATTTTACGTGTCAACTGTAATGATTAATTTTAGAACAAAGGAGTAGAATCTAAGTGAGCAAAGAAACAAGAGAAGGAAATGAGGTATTCACAGCTAATCAAGCCACCCAGGCAGGATTCCAAACACGAAATGTCATGGCAGATGACTTTGGGTATGAGGTGCCGGTGGAGACTGTCCCGCTTCCGTCTAACGGCATTGTGTATCCCCTCGATAGTCCCTTGCACGGCCTGGAGACAGTGGACATCAAGGCGATGACTGCCCGGGAGGAGGATATCCTGACATCCCGAGCGCTGATCAAGAAGGGGACAGTCATCTCAGAGCTCATCAAGTCCTGCTTGGTGGACAAGAACATTGATGTGAATAAGATGTTGGTAGGGGACAGGAACGCCATCATGACTGCCCTCCGGGTGACAGGATATGGTTCCCTCTATAATGTTGAAGTGGATTGCCCGGACTGTGGTGAGAGGTCTAAGCAGGATTTTCAACTAACAGAGCTGCCCATCAAGCGATTGGAGATCTCACCGGTTGCTGAGGGAGCTAACTTGTTTGAGTTTAACCTGCCGGTCACTAAGAAGAAGGTTCACTTTCGATTTTTAATAGGTGAGGATGAGACTGATATCGCAGTCGCCCAGGAGCGCCGAAAGAAGCTGGGCAGTCAGACGGATAACCTAGTGACCACCCGATTGCAACACCAGATTGTGGCAGTGGATGGCGTTAAGGACCGATCTAAGATTAATGTGTTCATTCGTGGCATGCCCGCTCGGGACTCACTGGCTCTGCGTAAGCACGTCGACAAGCATGAGCCTGGAATTGATATGAAACAGTGGATGGACTGTCCCAGCTGCATGGAGTCATCGGAGGTTAGGCTGCCCATGGGGGCCTCGTTTTTTTGGCCTGACGCCGACTGATAAGGAGGCTTTTCTCCAACAGCTCTTCATTCTGATGTACTACATGGGATTCGGCTACAGGGAGGCCTATACTCTACCGATCTGGCAGCGGGTCTGGTTCATCGAGCGTATTAATGAGGAGTTCAAACGTGCTGCTGAAAATAATGCCAACGTCAGCCGTGCTGCCCACGACAACACTCCAGACCAGCGCGCCATGTCCGGACACGCGAGGTCTCAAGTTCCTGCTAATTTAAGAAGATTCACCTGATTTCGTCTGCTGCCCGCTAGATCTATCGGATAGTTACGCTATGAATTAGGGCGGTGCACCTGTCATGCCGAATGATTTAGGAAATCAGTTAAAGCTACAACAAGAGATCAGCAAGGCTCTTAAAGAGCAAGCAGGATTGATGGAACAGACGACCAGGCTGATGAGTCAGCAGGTCGGCTACGCCAAGCAGATGGCTGCCGCGTTGGATGCCTCGCCCATGACAAACATGAGCTCACAGACCCAGGAGGTGACCGAGGGTCTCAAGAAGGCAGCCGGCGAGGCTGACAACACATCCAAGTCCATGGGTAACTTGCAGAAATCCACCAAGTCCTCTAAGGATCAGCTTAAGGATCAGCTCAAATGGCTTGAGAAGAATAGCGTTGCGTTCGGCGTTGCCGCCGGCGCGGCCCGAGGTTTCATCGGTTCTTTGAAGGGGAGCTGGAACATGGCGAAGGCCTTCGGCAAGGGGCTGTTCGCCATTATTGACACCCTCGGGAAGCTAGCCCAGTCTATCATTGCTATACCGTTTAAGATGTGGACGGGATTGATAAAGATGTCCCAAAAGGGCGGCATTGACCCTCTACGCCAGGCCCTGGAAAAAGTACGTGCTGAATTTGGGTCGTTGTCTAGCAATGAGGGTGCCATGATGGCTAACTCCCTCAAGAATCTCCGGAAGGAAGCGCGCAACATGGCCGGCACAGGCCTGAGCCTGGCAAGAGTGTTCGGTTACGGCCGAGAGGGTCTGGCTGAAGCAATGAAATTTAACCAAGAAACTGCCACAGCAATGGGGTCATCCTTCGGCCTGCTGGGTAAGCAGTGGGAGGAAAACGCCACCAAGATCGCCACCTTCCGTAAGGCCTTGGGCATGACTGCTGAACAGCAGGCTATGATGCTCAAGATGGCCCGGGCCAGTGGGCAAGGCATTTCGGAGGCGATGGATGAGATCTCCTCCATGGCAGTCCAGATGTCGGAAAAGTTCGGTTTCTCCGCCAAAGTGATCGGGAAGGCCATGGGAGAGATGATCGCTGACCAAGAAACTTTCGGTCACATGAGTGTAGAGGCGCTGGGTGAGACAGCTGTCTATGCAAAGGCGCTGGGTGTCGAGGTCAAGGCTCTAGGGAAGCTGTTCGACAAGTTTAACAACTTTGAGAACGCCGCCAAGGGCGCAGCTGAGCTGGCCCAGGCCTTCGGCATGAACATAGACCCGATGAAGATGCTAAATGCTGAAAGTCCGGCTGAAATGTTGGAGCATTTACGACAGCAGTTTAAGGCTGCCGGCAATTCCGTCGAGAACATGAACCGACACCAGCTCAAGTTGCTATCATCATCCGCAGGTTTAAGTGTAGAACAGACAAAGTTGGCATTCTCCCAGGTGGGAATGGCCTCTTCCTATGATGACATCAAGAACGGCGCTGAGGATGCTAAGAAGAAGCAGTTGACGCAGGCGGAGTCGATGGCAAAGCTAGCAAGTTCCATCGAGAGATTGGTCAAGAGCGGTCAGCACGGTTTTAAGGGTTTCTTTGACGCGTTTTTGCAGGGATTCAGCAAGGGTATCGTGCGCTCCAGGGAATTCAGAAAGATCATGCGCAACTTGCAAAGGTCACTGCGGACCGTTTATCGTGCTGGCATAAGGGTTGGTAAGCTATTCGTTAAACTATTCCCAGGCATAAAAGATATTGCTAAAGGCTTACGTGATCTATTTGATCCGAAGCGCTTTAGGATCCTGGCGAGGAGGTTGGTCAAGGTTTTCAAGACGTTCTTCATTGACATGAACAAGAATCCTAAGGAGGCAGTGCAAAACCTTCTGAAAAGTCTAGAAAAAACGTTCAAAAGCCAGTTCAGCGCCAGCGGCGGGGCCCTGGCCAGGATCGGAAAGGGTTTCAAGATGTTCTTCAGGGCCATGGGTGGCATCATCGCGGCCCTGATCCCGATGATCAAGAAGAATCTGGCGGAGGGATTGGAAGCCTTGGTGGACCTGATCGTCAATCCACCCACCTCTGCCCTGAAGAAGTCAGCCAAAGGCGCCCAGGGCTTCGTGATGTCGATCTTCGGACCCATATGGCAAGCCATCGCCAGCAATCCCGCGTTGAACAAGAGGATCAGCGGCGCGTTCACCACCCTGTTTAACACACTTTTTGAGAAGCTCAAGAAGTCCAAAATAGTCAACGAAGCGATCGATTGGGCCCTTAAAATCATGTTCTACAAGGCGTTGTTCGGTGGCCTCTTGAATGTCTTTGCAGGCGCTGTTATCGGAAAGCTGGCCGGCATTGTCAGCAAGAGGTTGGGAGCCATCTTCACGACCGGTATAAGCGGGGCATCGCCAGCGATCATGGCCCAAATGCAGCTCCAAGCGTCGCATATCCAGGCCTTGGAAGGTCAGCTAGCGGGGACGGGGACCGGTGCAGCCCCCGGCATCGCCGGGGGGGTGGCGACCAAGAAGTTCCTCGTCGTCCTGGGGGCGGTGATGCTCGCCCTCGCCGTAGTTGTGATTGGTTATAAGTTACTTGACCTCACAGTGCAGGATGCCGTCGGGATCGGGCTGCTCATGGTGGCCATCGCTGGATCTATAGCCCTGATGTCCCCCCCGTTGCAGGCGATCTCGATGATGCCGCCTCTCAATGCTGCCAAGCTGGTTCCAGCGCTGATCGCAATGGGAGCCGTCATGGCAGCTCTGGGCGGTCTGGGCGTCATACTGGTTAGAGAACTGGGCAAGATCGATAAAATGCCCACCCTCGGCGCCGTCGGCGCCTACAGTGCCGTCATGCTGTTAATGTTAACGATGTCACTGCCTCTCATCGGCATCGCCTCCCTTATCGGGAAAATGACGAGCCAGATGGGTCATGCCATCGTCGGCATGGGCATCCTGGGCCTCTTCATGGGTGCCCTCGGCCTCGTCGGCGTACACATCGCCGAGATGCTGGGAGGGGTACCGAACCCAGAGGCGGTCGCTAAGATCATGGAGGCACTTTCCTCCATCATGTACGCCACCATGGCCATGCTCCCTGTCGCCGGACTGCTCGGGACGATGTTAATGCAGTTCCCCTTCGGCACTGCCGGCACCATCATCGTCGCCGCGGGTTTCGAGCAGCTGGGGGGTCTGGCGTCCACAATGGTGGAGAATTTATTACCAGCGATTAAACAGTTGGCAGAGCTCAATATACCGAATCCTGAGCAGTTCAAGATGGCAGCGGACGCGCTGGTGGGCATCATAACTGCGATCGCCGCTACCATGGGGGCAATCGGAGGAATCGCCGGTAGTTTGATGCCCCCGAGCGGGGACACAGCGGTATTTAATGCCAACATCGTGGCCTTTAAAGATCTGATCAATCAGCTGTTGGCACAGGGCATCGGTGATATCATCAATAAGATGGTCGAGCTGGCCCAGTCCTCGTCCCTCACTGAGCAGGGTGTCCAGGCGATCAGTGCCATCTCGGGGATGCTCCAAGGCGTGGCCGGCATCCTCCAGGCGTTCGCCCCGGGTGAGGGTGCCATGGCAGCCATAGGCCAGGCGGCCGAGACATGGGGCGCCGATGCGGAAGACTTAACTAATGTGCTCCTGCCATCGATCACTGGACACATGCAGGCCATGATGCCGGTCCTCTCGGGCCCCACCGGCCTGTTCAAGGTGGTCGGCAACTTTATTAAAGAGATAGCCGAGGCGGTGAAGGGGAAGGACTTCTCCAAGGTGGGCCCGCTGATGAGTGCGATGGGCCCGATGCTGACGGGTGTGGCCAAGCTGATGGAGATGCTCAACCCCACCGCCGGTGAGATGCAGGCGGTCGCTGCAGAATCCGGATACTGGGCGTCAGCTGCTCGAGGTTTTACGGATCCCAAGGTCATGATGCACACGACTCGTAGGATCCGGGTAATGATGCCGGCAATGAAGGACCTGCTCACGACAGTTGGGGGTGAGATAGGAAAGTTGATCGATAAATTGAAACCGATCATCAGCTCGATCGGTATGATGAAGATTGATCCCAAGGCGATCGGCGCGGTCGCGGGCATCATCGGCGACATCGTCTCCGCGATGGGATCCCTGATGGGGGGCCTATCCACGACCTTCAAGGCGATCTTGGACAAGACACCGAAGGGACGGAGTGTCAGTACTCTGGTCGGCGATTTCACGACACTGTTAACGGGCTCGATCACTGCCATGAGCGGTCTCACTACCCCGATTAAGACGTTCATAGACCAGATCATCGTCATCGCCGGCGGGATAAAAAACCCTAAGGGCCTCAAGGAGCGGGTGGGCATCATCTCTAAGATATTTGAGATCATTGCTAGCATCGGCCAGATATTCTCGGGCGAGGGCGCGCTGGCTCATAAGCAGATCACCTTTAAAGGGGACGTCGGCAAGCCAAATGAACAAAAGCGGGGAATAGAGTGGATCAAGACTTCCATGCAAGATGTCTCTAAACACCTCCTTGGACCCACCGGTCCAATACAAGAATTTGTGAATAAGATAGGGGGAATAAAGGGGGTCAGCAAGAAGATCACCACCCGGGCGACCAGGCTGGGGAAGGTCTTCAAGGCCATGGGTAGCATCGCGGAGTCTGTGTCTGACATAAGTGCCGTAGCCACCGTTGACTACGCAAAACTGACCGGTGCCGGTGGGATTCTCGACGCTATGGATAAAACGGCCACCTCATTAAACAGCGTAATGAAGAAGTCCACGCACTTAACGAATCCCAAGAGGGCAGCGGCCATTGCCAAATCCATCCAGACACTGGACGGGGCCCTGTCCAGACCGATGGCCGAGACGGTGGAGGCGGTCAAGGCCTTCTCGGGTGGAAAGCTGCATGTGACCCATAACATACCCAAGACTGAGATCCTTGTCACCGTGAACATCGACGCCGCGACGCTAGGCAAGAAGATCGGCCATGTCAACATAGGTGTCGATCACGCTGCGGGTAAGGCCCACTCGGCGGCGGCGCTCGGCGGGCCCTCGCCCTTGATTGGGAAAGGGAATTAGTATTACTAGATCTGGAGACGATAGTTAGATGAAGAAGTCCAAATTGATCACGAAGGAAGAGGCCTTGAAGATTGCCAGGGCCCAGAAGGGAAACCTTAATTCGGGGAGCGGTATGTTCTACAATCTGTTGGAAAATGCGGATCCCGCGTTGCTAGAGTTTTTTGAGGAGAAATTGGCCGCCGTGATCCAGGTGGGGACCGCGATGGGTGAGCACATGGCTGGTTTAAAGCCCGGGACGCCTGAGTATAATCAGTTGCTCAATCAGATGCACAACATCTCGCAGCAGACGACTTTCGCTGGCAAACGAGCCCAGGCGCAGGCAGAGGAAGAAATTAAGAAGGCAGTGAAGGACGACGACGGAGGTGGGTCTGATGTCTGATACAATTAGGATCCGGGGTGCCGCCACTCTGGGTGATTTTTTGAGGGATGACGGTGATTCGAATCCTGCTAATGAACAGGAAGCCGGCGCCATCGCGTATAATCCCGGATATCCAGCCGGCCCTGCCTCGGATGGCTCCCTGCCTCTCGTCGATTCTACACAAGATGTCACCCTTGATCACGTCAGTGCCCTGATCCCGGGTGAGGGCATCCAGGATCTTCGAATTGACAACTTGAGGAGTCTTGGTGGGTACGCGCATGACCTGATGAAGAAGAGTAACGAAAATGTGCCGCAAAAGCCGACTCAGTTCGGTCGTGGCGGGGCCAGGGGGGAGTCTATTGAGAGTGGAGGTGGTCTACCAGGTGCTTTCGTGGACGGACCCTGGGGGGAAGGAGACGACAAAGGCTCTGATGAACCCAGACTCAGACACATCGCTAAGAGTAATTTTGAGGATCTGTCTGGCGGTCAAGAAGCTGGGCCGCGCCTGGACACGGAGGTATCTGTAAACGAACTCGGAGGTTTTTTTGGCAAACGCCTCGCTGATCTACTCATCAAGACGGGAGAAAAGGGAGGCAAGAATGAAAAGAGTGCGAATTACCTCCTAAAGAACAACTCCCTTAAAGTCGGGGAAGCCGTCGGTGACGTCTTGGAGACGACCAACCGCTTCTCGGACTCCGCAAATTCGCCGTACTATAACCCCAATGCAGAGGACTCCGATGCCGCTTTTAATAGGGGCATGTGGAGCGTGCAGACCGGTCATGGAAAAGCACTTGGCAACTTCGACAAGGATGCCCCTCACATAACGCTGGGTGCCCTGCGGGGCATGGCCCTTAAGCTCATGCTAGAGGCCACGGGTGAGTCAGGTGTCGATGACATCATCGGGATTGGTGATAGTGCCGTTGGACAATTTCTTAGTTCTCTGGCAGCGGCCAATTTAGCGACTATCAACATCCTCAATGTACCCCAGATAGGCGCGACTTCCTTGCTCTTCACTGATCCTGCTCGGATCAAGTTCGTGTTGGAAGATGGGCCTGAGGGGCTGGGTGAGAATGATAAAAATATCGTGGCTGCGATCAACAGGCTGAAGGACTCAAATGGTGCTGACGACTTTGTGAAAGTTGGCAACGACTTCTTCTCGCCCTCACCGGACCGGTCTGACTACACTGTGAACTCATTTTCTGATCTCGTGGTGAACAAGCCCTTTGCTAATCTCAACAGCTGGGCTGAGCCTTTCGCCGGGATGTTCCCCATGGGAATGTTCACCTCGACCCTTTTAGGTCTAGTATTGCTGTCCCTTCTTACCTCCCTCATGGATTCCATCGCCTTGGGTCCACTCTTTGGCGATGACATAGATAGCCAGGTCGATCCTGAGAACCCGCATAAGCTCGCGATGGGGCGGCACCGATCCGCCGGCTCCACTGATGACCTGAAACAGGCCTTCTTAACCATGCTCGGATTTGCAAGTCTCAACTCATCTTCGAGTTGGTCCTCCGCGATCTATCGTGGAATGTCGATGTTCTTTGGGTTTCCCTATAATCCGAATTCAGATGCGAGTCCATTTGAGATCCCCCGATTCCTCAATGAGGCGGTATCCTTCGCCCTGGCGCCTGGTTACTATGCTGTCATGCTGCGCATCATTCTCCGGGATATCATTTTGATGTTGAAGGCAGTAGAGGCAGCTGTCCTTTCTGCAGCGAGTGGCGCCCTCGCCTTAGGTCTCTCACTGTTCGGCGGGTCTGCAGCTCTCGACACGATCACGATCCATACTGTGATGGATGTGATCGGGTCCTCCATGACCCTAAATTTCATGAAGATCTGTGCCGGTATCGGTGACATCGTCTACATGGCATCCAGGGAACCAGGTCGGGTGTCCCAAGGCAGGGTGGTGACGACTTATCAAAATGAGGAGAAGATGGCCCAGACGATGCATCCGATGCGCCGACTGGAGTTCAGTAGATTTCATGGAGGGCGCGGTCAGCCGAAATCACCCTTGTCCCTGCACCTACAGAATTCACTCTTCAAGATGAATCTTGGCCAGAAGGTCAGACTTCCACCGACCGCCCGGGTGCGCCTCGAGGGGACAATACCAGAATCCCTCATCGGCGGCTCCGAGGGTGACCACCCCCTAGCACAGGTGGTCGTAGCAGACAACCCTTCCCGCCTAGGCACAGAGACAGTCAAACAGTATGAGCTCGCGCTTGACCAGGAATTCACTCCCTTCTACATCCATGATCTTCGAACTAATGAGATCATCGCGATGCCTGCATTCATCTCTTCGGTGGGAGAGTCCTACAGCCCTGAGTGGTCGGAGACCCACGGCTACGGCCGCACGGATCCAGTTCGGACTTACAGTAAGACGACGCGCACCATTGACCTGTCTTTCAAATTGGCAGCAATGAATCCTGAGGATATGAAGTACATGTGGTTTGTGATAAATAAGCTCGTGATGATGTGCTACCCACAGAGGTCAGTAGGTCAACTGAGAACCTTTGACCAAGGCGCGGGGAGATTCATACAACCCTTCTCCCAGGTCGCGACTGCCTCTCCTGTTGTGCGACTCAGACTCGGAGATCTCTTCCACTCGAATTACTCTCTCGACGGCCTCAAGCGTCTCTTTGGCGACCCGGACCATATAGATTTGAAGGTGGATGATCCAGCTGATATTACCTTCTGGGCAAAAAAGATCGAAGCAAGTACTTCAGATAAGATGGCTGGTCAGCTGCTCGCCGAGGACTGGATCGATATGTGGGACAAGTGGGAGGAGGAGGGTGTGCTGACCGATCTCGAATACATTTGCACGGGGTGTAGGATAGTGATCTCCGCCGGCCAGGAACAGCAACGCCAGAACGTGAAGATGTCGTTCATGTCCGAAAAAGGCTCCATCGCCCCGTTGAAGATCCGGCCGGCGTCGGTGACCGCGATCACCCCGTCGACCTGGTGGCTGGGAGGGGTGGTCGGCATCGCGCTGAAAAACGAGAAGTCGCCGAACGAATATTATAAAGTGACCCTCATCTTCGACAGCGCCGAGGACGCGAAGCGAGACTTGGGGAACCATCCAATTCTAGAGCACCTCGACAACCTCACCCAGATTGACGCACTCGTAGAGGTGAAGACCGCGATTTTCGACCTCGAGGCCATGGGCGAACTCGCGACGCCGGACGACATCAAGACGAAGAAGGAGGAACATTCCGAGGCTGCGGCGATCGAACAGCAGAATAAGAAACAAGAAGAGCTCGATAAGCAGGGATTTTTTACGACTAAAAATGCCATTGTCAGATCCTTCCGAGCTGCCGCCGGACGAGGTCTGGCAGGCGTGATCACTAACATGACCATGAACTATGATGAGGCTACCTGGGGCACCTCCTTTGTTAACCGAGACCGAGCACCGAAGATGGTCACGATAACCATGGGCTTCGCACCGATCCATGATCTGCCTCTCGGCCTGGATTATCGCGGAGACATGATAGCACCAGTTTATCCTGTGGGCATGAGCATAACAGAGACAGACCCCTATAGGACCGATGATAACCCCCAGACAGTCGAAACAGCCACCGCCGCAGCGCGCGCCTCCATTGAGGATCGATATCCCGGGCGTCCCCTGGTTGAGCTGATGGGCGGCGAGGAGTCGTAGATGTTAATATCAAAGGAGGAGTGAGTGGCCATAAGCCGATATCAGAATGATGATCAGATCCGAGGTGGTAGGATCTTACAGTCCGCGACTGCGGTGATGAGGATCCGATCGGCCGTGAAAACGGGCGCAATACAACTCAAACCGGTTATTGTCAAGGAGCAGCAGCGATTGGACAAGCTCGCCGG
>Ga0114906_1001981_pt1 | contig 10496 bp, 11 predicted proteins | sample MalvirDeepMed_M9_FD_89687 | JGI IMG/M metagenome (GOLD analysis project Ga0114906, IMG submission 89687) | Marine viral communities from the Global Malaspina Expedition - Malaspina viral metaG DeepMed_M9 | ecosystem: Environmental > Aquatic > Marine > Oceanic | place: Mediterranean Sea... | reverse complement strand
CCACCAACGCAGTGCGAACTTTGGCGTTGATCTCGTCAGCATTTGATTGCTCGTTCATTTGTTCTAATTGTTCAATAAAATACCGGTAATCGTCGGTGTCCGTGTCACCGCCACTACGGACCTGTATTTGAACCAACAAGTGTGCGGTTTCTACACCATCTAATCCTTCAAGCATTTGCACTTCATAATCTGTCTCTGTCTCACTATCATAGCCAATAGACGGCATATCGCCCGCAACATCATCAATACCCACGCTCTCCAAAAACCCGCGAACGCCGTCTGCTCCCCAACTATCTTCGGGGATAGGGGCGAAGTCGCGGGATCTATATGTTCCGTGTTCCCTCACAACATCAGGCCAGCCTAGGTCAATTTGTAAATTTACAGTGGCCCAAGAATCATACCAGGGCACGTTGTTATCAAATACGTGGCCGGGATCCGCCATATCGTATCCGTAGCCCGTCACAATACCACCTCCGTCATCGGAATCGAAGCCAACGTCTTGTTCGATCTCTTCGAGCGTACCCTCCATTTCTTCCCACAGGGCTTCAGCACTGTCGGCAACCTCGGCGTTGGTGTTCTCACCTAGGTACTCAAGGAATGACATAAACTCTTCGGGGTCGTTGGAATGCTCACCGTTTTCGTGTATTACAGTAGCGCCAAGCTGATCGACTAAGGCTGCGATGTGGGGCCACGCCCACTCATGGGGTGCGTCGTTTGCACGGCCCTTAATTTGGTAGATGGCGTCTTCGTGCTCGGACCAGGCGAGCGTCACATAGGACTTAGATTCTCTCTGGCGGCGATCCTTCTTGCGTAGAGAAAATAGCGTGTCTGCGCGGGAATCGCCGCCGCAGTGTCCCATTCGGGAGGCTTCAATATCGCAACTAGAAGTCTGAAGGTCGTACCAATAGGAGCCGTCATCAAATTGCAGAACAATTTGTTCGGGAACCTCATGAGCATTCATCACTTCTTCTGAGTGAGCTTCGGCATCCGGGATAGCCCTGTGGGCATGCCGTTTCTCTGTGAAGTCTTTGATTTCCTCGTAATAAGTCGGGTCTAGATTTAACATACTAAACAAATAAGGCGCACGACTATACAGAACCTCGAAGGTTGAAAGCAAAAGGGCGTTAACTCTTTCTTGTATCTCCTCGACCGCTTCGCTGGGTACTCCAAGCTCACTTAGATTGCGGAAGATTTTTTGAAAGCCGCGCTTCCACTTGGCGAGTTTTGTGTTCTTCAATAACTGCAGCGCGTTTTGAATCTGAAACTTAACTTGTTGGAGTTTCTCGGAATCTCCTTCTTCTACATCAACGGTGGAGCTACCCTCAAGTACGCCGGCGTCACTCAATGTACCAAGCAACCTGACCATAAACTCTGTTTGAAGATGCTCGCTGCCGAGTCGTCGCTGCTTCCAGCGCGCGCCCATCCACGTCTTAGCTTTTTCGGAAGCATCGGGCAATGTCTCTTCGATGCGGTCGATGATGACCTCGGGCAACCCAATGTCGCGGACGCCCTCATTTAGACGCATCTCGTTAATATATTTAAACCAATTGTGACTAGAAAGACTCATTTATTTACACTCCATCACAATAAATAGTTTGGTATTTGCGATTAAGTTCATAATCCTCCAGCTACCACCACATAAGAAAAGGGAGAGTCGCAAAACTCCCCCTTTCTTATATTACAACTTAATGTGGGCTTTTACTCTACGAGTTCAAGCTGCTTAACCTCGTCATTTTGAGCGGCGGGATCTTCAAAGTCAAAATCATCCAATACGATCTCGAACTGGGCGAACGAAGATTCCTCTGCTGCGAGTTCTTCGTCCATCCGCTCAAACTCGTCCACAAGAGCCTCATGGAGAGCAATGTCTAGCGCATCGGGACCAGTCGATTCTACTACGGATTCCTCGACAGTAGCGGGAGCCGTAGAGGCAACCACGCTGCGAGTGAGGCGATCTTGCTCTAGATTAGCAGCAAGAGAGGGGAACTGGATCTGTTGTCCGATACGGAGAGATTCCATGTTCACATCGGGGTTGTAGTGAGAGAGTACCCACAACGGAACCCCAAACTCCTTGGTAGCGAGCGTCCAAGCGTTGTCACCAGTCTTCACACGGTACGACTCTACTCCGACAACGCCGCCCTTTCGAGACTCAAAGCGATCGACGCGGACCTGTCGGGCTGCGATACGATCTTCTTCAAACATCGCGATGAAGCCGTCTTCTTCGACGGAACCGACGCGATCAGGGATCGGAAGCTGAAGCTCGTCGCCTGCGCGCAGAGCATCAAAATCGTCAAGCGCGTTAATACTTGCGATCTCGTCAACCGAAGTCTTAGCAAGCTCAGCGAGAGATACCAAGTTTTCAGCGTGACGTACCGTGACAGTAAACGTGCGTCGATGCGGGGCCGACGCTACAGCGTCAGACTCGTCAGCAAGAGAGTGAATCTCTGTGCCAGTTGTGTATTCTTCAACGGTAGTTGAAGGTGCCAGGGTTGTTTCGAGCAACTCAGACACGGGGGTGGTTTCTTGTGCAGCCATTGGGTACTGACGGGTTTCACTCTGTTGACCAGAGCAGCCGATTGCCAAAGCAGCTACCACCGATAGGGAAAAAGCATTAATATAGTTCATGTTGACCTCCTGTTGATTTATCAAACATCCTAAACGCCCTCGCGTTCAATGCTAATACTATAATACCTCAGGTGAGGACACCTGTCAAGTATTATTCTCACTTTTTTTGAATTATTTTTAATTTTGCTGATAAACATCTTATCTCCAAAAAATTTGAATGCCAATAATAACAAACGACAAAACCACGCAAGCTATGGTTTTTGGCGTAAACATACTTTCATTCAAAAAATACCACGTTAAAAGAGGAAAAGTGACGTAGGAAAAACCAAAAATTAAAAATCGAGGCCCCCACACTTCACTCATTTCTGCATATGCCAACTTCATGCCCAGCCAAAAACACAATCCGGCTGGCAGCGAAAAAACAATCAGCGCAGAAAAGGGCTTATCCTTCCACCACTCCCAAACAAACTGAGAGTTCAAATGAAACCACCCAAACATTTGCCCGAAAGCAAATAACACGCAGGCCATAATCATATTAAAAGTTAAAAATGAGTGCATCTTCACAATGATTCTTATTATACGTTCTGCGACCGTATTTGTCAATAAGAATAAAATTAAAATTCTTGTAAGCGTCAAGTAACTGCTGATTATACTTATAAGCCAGGATCCACTTTCTTTTATCGTTCGCTAGCGTTTCTCTAAGTTCTCGATGGTTTATGTAAGTGTCCTCGTTTCCTTTACTTTTGCCCTCTTCAAATAAGTTTAGTTCAAATCTACCAACGGGAAATAAAAGATAATCAGTTTTTCTAACATTGTCAAGCGAATCCAAAAACTTCTCTTTATTATCATGAGTGATATTAAAATTCTTTATTTTAAATCTTTGCATGTTCATGAGAGATATGCTGTTGAAATCTTCCATGTTAAATTTGCCGGAGGAAATCAGACCAGTTTCCGATGAACGATTTAATAAAAAGAACAATCCCGACCTTAAATATGGGTCGTCGTATGAGTCCCATTTTTCCTGTAAGGTGTAGAACATTTTTTCATTCGAGAAAATAGGATGAGGTGCCAGCATACTAGAAAAGTATTCGGCGTTTTCTGCAATAACATCTGGATTTTTTAAAGCGCAATCCCAAAAATCATAAATTGTTGTTTTGTTTGTATGCGCTTTAACTTTGCGACCACTTTCTGCCAAACTAAATTCTATTTTGCCAGAATATAATAAAAAAGAATCCACAACGCTACCGCGAGGGATTAGCTCTTTTACGATCTTGGTGCATTTAAAATCATATGGATCTTTAAGCGGTGTCTTCATTTGAAGTTAATTTTTGTAGACTTTCAAGTTGTTCTTGTAACGCCTGCACGTTGCTTTCGATATCAGGCTGTTGGGGTGCAGTTTCAATGTTTGTCTGCGCTTGGTGTAGAATGTAACCATTAATGATTGCATTAATATCACGCAAGCCCAAATCAATAGAAGCCATATCGACGCGAAGTTTTTCAATATTGCGGATTGTTGGTATACTCAAAATTTCATTTGGATTTCTTACCATTAAATCCAGAGAGTCCACCCTCTTTTTCATACTCTTTAACATGCGAACGACCTCGCCTTCTAAATCTTCAATATCAATTGAATATTGTATATTAACTCTTTGTGGCATATTATCCTCTTAATAGTTGAGGGCCAGAGCCTTGCAAGATTTCTTCAATAGTTGTTGGATCTCCAACTACAACGATTTCTGCACCACTTTGGCCTCGGTTAATTGTTAGTTTTGAAAACCTATGATCAGGACTCAACCCTTCCTTAATCATTCCGCTTTCGTTTAGTTCTTTTAAGCGAAAATCCTCTCTTATCATAACAACTTGATGTGGGTTGATAAAGATTTCTCTTAACAAAAAAGTTTGTCGAGAGGTGACCGCATTGTTGTTGCACACCTCTGTTAATTTAACTAACATTTATTCTCCTATGGGGTAGACATCTTTTGAATGAACAAAATGTTGTTGTCCTTTTACAAATACATTAATTAAGTGGTTCTGATCTAAAACTGTGGCAGTTCCCAAATAAATACCGGTGCATGGCTTATCAGTCTGAATATAGGCTTTCGCGGAGCGCTTGGCGGTCGGGTCTTGGACAGCAGTAGGGTTCCACAACACAACTGCTTGTGGAATGTGCAAAAGATCGCCCGCTTTCATATCCATAAAATCTATTCCAGTTGAATGATGCCATAATTAGTCGTGATTAAGGTTCCAGCACAACTGGCGGCATTTTGTAGTGCGGTTAATGTGACCTTCACAGGGTCAATAATACCAGCCTCTAACATATTAATTAGCTCGCCCGTGCGAAAATCAACACCATTATTCTTAGCGCCTTTTAAAACTTTGTTCACCATCAGATCGGGCGAAAGACCAGCATTCAACGCCATTTGACGGATAGGCTCCTGACAAGCGGCCACCACCACAGAACTACCAAGCACCTGTTCTTTACTATCAGTTTTAACACATAAAGAGCGTGCGGCGCGGAGGAGCGCCGTTCCGCCGCCTGGAACAATACCTTGTTCTTGTGCCGATCGGACTGCCTCTAAGGCGTCTTCAATACGATGCTTACGTTCGGTCATTTCTACTTCTGTGGAGCCCCCAACATGAATAACAGCAACCCCCGAAGAAAGGCGCACAATACGATCCTGTAAGCGCTCACAGGCGTTCAAATCATCAGTCTGTTCTATCTGTGCTTTAAGGGACGCAATCGTGCGTTCAACAGCTTCAAAATCACAATTGCCTCCTACTACTGTGGTAGTGTATTTAGAACTCTCAACAAACTTTGCAGAACCCAAGTCGGTCATACGCACATCAGCCAATTTCTGTCCACTTTCGCGTGTAATAAAAGTCGCACCTACGGATAGCGCAAGATCTGTTAGAATGGCGCGCCTTTCTTCACCGTAAGCTGGGGCCTTAATGCCTGCAATCTTTAAAGTACCGCGCATCGCATTCATAATCATAGCTGCCAATGCTTGACCATCAACATCCTCTGCTACAATAATAAGAGGGCGGCTTTCTCTCGAAATCATTTCGAGGATTGGAAGAATTTGTTCAACCGTATTAATTTTGTGATCGGTTACGAGAAATACAGGATCGTCATGATGCATAAAAGCTCGGCGCTCATCTGTAATGAAGGCTCCAGCGCAATATCCTGAGTCAAATTTAAAACCCTCGGTAATATCCAAAGTTGTGTCATGAGATCTAGACTCCTCAATAGTTATAGAACCATCTTGCCCTACACGATCCACCGCAAGAGCAATAAGGCGTCCAATAGTAGAATCATTATTGGCAGAGATGGTCGCAATATGTTCTATATCTTCCGTGCTAGTGATGGGCTTGGCCATTCTTTCAAGGTTTTTAGATGTTTCTCGCACCGCAAGATCAATTCCTCTTTGTAACTCAATGGGGGATATACCCGACGCAATAAACTTCTGCGACTCCTGCAAAATGGCGCGCGCTAATACAGTGGCCGTTGTCGTGCCATCTCCAGCATCATTGTTCGTTTGAACCGCAGCTTGCTTGATGATCTGTGCGCCGGCATTCTCAAACGGATCGTCCAGCGCAACAAAATATGCGACTGTTACACCGTCCTTTGTAATAAACGGTTGTTTATCTTTCTCTTGCAATAGTACATTTCGACCTCTCGGCCCAAGAGTGGATGCTACATTATCAGCTAAAATGTTAGCACCACGAATAATCTTTTGTTGGAGCGTTTGATTATCATCATAAGCTCTGCTCATTAATACCTCGTAGTTATATTATTATTATAGTCGATTGACAGGGGTTTGTCAAGTTTATTTTTGATCTTCTTCTTTTTCACGCTCTTCGAGACTGGTAACAATCTCTTTACCTTGGTCGCGAGCCAGCGCGTTGGCCTGCGTTGCTTCGGACCGGTCGGGAGCGCTGAAATAGCGCCCAATGTTCTCAGAGAAATTCTTTGTAGTTTCAAGTAACTTCATCAAGTCTTCACCAATCTTTTCAATATAAATCTTGGACAACTCACTTACGTTAGCTGCCGATAAATTAATATCACCATAATACTCTGTATCCAATACAGGTTGAAGTTTAACGATCATCTCGCCCGAAAAACCCCACTGACTGCCGCCTTCGCGACTGCCCTCTATCAAGATTTCCTCTCTCATCAATTCTTTCTCTCTTTCGTGAAAAGAACCAAAGAAAGACTCATTTATTGTGCTCTGAGCATACTCAAAACCTCTATCAAAGTGTGTCTTTATTTCATCATCGTATTTCTTTTGAGTCTTCTTGTTCTTGGACCATAGCCCAGCGTCCATCAAAGTTTCATCTTCCAAAGTTTGACGCCACCCTTCAAAATCTGGGCCTTCTCCTCTTTGTGCCTCTTGTCCAGCCACCTCGGCGGCGCGATAAAGATTAGACCTTGCCCCTCTTTTTTGCTGGCCAGCGAAAGCGCCGGCGCCGTCTACCGAAGTAGGCTCTACGTCTACGAACTGCCCGCTGCTATCAAGGTTGTTATCAAACATTCCTCTACCCTCTGTGTAACCGGGGGTTTGGCTAAGTATCTGAGCCATTTGCAATCTCCATTCTGGGGAGTCTTCCCAGTTTGCGATGTGCTGTTTAAGAGCATGCGCCTGCTCACCGAGAAGTCGGAGGTTTACCGTGGCGCCTGATTGCACAAACGCATCTATGAGATTGTCTCTGCTTAATGTAAAATCCCAGATACCCAACTGAGATACATTATCACCTTGTACGTCCTTGTAAGCAACCAAATATTTAATCTCCGATACACCAGAGCCGCCCCTGATGAAAAGATAGTCTATTAGGTTTGTAAAACTGCCGTGGATATTGGTCCTGGGACTTAAAAGCTTCAAGCTCACAGGCACCTCTGTGTCGTCGGTCTCAGAGAACGCAACAAAATCCTCGATAGGTAGCGTGCCCCCCACACGACCAGAAATCTGCTTACCTCCCGTAAGCGCGGCCATAAAACTTTCAAACACGAACCCAGCAGAGGATTCATTATAGTCGTTAAGACAAGCCATAAGTGCCTCAATGATCTGCAACATATTAAGAACGGTATTGAGCTTGCCGCCGGGCGCTTTTCTCAACGCCTGCTCGGGGTCTAAGAAAGAATTGACATGCTGAATTCTGGCTCTGATATCTGGCTCTCTTGTGATTGAGTCAAAAATTCTAGTAATAGCAATTCGGGACTGACTGGTAGGGTCGCCCCACGCTTCGGTCGGGACAAGCTTTGGAAAGGGAATATTGAAATTAACTTGTCCGCCGTCCGAAACTGGTGGTGTTTCTTCGATCAACGAAGATGCTTGGGGTATGCTATCCATTATCTCCTCAATCATCTCAATCAAGAGATTAGGGGTGATGGCCAGCTTCTTTTCGTATTCTTCTTTTAAAATCTTATGTAAATCTGACATTTTGTTTCCTTAGACTATAACGTCTGCAATACCGTATTCAACCGCTTCTTCTGCTGATAAATAGATATTAACTTTACGTTCCAGCATTTTTTTAAGCTTAGATTTTGTTAATTTGGTTTCAGAAACCAAACAATCAATATACATTTCTTGTAAGTTCTCGATTGCATCCATTTCATTAATCATATCATGGAGGCTTCCTTGATTACCTCCCATCACAGCATGAAGCATTACTCGACAGTTTTTACCAATATATCTGTGACCTTTTGTTCCAGCGGCCAAAATCAAAACACCAGCGGACATTACTTTGCCCAAACCAACCGTGTGGATTTCTGTCTCTTCTCTAACGATGCGCATCAAATCATAGAGCGCAAACATATCGTCAGCGTTGCCGCCGTAAGTTGAGAGATAAAAAAGAATTGGGCGGTGATATTTTATGTTGGGCTGTAAATGATTTAATTCATTTAAATAAATCAATGCGTGGCTGATCTCTGCGACCTTTTCTGCCTCGACCTCCGCAAATAAACCAATAGTTCTTAAGTCCGGTTCTTGTTTGAGGATTTGGGATATTAATGCTTCCTCTTCATCGTCTCTGAACAATCCTCTAAGTTTCTTAAACATCAAAAATCCCTCACTTTGAATAAGCATTAATAATTAGGTCTCTATTTTGTTCTAGGAACCTCATTCCAGATTCCCAATCTTCATAGTCAATCACTTCATGAAAAAAAGTAGGGTGCAAGCCCAATAATTGATCAATTGATTTTGTTTTAAAGTTTTTGATTTCAGTCTCAAGATTGTTCTCGTAAATCTTGATGTTGCTATCTGACAATCCTTTTTCATGCAGATCTTTTAAACACAGCGCCTTTGATACCTCGTAGCACTCTAGGGCGCGAGTTAAAAGAAACAAACTAAAAACATTCGCTGTTTGTAAAAGAACCACACTCAATCGGCTGGACTGTAAATAATAAAACGTCTTGCACGTCACATAGCCAAACACATACATTAAAAACATTGCGGTATAAGTCATTCTTACCACCCCCTAAAAAATAACCACCGGCTATGGAAGGCCAGTGGTTATATTTTAACACTCTCGTATTGTTTTGTCAACTACTTTGTTAGTCTTTTCATAATTCTTTCAGCTAGCTGATCGACCACTTCGGCTTGACTTGCTTCACGTTGAAGGCGCGCGGCAACGCGGCGGGCAACTTCAGCAACAATGTCATCTTCATTGGCTTCAGCGAGATCTTCGTCGGCTTCAGTGAGATCTTCGTCGGCTTCAGCCAATTCTTCCTCACCTTCTTCCAATCCTACACCAAGTTCTTCAGGTTCACCTCCTTCTGGGCCAGCAGGCTCTAGTGTAGGTTCATCAACGACAGGCTCCTCGACCGGCTCAACTTCTCCGGTGGGCTCTCCTTCGACTTCCATATCAACGCCGAGAACCTCTTTGGCGAGCACGCTCACCTCTTTCATAAACTCGGAAAATTTGTCGACCAATTCTGGATCGACTTCTTCAACAGGGACACCTTCGGGTTCGACACCCACTTCCTCGGGTTCAAGATCGCCCAGGTCCATCACATCGGCACCCTCTTCACCTGGCAACGGCTCATCGAGTTCTTCGTCGCGATCACCAGGCATGCTATAGGCAGCTTCTTCAAGGTCTGGGTCAGTAGCCATTTCTTCAATTCTTTCATCACTTATTGGATGCATTTCAGCGAGCTTCATGAAGCGGCGAAGTTCGCTCTCAGTTAACAAAGTCTTACGAGCCATTATAATAATCTCCTTGTTTATTTGCATAAACTCAACAATAAATAGTAATACAAATCCAAAGAAGCCCAAAAGTTAATAAGGTTTTTCCCGTAGATGTTTTTTTAACTTAGCAAATGCTTTAGTTTCTATTTGTTTTACTCTCGCAAAAGAAATATCCAGGCGTTCTGCTATCTCTCTAAGGGTCATTGGTTTTTGATCATTATTGTAAATAGCTATCAAGGTACAATTGTTGTCTTTTGAATAATCTACCCACATTCTACAATCATTTAAATGGCATTCGATATCTGAATCTTTACAGTGGCGCGCACAGATTGTTAGCCCATCATAGTTTTTCATAGCTCGGGATGTTCCTGTTCTATCAAATCAAAAATGTTTTCAATATCGCCGTCGTTTAACCCTAGGTCGTTTAACTTTTCTTGGCCCGCGGCGCGCAATCGTTTGGACTTCTTTTTTAGTTTCTGCGACTGTTCTTTCACACTATCAACATATTGTTGCAACACGGGATCATCTTCAATATAACCAGTAATAATAGCTCTAAAAAACTTTGATTGTTTAAAACCATCATGTTTTAGTTTAAGTATCAACTTGGCATGCCGATGCTCATTTTCTGTAAAGACTATTCGTTTATTTAATTTGCCGTAATCCACTTCATTTTCTTTACTCATTACCACTTCCTCGACAGAATGTGTGTTCTGCTCTCGGATAAACCGGATGTAGTCTGTCTTACAAACT
>Ga0114906_1001976_pt1 | contig 10502 bp, 16 predicted proteins | sample MalvirDeepMed_M9_FD_89687 | JGI IMG/M metagenome (GOLD analysis project Ga0114906, IMG submission 89687) | Marine viral communities from the Global Malaspina Expedition - Malaspina viral metaG DeepMed_M9 | ecosystem: Environmental > Aquatic > Marine > Oceanic | place: Mediterranean Sea... | reverse complement strand
GGCACCGGCTCAGGCACCGGCTCAGGCACCGGCTCAGGTTCAGGCACCGGGCACGGCAGCGGTCGTTCGGATGAAAACAGTGAATGGAGTAACTCATACAGCCAGCGGAGGATTGCCATCAAGCACCTTTCATATTGATGAGACGGTCGTAAACTTCCAGGTCATGCTCTGTCGCGGGAGACGTGCCGACCAGACACAGCTTGCAGCCCGTGCAGCCGTCACGGTTCCCCAGCACATGGGAGATATTCCAGGCGAGAGTCCAGCTTCTCGCCCTGGTCTCGGCATAGGGATTGGCATAGCGAGCCACGCCTTCTTGCGCGGCCTTCGCGCCGTTACGGAAACAGAAACTGTCTCTGTCATGTTCCTGGACCCGCGTCTTGCGCGGACCCCCGTGCCCATCACGATTGGCACGGCTTACATGCTCACGACGCGTGTTCGGCATAGGACCGCTTCAACGCCTTCCGCTGCACGCGCTGCACCCATTCTCTCGCCTGTGTTTCGCCCAGGAGTATCACCACGGGCGACCCCTTCCACTGTTCGACAAACTTCACCTGGTCTGGCGTCAACGTCCGGCGGCTGACCGTCTTGGCTCCGTCTTTGATCTCCACGAGATATGTTTCGCCATCGCCTGGAGTGGTGGGAATCCCGACCACGCAGTCCGGGAACCCCTTATGCACGCCATGCGTGCTTGCCACTGACGCACCTGCGTCACGCAATGCCTGAATCACGGCCTTGTGATTCCCGTCTGTGCGAGGAGCCAGTCGTCCTGTCACATCATCACCACTTCTTCACCGCTGTCTTCACAATGTCTGGAGGCGGCGATAACGTCATGTCACGCTCGCGAAACGACTGCTGCTCACCCGTGAAGCTCAGATACACTTTCCCGGTTGGACCGTTACGGTTCTTGGCTACCTTGAGCATGGTCAGGTCTTCCGGCTCACTGTCATCATAGGCCCATGGACGCCACATCAGCAAACAGACATCGGCATCTTGTTCTAACTCCCCGCTATCACGCAAGTCTGACAGTTGGGGCTCGCCGCCGCCCCGACCGCGTGATTCCACAGCGCGTGACAGTTGCGAGAGCGCCAGCACACTAACCCCGCACTCATGCGCAATCGCCTTGAGCCCCCGGCTCAGGGCCCCCACCTCCTGCACCCGATTTCCATACGCACGCGATGACGGCGGCGGCTTCAACAACTGCAGATAATCAACGACCAGCAGTCCAGGGTCTTCGCCAACTACCATGCGACGAAGGTCACCTAGCCCCATGCCCGGGGCATCATCGACGTAGACCGGCAGCGCTGACAGGTGTGAGACCCCCTCAGAGAGCTTGGCATAGTCAGCGTTCTCCAGAATCTCCCCCTGCCGCAGGGACAAATAGTTTACCCCGCTCTGGGCGGACAGCAGACGCATGGACAGGGCGGTATGCTGCATCTCCAGGCTGGCGAACCAGACCTTTGCCCCGCTCTCGGCTACCACCCGTGCCAGATGCAGGGCTAGCGCCGTTTTCCCTGAGGAGGGTCGGCCACTCAGCAGTGTGAGCTCGCCGGGTCGGAAGCGACAGCCCAGCTTATCGAGAGACTGAAACCCTGTCTGGTTTTCTGGCGTGGGCGCATCCAGTTCAGCCATCGCTTGCGCGAGGCTCTCTTTCAGGGTGACACCCTGTCCACGATTACCACGCACCGCTTCCCGCAACTGGTCCACGATCCCATTCGCAGACTCTGCCGGGTTCGATGCCGTGACAAACTCTTTAACCCCCTCACGACAGACAGCCTGGAGTCGGCGACGGTCGGCATACTCAATCACCACACGAGCGTAATGCTGGGCGTCTGTCGATCGTGGCACCCCATCTGTGAGGGAGGCCAGATAGGCAGGCCCTCCGGCATCGTCCAGATGCCCACGCAGACTCAAGACGGCCTTCACGCTCACAAGGTCGGCCTGTTGTTCCTGGTCGTGACAGGCACGCATCGCGCCCCAAATATGCCGGTGCGCATGGCGGAAGAAATCATCCACCGCCAGCACATCCAGCAACGGGCGCACCATCTTGGGCGCAATCAGCACCGCCCCCAGCACCGCCTTCTCGGCCTCCAGCGAATGGGGGGTCGTCCTCTCCTCACTCACTCGTCACGCCCCGGTGTCGTGCTGAACAGGTTATGCGTGGCTGTGTCTCGTCTTTCTGGTCGTGGACGCTCTCTGGTCGTGAAAACGGGTTGCGGAAACCCACGCTCCGTGGTCGTGCAGACCTGACATTGTGGGTCTGAGCATTTCTCGATCGCACAGCACGTCATGGCGACACCTCAATCTTCAGCGCTTCTGCCAGTGAACCTGCCATTGTCAGGAGCTTGGGGAGGGTGCGTTGCGACCCCCGTAACAGCTTCGCCTTCGGATGCTCCTCATCGACAGTGAGATACATGCGGATGATTTGCTCTAGCGAAGCATCGTCATAGGCATCGACCAGGGCTGAGGCCGCATCGTGATCACGCTGTGCCTGGGACCGGCTCTGCATATAGGGCTGCTTCATCAGTTCCTTATAGGCTCTCATGAAGTGCGTTACCAGACACCCAGCACGGTCCGTATTCTCGTTAGCGAACACTTCCACTAAAGCGCTGCCTTGGTTGTCCTGTTTAAACGTCACGTCAGGAGGGTCGGGGAACTTGGACTTGGTGCGCTTATGCAGTCCGGTCTGATGTTCCTCCCACTGCACTACCTGAATGACACACTGGTCGTCTACTTCGTAGCGCTGGATGAGTCCGACCTCGCACATCGCGATGATGGCAGTCTCAAACTCTGCTTCTGTGCGAGGGGAGACCGGAAAGACGCGCACCTTCACGCTGAACGAATCCCCCTCCACGCGTCCAAAGTCATCAGTAAAGCTCACCAGCAACGGGAACAGTAACTGAGCAAACTCTCCCTGCTGGTAGCCGCCGAGTCGAGCAAACCGCTTGGAGGTGCCAAGCGCCCGTGAAATCATCCTGCCTCGTGCCACAATATCTCCCTTCAAAAAGCGCGTGGGCCGGAGGCAAGGAAAGGAGGGCTCGCCCCGGCCCACGCTAGCCTGATTTATCCCACCAGTTCAGGCTTAGACTGGCGCAGGTATACGCTTCGGGAGTCCACAACACTGCCCATCTCGCACAGTGCGGCGGCAAGCGTATCCAGGGATGCCTAGAACGGAACGTCGTCCTCGCTAACAACGGTTCGACCGGATGTGCCACCTTTCGGCTTATCGCCCAGCAGCACGAGCCCACCAAAATCACGCACACGCACTTCAGTGGCCTTATGCGTCTGGCCGTCTTTCTCGTAGCTCCTCGTCTGCAGGGCTCCCTGCACGCAGACTTGGGTGCCTTTCAGCAGATACCGTCCCACCGCATCCACCGTCTTGCCCCACAAGTTACACCGATGCCACTCTGTTTTCTCCTGATACTCGCCGCTCTTGTCCTTGTATCGCTCTGTAGTAGCGACCGAGAACTTGGCGAGGGGTGTCCCCTTCACCCCTTTCAGTTCCGCGTCCTGTCCGAGACGCCCAATCAATGTCACCTGGTTTAGCGATCCCATATCTCTCCTGTTTCATCTTTGGTTGCGGATACGACTGGCACTGTATCCTCTGACACGACAACACCCGGCAACTCCAGGTTGCCCCTGAGCGCTTGGACCAATCGGTTCAGTTCCTTGTGATTGGGAGCCAAGACCTTAACCCATTGTGGATGCGCAGCACAATGGGCAATCAAAGCGGGGAGGTCGGTGACCTCTGCCGCCCACTTCTTCCGATAGCTAATGCCCTCCACCTCAGGCACCGCTCGCCGCTGCACCACCGGAGGCGCTATTAGTGGCTCGCTCATCACGGCATCGGCCCCTTTCGCATCGCCATTGGACCGCAGTATTGATGCTTGCTCTAGGCGCATGGCCTTCGCCGTTGTCTCCATTGCCTGACGCTGCGCTTCCGCCTCTGCTGCAGCCGCCCTGTCCTGCGTGGTCACCCACTCGGTCACGACACGCTTCAGGACCAGTTCGGCTTCCGCTAACCGGTCATCGTGACGACGGCGCAACGCCACCAACTCCTTGTGCGTGCGGTGCGCTTGCGCAATTGAGGGACCAAGCTCGTGCTGCACCTTCCGGCGGTGCGATTTAATCTGGCGCAGGAACTCCACGGCCTGCACGTAGTCATCTGCTGAGGTAATAACAACGGAGGTAGCCTGCTGCACCGCCAGAACCACCCCTTGATCTATGGACCGGGCCACTCCATCCGGATCTACAATCTCTCCGTTCCGAACCCGTATTGAACGGAGGTGACTCACATCATCTACTCTCTGTCGTGCCAATTTTTCGATCTCCTCGATGCTTTTTAGCTCCATGCCTGTCTCTCTTTTGATGGGCCGACCTGTGTCAGCCAGTGCGCCACCGTTAACGCCGACAAAAAGACGCGCATGTCATGGGGTGACGTGTATGGGGTAAGCGTATACTTGCCGTTTCCTCGCAGATAGAGCCCGTACCGATTGACCTGCGCAGCCTCAAGCGCACGCCCCCGGCGCGACAGGTGCCTCGACAGGAGGTGCTGATAACCAGCCAACTGTATGGGATGCCACGGCGCTGCCCCCCCACGCCCGGTCTTCAGGTCTACCACCACCTTCTGCGGGACGCCCTGCACGGTAATCGTCCCGACCCGGTCTACGGTGCCAGCCACATCGCTAGCTTCATCCGCAAACACCGCCTCAATCCGCGTCCACTCCGGGCTGCAGTCATCCACAAAACGCTTATAGCCATCCAGATAGGGTCGAATGTCCTCGCTGACCGTGGTCTCGTCCAACTGGCCCTGGTCATACAGGGCTGTGCCCTCATGGACATAGGTGCCCTTCGTGGCCGAGGTCGGAGTGAAGAACGTAGAGTCCACCATACCCGTCACGCGCAGTATCTGCGTGATAGACAGGAGTCGGCGCAACGCGCTCGTAGCGGTGTCAACCAGCCAGTAGCTGTGGTCGTGTGCGCGGAACTCCACCACCGGGTCAGGAGAAGAGAGCGTCATCATTACTTACCTTGGCCCTCTTCTTGGTGGCGCGTGGCTGTGTGAGACCAGTGACCGGAGAGGTCTTCAGCCAGGTCTTCAGGGTCTCGCGTAGTTCAGCCAACTGCGTCTCTTCTGGCGCATCAGCCTGTGCCTGGAGGAACGCCGCAATCATGGGTTCTGGCATTCCTTTCGCACGACAATGAGCCAAGGCGCTGTCGAGTGCGCTGCCTGACTTGTGCTGTTGGGTTGGCGTCTCCACGCCAGCCGCCGCATTGCCGTCGTCATCAACGGCGTCGGCCTCTTCATCCGGGTCCAACTCATCAACACAGATAATCTGCACCAAGGCTCGCAGCCCCAACCGCTGCGCGTAGGTGGCTGCACTGGCAAATCCATGCACCCCTTTCTGCTTGTCCGGGGCCATGCGTAGGGTGGACTCCATGCACTGACCGCTCGTATGGCCCAGCACGGTGGTCACCACCACATCCCCGTTTCCATCCGACTTCACTAGCTGATTGATAGTGAGCCCGTGTGCGGCGAGCTTCGCAATCGACGCCCGTTGTAAGGCTGCAAGCGAGGCATAGCGATAGACGGCCCCACCACGACCAAACGCCGTGTTGGCCTTGTCGCTCTTGCAGACGGCTGGCTTCTTGCAATACTCCGCATAGGCGGCCAACAGATACCGCGATCCGCGAGGAAAGCTACTCGATAGCCAATCTGTATCGGCGGGGTACGAAGTGGCCGTTGTGTCGGTGTCTGTGCTTGGAAATGCGGCTACATCTATGTTCTTATCCACGCTTTCCTCCCTGCATTGGAAACAAGTCTTCAATAGCAACACCAAAATACTGCGCGAAGCGATGCGCAATCGACACCGTCACGGTCTGATAGCGCTGACACGCGACATCAGAGATATAGGACTGCGACATATCGAGGGCCTTCGCAACCTCTTGCTGTGTAACCCCCGCTAGTTCCATCGCACGCTTCAGGCGATTCCCGTCTCCGCCCTGACGCCGCAAATTAGCGAGATGTATTTTGGTGAGTAAAGACATAACGTGAGGAGTATATATCCCCACGCAGCCGGAGTCAACGTGAACGACAGTCCATTGCGTTAGGAGGGAATATCAATCCACTGGTCCGTGCGCAACATCTCGGCCAGGTGGAGGGCTCGGTCACCGACCTGTTCAGCGAAGCGGCTGTCCAGTAGTTCAACGGAGGCGTCTTCCCATCGGCCTTCTGCAAGCGCACGGTGCGTCTTTTTGAAGCCCTTCCACCCGGTTGCCCCACAGCAGAATACCATCGAGATGCAGACGGCCTGACGGGCCTCCCCCAAGTCATCAAACCAGGGATAGCCTTGCGCTCCACGCGTGGCGCGTGCGATGTCATGGTCGAGCAGTGACATCACCTCTGGACGTGAGAGGCCACGGTCGGTGAGGTTCCGTCCCACGCCGATAGTGAGCTTGCCTTCAAGGGTCTTGCCGGGACGCAGCACCTTGGATGTGGCATCGTCATAGGGCTTCTGTCGAAGCCCTTCATGTAGGACGAGGAGCTTGCGTAATGTAGTCATAGCCTAAGCCTAGAAAGCACACATCCGGTCACCGCGCCAGCGGAGCTTCCAGCGGCATAGCACAGCCACCCCCAGGGCACCTGCTCCACGGTGGCTAACACGTTCCCATACCACGCACACCCAAGCACAAAGGCTCCGAACGCAATACGGAAGTATCCACCACGCTGCAGATTTTTGGTCTGCCATGAGACCAGTCCAACCAGCACGAACCCCCTCAACCCGAGGAGAAGCCACTCATTCATCGGCAAACTCACGATAGGCCAGGAGAACCTGATCCAGAAATAGATCAAGGTGCCCTGTGTGATTGGCGAGTATGCGATGGAAAGGATACCCATCTAATGCTGTTTCGGTCGGATGGTCAGGAGGCCGGTCACTTGCCACAAACACAGACCCATCCTCATTGAACCGGTCCACACGCCAGACTTCACCCCCTAAAGCCTCAATCATCTCGACCTCATTCTGAAAACGCACCCCTGTCACAATCGCCAGCGACGGGGCATCCTCCTGAATCTTCCAGAACAGAGCATCGACCCAGACTCGTGGGTTCTTGGAGCGCTCCTCAAGCCCCACAGCCTGAAGCAGGGATGGGTCTCGTGTGGTCATCCCATAGATGGCTCGACAGACAACCGCAATCGCATCGCTGAAGGCGTAGGTCTTTGCCCCAGGCACCCGTGCAGCGAGATAGGCGGCGGCAACATCCTTCCCCGTCCTGGCCTTGTGACCCAAACCCAGCACACGCAATTCGGGCTGATTCACCGCTGTTGCGTAGAAAGCAGGAGGCCAGGGCTGCATCGTTCCGGGGTCGGTCTGATCAGGCGACATCAAACCATCGCATCCCAACACTATTGAGGTCGGTTGTGCCATCGTGCTGTTCAAACCAAATATACCCTCGTTTCTGCGGTCGTCCCCCTAGACGTGGAGACAGTTGGTAGGATTGAACCTGACATACTGACCCACACTCCACAAGCAGCGTGTCGCTCCGGAATGGTACGATGGCGAGTTGATGCGTGTGTCCCATGACGATCAGGCGCGGACGACCCAGGCCCATCACCGTCTCATGGTCACGTATCCAGTCCTCAACCGCTCGCAGCGCAGCCGCTGGCACGCGAGAAAATTTCTGCGGATGCCCCAACCATGCGTCCGTCCCACAGGTGGTGAACCAGTCTACGCTATGCCCTGATGGCGTGACGTGTTTGGCAATCGAGACATTAGGGTAATGCTTGGCGAGCGCGGTCAGGGGACACAGGGTGCCACCTGTCATGTAAAGGACCGCCGCAATCTGGTCAGCCGATAGCCGCTCACGTAGCCGCTTCTCTAGGCGTTCGTCGTGGTTGCCAATAACAATCTCCACCTCCTGAAATGCCTCACTCAACGCCTGCACAACGGAGGTGACCTGCGCCCATTCTTCAGAGAAGCTGACGTTCTCATATTTGGTGAAGGTAGAAAACGCATACGCATCTGAAATATCTCCAATGGCAATCGCCTTGGTCGAGATAGGGCCTTCCCGTGCGCACAGTTCAGCCAGGAACTCTTCTTCGTGGAAGGGGGCGTGAACGTCTGGCACCACGCACACGCGCTCATAACCGTTCTTCTTCTTGCGAGGCGTGGGAGGACCACTGTAACGCTCGCGCATCATGCCGATCGCTGTCCCCCACCGGCTCCACGCGTCCTCGAAATCAGCTAGTGGAATCCTTGGCGTTGACTCGGGCACAAGCGAGGCAGAGCCACGGTCTCGTCGCCACTTGACGTAGCACGCACGGCATCTCTTGGTCTTCGATCCGCCTCTGGAAACTTCAGCGCCACAGGCGTGGCAATAGTGTTTGGTCGCGGCGAGATGGGAGAGAGTCGCACCACGACGATCGAGATAACACTGACGGCACCGCTTGCATCGCGCTGTCATCTGATGTGCTTTGCAAACAGGGCATAAGACCGTTTTGTTAGGCACTATGGTCGCGTTGTTAAGCACAGAGCGCGAGCCTCCGCATCCGGAGCGGTGTTCACGCAAATTTGACGAGAGACAGTAATTAACTGACGCATCCACGCCTCTGTGTCCACGCTATGTTGTTCGATCGCGGAGAGCAGTTGACTGGAGAGGAACCAAATCAGGAAGAGCGCAATCACCGATGGCACTCCAACGTCACGAATGAATCGGGCGTGCCACTCCTGTAGAAGTGGCCCCTGTTCAGGGGGCATCACCAATAGCCTCTTGCCCCGATGCGGCCTGCTGCAGCCCTGAGGCGATCAGTTGGTCGAGCAGCATGGCTCTCGTTAATGGGTTGCCGTCAGGAGAGGTCAGGTTCGTTGATTGAAAGAGCCAGTTGTCTGATGCGGTCTGCTGGGATGGGGATTGCCGTAATCGGTATTCCATAGAGACCACCCACGCCAGCGAGAGGGCAATCAGAAGTGCATAAAATGCGTACTTGTAGGTAGTTTCCATCTATTCCGCTCCATCATCCACTCTGCACTGGCCTCCTGGAAAGTCGCAAACTCCACGGTCTTTCGGAGACTCCACCGCTATAGTATAAATCGTATGCAACTCATCAAGGGTGCGCACATCATTCGCCCAAATAGTGCCGTCATCACCAAAGAAGGCGAGCAAGCGTGAGGTCTCCCCACGGTCACTGACGAGTCCAAGCCCGGGAGGGAGGTCCGCCCCCAGGTAATAATGCTCGGTCAGCGACAGGTTGTTCTCAAACCGGAGATCGCCCGAATACACATTCACGCCGTAGATAGCCCCCCACCGGTAGTCGGCTGACCCCAATGACCCACGGTTATCCGCTAGCTCACCAGATGGCGTGGCCGGAAACAGCCCCACGCCTGTCATGCGCATCACAACATGATTCAATGAGGGGTTGGTGCCAGGTTCATATTTATCCTGCACTGTTCCGAACACCAGATTCCCTGCCTCTAGATGACCAACAAACGAACTCCGGTCGGTATCATCGTCGCACGCAGGGTCATCGCAACTCTGAAAGACCAACCAGCGACCGCCGTTGCCACTCCCATGCGCTCCAGGCGTGGCCGTATAGCGATGCCCCGGTCCACGAATCATAAAGGTGGACCCGTTTAAACGCAGGTGTCCGTTTTGTTTCCCGTCGTATGAATGGCCGACACCCACCAGCGCCATGTCCCAGTCATCAGACCGCGTATAGTCCCCAGGCGCTCTCGCCCCCGTGAAAAACTGGATACGTGGATCGTTGTCCTGATTAGACACGTTGCGTCCAATCGAGAGGAACGCATCACGACCGTTCAGGTGCATCCCGCTCTCGTTCCCTAGCTCGAAATCGATCAGGACAGACCCTTCGGCTGGATTGTAGATATAGAGACTCTCCGCTGGGGTGTCTACAGGCACTGGCTGCACCACCGGCTCTGGGACAGACACAGGGAGGGGGGCTGGGGGAGCAGTGGGTGGCTCGACAATAGCTGCCGCGCCACAGGCCACCAACACAATGACCAGCAAAGAAACAACCGTATGTTTATAGGACAGCATCATCGACTCCTGTCTAACGCCTAGAACCTTTGTGGTAATTAGCCCAGTCCGTCAGTCCAAAATCCTTGTGTAGTGGACGGATAGCGAGGCGATTGTGGTTTTATTTTGATACACGATGTTGCCTGACTCGTAATAGATGTTGATCGTTCCGGCGTTGTCTTTCGTGTGAGTGAATACGGCGTTGCCTGCTATCTTAGTCAGGGTGTCGTACGAGCCGTACCAGAAAAGCGCGAAGCGACTGTAGCCGTCACGCATGGCTATCATGCCTCCGCCAGACCCAGATGCCCCGGCGCTCGCATACAAGTTTGTCGTACCGTCAGTCGAGATCGCCGTCGACACGGCGGTGTAATATCGCTCAGCATTTACCTGGCCGTCGAATCGAGACTCACCGCCCGCTACGTACAAGGCATAATTTCTCACCCCCTCAGTTGGGGCATTGCGAATCCATAGCG
>Ga0114906_1001975_pt1 | contig 10504 bp, 12 predicted proteins | sample MalvirDeepMed_M9_FD_89687 | JGI IMG/M metagenome (GOLD analysis project Ga0114906, IMG submission 89687) | Marine viral communities from the Global Malaspina Expedition - Malaspina viral metaG DeepMed_M9 | ecosystem: Environmental > Aquatic > Marine > Oceanic | place: Mediterranean Sea... | reverse complement strand
GTCTAAGTTTATTCCATATTTTATTGACAAGACTGAAAAATTAATATAACGTCTTAATATAAGTATTTTTAAAAATTAAATAGTGTTTGGTGGCTTGTTGAAATTAGGCTAGTGGATACAAGTTGCGTGGCTGAACTTAGGCGATGATAGACCTAAAAGCTTGGTACACACGAACTGATGGCAAATGTTAAGGTCGTATTGTACTAGAAGTGATGAAGTAAAATAAGTGGGAAGCTAGAACTATTCTTCTATATCACTTGGATGGAGAAAATCCCCAATCCATTCCGATACCAAACACTATTAAGTGAAAGGAGAATTATGAAAATATATGGTGGAATTAGAGAAACAATTCAGAAGTGTTTCAACAGTGATTGTCTAAAGGGAAAACGAAACACAATACCAAATGGTTATACTTTGGCGTTGGAGATACCAGCAAAATCAAGTAGTGGCAAAAAAAGTGTTTGTTTCTTATGTAAAAAAGAATTATCTACAGTAAAAAGAATAAAATAATAAAGGAGAATTATAAGCAATAACACAATTGAATATTAATAATAAACATGAAAGGAAAAATATGAATCTACATAAACAAAAAGTAAAATCTATACACAAAGAATTAGAATATTATTTAACTGCATACAGAAGGAATAAAACTAATAAAGGGGTTGATGATAATGGCATGATACCTGTTTATGAAGATAAAGACATAGAGCAGTTATATTGGCTAATTTTTCGTAGCAGTTTAGTAAATGATTTAAAATTGAGATTAATAGCAAGAGTTGTTTCTAATTTTATGGATGAATACGCATTAAAAGAATTAACAGGAATTGATATTGTTCAAAATATTTTAAATAACAAACTAAATTATCGTCATGAACAATTTTTTAAGGAACAAAAATAAATATAAACAGGCAAATAAGGAGAATTATAAGCAACAACACAATTGAATATTAAACAATAAACAATAAACACAAAAGGAAAAGAAATGAGTAAGAAAGAAGGCAGTGAAAAAACATTAGTAGAAATAATTGAGCATTACCAAAGTGATTGTGATCAGGAATTTTATGTGAATAAAACAACCGATGTAATCATTGAAGATGTAAGTTGGATTGAACATTATGAAATAAAGGACTTTGAAAAGAAAGTAATTGCTAAATTTTTTGGCTATTCACCAGAGCGTATAATTAAAGTTAGAGATCATGTTGATCCAAGCAATAGAGCAGGATGGGTAATCAAAGAAGATGATGAGATTGTAAAAGTTGGAGAAGATATAGAACACAAACACCTTATAACAATAGGTATTAAATGGGAATGGAGAGAAGAAGATGACACACTTTTGAAAAAAATAAATGGACATTATGCTCCATTCGGTGGCACTTCGCAACCATTATTAATAAGAAGAATAAAAATTAATTAGCTTTTACATCCTGAAGTTAAACTGATAGAAATTCTTTCTTGTAAGGCTTTCATATCGACAATCAGGGCATCTTTGAGGTTCAGACGATTCAAAGGTCGTTAGTGCTTCAAAGGTGTCCTTATCGCATTCCTGGTTATCACAATTAAATTCGTATAGTGGCATATTAATCAGGTTGCCTATCAACCTCTCCCATTAAAACTTCAATGTTATCATCAACTGCCCATGATGCAGCCCTGACTGTTGAAGATACAGAAAAAGCTTTTGTTGTAAGAGAATTATCTCCACCAATTCGACCAAACGTAATTTCTAATTCACCAATATCTAGTTTATTTAAAACACAAGCATAAGAACTTCCTGCTCCACTTGACACAATGTTAGTTAAATTCAATTCGTTTACTCTAGCTTTAGTTGATGTCATAGAATCTTCTGGCATGATTACTAACATATCGTATGTTCCTCCAGTAGTTTCAAGAAGGTCAGCAGAAAAGTTGCCTGAACTATGTCTTATGTTAGGTTGAGTAGATGTAAAACTTTGATAAATAGATAACCCATCTGCTTGATTGTCCTTGATTGTAACCTTGTTAGCGTTGATATCAAACAAATCTAAAGTCTTACAACTGTTCCTGGAAAAAATAAGTTTGCCTACTTCTATTCGTGTATTATTGCCACTTATATTTAATACGCTTGTGGCTCCACTAGGTAATGCTGATGGTTGGCCATTAGAAGCATACGAAGTTCCAAGGTTAATTCCAGAGATATCTATTTTCTCTACATCTATGGTTGAGAGGACTACACGGAGAGTTGAATCTCCAGGGTTGTCCTTACGCCAAGCCATTGTTTTTTCTAGTTCTTCGTTAGGATATTCTGATGGTGCCATATATATTCCAGGTGATTGATTACTAAAACTTCTTACTTCCATTACTTCAGCTACCCCTACACCAACTGCTGTTGTCGAACCAATACCTAGCACCGCAATCGCCATCTGGGGGTTAAGACCTAAAGACCTGAGCAAACTATAAGGAGATTTCATTACAGTAAAGAACCTTCTCCACTTTTCAGATTCTCCATTTAAGTATTCTATTTTTCCAAACAACCAATCTCTAAAATCTTTTAATGCCTTATAAAAGGTTATTGGTGAGTAAAGAATTGACCTTGGTGATGCTTTTATGCCTTCATACAGAGCCTTTATAGAGCGAATGTGTATAATGTATCCAAAAAGAACTAAACTTACCCCTATTCCAACGCTCTCCCAATAGTAAGACTGAATAAATTCTATGTAAGTTATTACTTGAGAGTAGCCTATTACAAAGTAAGGTGTTTCGATTGGTGACATTGACCACCATAGATTTACAGGATTCGCAAGTGTGATCGTAAGCAACAATGTTCCTGTAATTATTGTTAGGAAAGTTAGTGTGTATAATATTCCATTTCCAATACCTATGGCATAAGGAAGGATAAAATTAAAAGCTGTCTTTGTTTTATTTAAAAAACGTATCCACCATTTAAACTTTGGCAGTTTGAAAGCAGGTAGCCTGAACTTAGGTATATTTATTTTAAATTTAGGCATTTTCATTTGTTGCTTAATTCTCCTACTACTATTATTGTAGACAAAATTACAGCTAAAATGCTAGAGCCTACCATAATTTGTTTTGCTGTAGGTTTTCTAGGCTTAGTCATAATTTAAAAATTCATTAAATACCTAGTTCTTGGTGTTAAATAAGAAGTCATCGGTCTACCCATTTGTGCCATTATTCTTTCAGTGTAAGGTAATGTTGCTCTTCTTTCGCCTGTTTGACTTGTAGGTTTTTCACCTAAGAATTGAGTAAATGATAATGAAGGAGCTTGCCCTGATAATGCTTGTGAACCAAGTTCAGCTAAAAATTCATTTTGAACATTTTGAAATACATTTTCCAAAGCAGCACGTTTTCTTTCTGTAGTTGGTAATCCACCTAAAGCTTGTTGAGCAGAACCAAAAAACAATGCACGTTTTCCTCCAGTAGATTCTTCTAGATAATCCAAGAAAGGATTACTGCTATTAAACATATTTTGAGCCATATTTTATTCTCCTAAAAATATCCGGGCATTCCTATTGGTGGTTGAGTTGGTTGTTGGGTAGGATCATTATCATCAAAGAAATTTACTGTTTTTTTAGTACCATCATCTGTAATACTTTTTATATTTCTATTAAAGCCACCTTCTCCCAAACCATATTGTCTTGCAAGTTCATCTATAAATGTAGGAGTTGGAGCTCCAGTTCCAGAATATCTATTAACATTTAATCCTGACATTATTCTGTCAGCACTAGGTAAGTTTTGAGCTATAAAACTAAATGCTGTAGGACTGATTTGACCCCTTAATGCAGATACTGCTAAGTTTTGAAGTTGCCGTTGTTGTGATTGGACAGGAGCATTTAAGGCTTCCATTAATCCTTGAAAGCCACCTTCTTCTGCTTGATAACCTCTTAAATCTTGAAGTACACTACCAGATAATGCTCTCATTTGATCTGGATTCATTTTTTTCACAAAATCTTCAAATGTTCCTCCGGGCAAAAGTCCCTTTTGAGTTGCTTCGGGATCAACTCCCCATAATTCTCCTTGTTCCATTTGTTCAGGTTGTAATCCTGCTAAAAGAGATGATAAACCATATACTGTTTCGTAAGGATCTTGTAAAGATTCTAAATATCTTTGATATCCTGTTTTTGGTCCACCTGCCGCACCACCTTCTCCATATGCACCACCTGCTTGTAATCCTCGTAAATAAGCTGCTTGTGGATCCATTATTTCCAAATCATAAGGATCTGGAGCAAAAGTAGGAGTATCAAGACCGCCTTGTAAATCTCTTGCCATTGGATCACCGGAAACAATATTCATTTCATCTAAGAAGCCTTGTAATCTATCTGGATCTAATAATCGCATTTGAGCCAACATATTAAGATCACTTTTATTAGCTGCTCTTGCTACAGTACCGTCTACATTATAAAATTTTCCATCATCAATATTAAAATATGCTCCATCTTGTAATCCAAATGTTGTTAACTGATTTCCATCAAGTGAAATACGACCATCTTCAGTTTCAGCTCGAATCATTTTATCTAATGCTAAATCTATATCTTCTTCTTCACCAAGACCTTCATCTCCTGCAAATGCACCAATAGGCTGTAATGGTTCTTCTCTTGGAGTATCTCTACCACTATAAAAACCATATGGATCTCTATCTTCTTCTCCTACTCTTGTTACTCTTTCTTCTAAATCTGGAGCTGCTGTAAATGGTGCAGTTGTATCAAATGGTGCAGTGGCTGTAGCCATTTGTTGTTCAAAGCCTGTTGCAGTAGGTTGTATAGTATTTTCATCTGCTTCATAAGGTGCAGTTTGAACTTGACCGGGTATATTTGTAGTATCAACACTGATTACTGTTGTATTATCTCTATCTGCTCTTTCATTTGCAGATCTTATTGCTTCTAATCTATTAGCTCGATCAAGTCTAAGTGTTGTACCATTTCTTAATTTTACTTCATAAATAGGCATTATTTACCCCATTGCTCCCGGTCTTGGTTGTCCCGGAGCTCTTGTATTATTTGGTGGTGTAGTTCCACGCATTAGGTCTAACCCTATATCCGTTCCCGGAACAGCACCATTATTTAAGTTTAAAACAGAAGGTTGTGGATTTCCACCCCCTTGTGGTGGAGCTCCTTGTGGAGCCATTCCCTGCTGTTCAGGCGACATATTTGCTTGTTGTAATGTTAAACTACCCTGCAACATTTGTATTTGAAATTGCAATTTGGCTAATTCATCACTACGTTTTTCATTTAACATTATTCGTTTTATTTGTTCAAGATAAAATTGTGCTTCTACTTCTTGTCCTGTATCGGTTAATCCTTCCCACATTGCAAAGGCTGTAGCTTTTGGTTCGGCAAATTGTGCTTGTTGAGCAAGGATTTCTTTTTTAAATGAGTCTGGATCTTCAACATCAAGTATTTTATCCCAAATATAACTGTCTGGAGCCATTGGCATATCTCCTTCACGAAGCATTTGTGCTGTTGAAAACCTTGCAGGATCTTCAAGACCAAGTGAATTTTTAAATGTAACACTTAAATTACCAGCTTTTTTAATATCTTCTGGTAAAACTTCTTCATCATAGAACTCTTTTAGCTCTTCCATTTGTCCTGTAAACTGAATTGTTCCATATTTACCGCTTTGATATTGCCATCTAAGCAGTTGTCCTATCTGATAAAAGGCATCACCAAGTGCTTCAAGCCTATGAATTATCTGATGACTTGCACCTGACCTTAAAATATTTGCAGCATGTCCTGATAATTGGAACTTAATGTCACCAAATACAACATCAGGAAGTGTTCCCTGTTGGAAATCAGAGTTTACAAGTCCCACAAAAGCTGCTGCATCAGCAACTAACTTCATTTCTGGAGCCAATTCAATGTTTTCGCCTTCTTTAAGTTGAATATTTGTGCCTTCTTTGTAAGGATCATCCATTAATCTTAATCTTCCATCCCTGCTTCTTAAAATTAAAGGATGTTTTACTGCTCTTCTTACAAGTGTCATCCAATCTGACATTGATTTATTGTGAATATCAATTAAATTCCTGACCTGACCAAGTACACTTTCACCAACAAACTCCATACTTGAATTTTTATCATCTTTACCCTGCACCATTGGAGATGGACCAACGTATCCTAAAAATCCGGGACATTGTGGGTTTCCAAATCCATCTGTAATTTTATGTTCAACAGGTTTTACTAAATATTTATCATGTGCAACTACACATCTTATTTGTTTATCGATATATTCAATTACTTCAATATCTTCTTCTTCCACTCCAGCGTTTTGTTCTGAAAAATCAACACCATACATGTTGTAAATTGAAGATGCAGAACGATATCGTGAATGAGCCATCCAATTTATACCCATATCTCCGATATCCCAAGTAGTATGCATTGGATCCCACACATCAATTTCACATTGAACCTGTTCATTTGACTTATTAAATATAGCTTTTCCAGCAAACCAACCTCTTACACCAATATAAAATGAAATTTGATTCTGTAAATGTGGATTAGTCAGGCTTGTTAATCTATCATTAGCCATTCTTACACATCCACGCAGGAATTTTTCAAAAGCAACACCTGATTTTCTTGAATCAGCATCCTTTGCATTAAAGGTAGTTCTTACAACCATCACTGCTTCTATTAAATAACTGATGATTTTATCAGTCATGGTTCTGGGTTTGTTCGTTGTATAGCTCTGATACCCTTCGCCAGCATCATATTTATCTAAACTGTAATAACTATAATCAGATTCCCAACGATTTCTTAAATCTTCAAAAGAACTTTGTTCACGTTTAGTGTCAACATATTTAGATATTTGTTCTGGAGTAATTTTTTTCTTTGGCATTTTACACCCAATAGCTTACTTCTGCTTCTCTTTCAATTTCTAGCGGTCCTCTTGCATAACCAAATTCTGCAATAAGCCCATAAGTAATTGCCTTTACAGCGTGATTATACCTATCTCTTGGCGTTTGTCCAAGTACATTACCTTCTTTATCCATTGCCCAACTATAAACCTGTGCCCTTCCAGTAAATGGATTCGGACCACCACCTAATTCACTTATTAAACCTTTACAATTTGGTGAAATAACCATATTAGGCTCACTAGATATAGGATCTACTTTTAAAAATGTATTAAATCTTTCAATCCCATCTGTAATCCTAACTCCTATAGGCTCTAAATACAATCCTGTCAATTCTAACCATACTTCTGTCTGTGATGGCATAGCCTGATGCTGAGTTCCCGCAACATCAATCGCTCCACGCTTGTCCGCAAATCCCCACCAACTTCTCATCTGTGCCATTCCTACAATTTCAGGACCAATTTTCTCCTGCTCATAAATTTCATCAAAAATTCTTATCTGTCCCTGAATAACTTGTGCAAACATAACAGCGTATGCACTCTCTGTAGCCCTCGAATATCCCGGATCAATCCAAACATATACAGTTTCACCTTCAACATAATCAACATCCTGCACATGAGCCTGATTTCTAAACATATCATGAACCCTTCCCTTCGGCGGAGCAGGAATACCAGCAATTCTCTCCTTGTACCACTCATCAGAATGATCCCTTAACATCTTTTCTATCTCAGGATCATTTTCACCCTCTGGAAATAATACCTTATTACTCCAAGTAGGTAAGCTAAAACTCTTTGAATCCTCTTTCTTCTGAACAGCCTGCGATTGCCACGCAGTAAACCTCTCTGGATACCACCCTAAACTACTCTCAAACGTACCCTCTAAAAATAACCAACCACGACTCTCCACTAACCTCTCCTGTAACCTCCAAAAACTCTCCAAATCAATCTGAGATGCTTCACATGCAACAATCCCCTTCGGAGATTCCATCGCCAAAGTCTTATAATCACTCGCAGACTTAGTCTTTATCTGTATCGGCGGATCTAAACCCAATAAAGTTATAGATCCCGGATTAATAGGCTTCGTAACATCACCCAATAAACTCAATTTCGCCAAATCCTGCGATATATAACTAAATTCCGCTCTAGTCCGCTCATAATCAGCCGCCACTAACCAATATATATCACCCGCCTTAGCTTCATCATTATAAAAACTCTCTAAAATTTTACTCACTAAATATACAGCCGCTAACCTACTCTTACCTGCACGTACACCCCCTGCAACTAACTTATAACGACTAGGATCATCTATTATATCTAACTGCTCATCCGATGGAATAAACCCCATCTTCTCAAAAAATATATCCCTAGACTCAATATTCATAAATAACATTCTACAACGGTATATGTAAATCTGTGAAGTAGTCCCCCCAAACAACCACAACCCCACTAATCAAGCTATGCCCGCATTCGTCAGTCTAACACTAGATTGACAATTGTCGCTATCGCTACCAATTGCCAACCCCCAAAAATTGGGCAATTTGTGCGATTTCTCAGCTGAGAGAATATTAAGGATTTTAAAGTTGAATATTTAAGGTTTTATTTGATAGAACCAGTAGCAATTTAACATAACTGAATCATGCATTTAATTACGAATTCATAGCATTTTTAGAGCTCTATTTTTTACGAAATACCGCCAATAATTGATTTAGCTAAAGGCTTATTTTAACGGATTTAGAAATCGTTATTCTGAGTCTTTATCTTCTACTGGACCACCAGATTGTAAACTTAAATTATCTTGATTATTACTTGAACCAATAGCACGAAGAGTAGCGATCAAAGATAATGCATTCTCACTAGTAGAGATATACGAAGTTTTAGGGAAATCTAGCGGTTTAAATGTCTGTAAGAGATACAATACCGCATTAGAACGCCTTGCACTTGCTAAACCACCATATTGTATAGATTCAAGAGTATTAATTGCCCATCGTGCATGACTAACCGAGATAACGTTATATATTCTGATACAACGCTTCTGATCTCTGGAGTTATAAGAGCCTATCTCTAGTAAATCCCTTGCGGTAGATAATAGATCTTGAAGGGAAGTTCTGGGAATACCTAGAGATTCACCAGATAAATAGACAGATCCAGTTCTAATAATTAGTTTTGATAATTTTCTTAATTTTCTATAGTTAAAGCTATTAATTAACTTAATTCCTATCATAATAGATATAAATATAGACTACTAATACTTTTATTTAAATATCATATGATATATATTGAAGATATTAATAAATATAGATCTATAAATATAGATATATGGTTGAAGGTCAATAGATTATATAGATATAGATATAGATATAGATATATCAAGGAGTTATATCGATGAAAGACTTAGAAGTATTAAAGCAAATTGACAGAACCAAAGAAGCTAAAGATCTATTGACTAGATTTGTTGATGGATCGATAGAAGTTAATTTATCTGAAAAATCTTCATATAAAATTGAAGAGATTACAGATTCAATTAATGCACTAACTAAAGTGGTTAGTTTTTTAGTTGATGAAGTAAGAAGGATGAACTAATGGAATATGTAGTAAGATTTGGACATATTTGTTACTTTAAAAAAACATTTAGCGTTGATTCTCACAAGTTAATTGATGTTGAATCTAAAGTTAAAGAATGGGAAGCAAATATGGATAATGACGATAAAGTAAATCATTCTGATTTTTGTGGTCAGATTGTGGAAACTATTACCGCTATTGATGGAAAGTTTAATCCAGAATATAGGATCAATAGTATTAATGATTATGAATAGTTTAATAAATGCTGGAGTCTTGACCGCTCCAGTATTAAAAACAACTACTAAATTCCCAAACATGATTATTAAAGATTCTTTCCCTATTAAGAATAAATACGGAGATAAATTAAGAGTTTTAAACAGTTCTATTGGTACGCCACAATTAAGTGCTAAAACGCTTCAAAGAGTAAAAGTTCATTATGGTTTTAAAGTTAAAAGAGATAAATTTATAAGCAAGGGAATATTTAAGGGATCACCCTTGTTTTATTTATCAATGGTTGAACGCTTAACATGTCCGACCAGTTGCAACGCATGGAGCTCATGTTATGGAAATAATACGCCCTTTATGCATAGAATAGATCCATTTAATGAAGATAAAGAGATTAATGGAGCGTTCAAGGATGCTTTACAATTTGATTTGAGATCATTAGAAATTAAATATAGTTCTTTCGTTGTTAGATTGCATGAGTTAGGGGATTTTTTCAGTGTTGAATATGTGGAGTTGTGGGAGTCCTTCTTATTTTATTTTGAAGGCTTGAAAATCTTTGGATATACACATCAAGAAGATCCTAAAATATTAAATGCAATTGATAGGATTAATAAATCTTATCATGGAAGGTTTAATATTATGCAATCAGATAATCCAACAATAACCAATAGACCTTATGCAATAATAGACACGCTAGAAAACCGTTTAGAGTATCCAACAGCATTTAATAAAGATAATGCGGTTGTTTGTCCTGAACAAGAAGGCAAAACCGCATCGTGTAACACTTGCGGTTTGTGTATGAGCGGTAAGACCAATGTTTTATTTATAGAACATTAAAACCCCAACTTTTTAGGCTAGATATTTTACCCCAATATCTAGCCTATTT
>Ga0114906_1001973_pt1 | contig 10510 bp, 1 predicted proteins | sample MalvirDeepMed_M9_FD_89687 | JGI IMG/M metagenome (GOLD analysis project Ga0114906, IMG submission 89687) | Marine viral communities from the Global Malaspina Expedition - Malaspina viral metaG DeepMed_M9 | ecosystem: Environmental > Aquatic > Marine > Oceanic | place: Mediterranean Sea... | reverse complement strand
CTGTTTTTTTTCGTAATATCGGCTGTTCCTTGTTTGAAAGTGTGTAACCGCCCACATATTGATTTTTATCTTTATACACAGCCGATATCCTGGGCCACTCTTTCCCACTTTTATAATAAAATTTATCTCTTTTTGTTCGAACTTTTCCTTTTACAATGAGCGGTTCCTCAATAACATCGCCAAAAGATAAAATACTTTTAGATGGCTGATCCCAATCTTGATATTTGTCATAATACGGAACTACAAAAACAGTTAAATTATTAGTACGCTTGCAAGAAAAATTTATTTTTGGCATATTTGCCTTGAATAATACTTTTTTATGGCCCACAGAAATCCTTTCGAGATCAGAAATTTGTGGAAATCCAAACGTGGTCACTAACTTGACTTTACTATTTTCTCGTTGGTAACGCTCAAATAAAGTCTTATATCTCTCAAAATAATTTTTAGCATCACCACTACGAAAAACCGAAGCTCTAGTCGCAAGACTACTGCCTTCTGCAGACCAGCCCTCGTATTCAGAAGTCATATAAAAAATAGCCACTTTGTAGTTACCTTCAAAATATCTATCAATATTTGTTCCAATAAAATACGTATGATAATCTATAGAAACATTAAAACCCAAGTTAGAAGAACGATCTGCTCCAGATTGCTTCCCTAAACCAACATTAGACAATTCAATTTGATCCAGAAACGCGCCAGGAATATAATTTGGTTTAGGTGTAAAAAAACTATTATAATTAATATTCGTATTAGCCATTAACAGTCCTCCGGGAAATCTGCATCTGTAATTGGAATCTTATATATATTCTCGGCTGCAGATTCTATAAACTCTTCACAGTTAAACGGAACTTGTTGGCTACCTAGAATGCTTTGTTTTTTATCAACATTTTTAGATTTACAATAATATTTTGACGGAATACCCATTGGGCCCCCATCAACAAGTAAATCAAAATAATATTCCACATGATATTGTTTCAAATCTCCATCAGAATCCGGATCAAAGAAATATAATTGCTGCATGTCGCGATTAACATCTGTAGATCCTCCAGTAAAATATTTAATATTTGAACCAGTCTGATCTGATTCATCAGAAAAACTAATGGCTCCCTTCTCTATCAACGATCCTTCAATTTTGGTATTACCTTTGGCGCCGGCGGTGGATTGTGCAATCTTAATTACGCCGGCGGGGAAGGTGACGAGGGGTACCCCTTCACTCAGAGCAATTCCAACGCCGATGGCGGCGGTGTTTAGGTTTGAGTAACCGATGGACAAATAAATGGCCAATGCGAGGCCATGGTTGGATGTAACGCCGTGGGTTCCAATTATAAACGTTCCAGCAAATCCACCTGGATATGGATTACTGAAAGGAACATCTTCATCCACCGTACCTAAATATTGGCGTCCTTGAGCATCTGTAAATTTTAAAGTATCACCATTTGCTGCCTTGGTGTAACTTTTAACATGTACAAATGCGAATGCTGCTTCCTTATCAACCTTTTCTTGAACTTTAAAAACCTCAACTTCAAAATTGTCTTTTATAAAATCTGTATTTAATTCATTAATATCAAACAACAAATAATCTGTTTTTACTTGAAAAATTGTGTTATCTACAAACTTGACTGTATCCAATTCGCCATCAGAAAATAAAATATTGTCAACTGAATAATCTCTCACAAGAGTATCATCTTGCCCAAATTTCGCAATATAAGTTTCATGTTGTATCCTAGTTTCCAACTGAGGTATCTTCATTGTTGAAAAATTTGAACCACTATAATAAAGCGTTGTACCATTCCACTTGCTGGTGTCGTTTAACAGTTCTCCATTTAAAAACTTAATTGACCAAGCAGGGGTATATTTTTTACTTAAAGAGGAGTTCCCCAAGGGAGGTGAATATGGAAAATATTTTATATCTGATAAAGACTTTTGATACAAGCAATCATAAGCAGAAGCTGCAGCAGAATATAAACCAAAATTATTTGTCTTATTGGAAAGATTGATGAGATCATTAAGTTCAGATAGCCAACCTTTAAGAGAATCACTTTCTAACATTTTATTTAAACTTGTTAATTGTTGTTCCTCAAATGCTTCTTCTTCTTCTGTGCCGGGAGCTTCTAAGTCCAAGTTAAGCTCAGTTACAATCTCTTCTGATTGTATTTTCATTTCATCGACCAAATCAAGAACGTAAGCCTCTGTAGATAACACAGGGCCGCAGTCAGATTGATAATCAGTTTGAGATTTGCCAGTTCGTCTTTCTCTATCTGAAAAATTATATTGAATTTTAAGTCTTGGAACTTCTTTGATTCTGGACTCTGTAAGGTTTTGTCTTTCTTCTAGAGCGCTTTTATCTGTGGAATCGAAAGAACCTTCGGAACCAGACACCACATATTTAATATCATATAATATGTCATCATCAAAAAAAGCATATTGATTTGGCTTAAACTTACCCAAAGATAATAAATGTTTACCATATTGAGTTAATTCAATATCTATTACTTCTTCTTTTCGGTCAAAAAACTCCATAAAATAATTATTTCCTTATTTAATTTTATGCGTATGCGGCGATGATAATTCGCTTCCTTCTGTTTGCACCTTCCAATTGATTATTTTATGTTCGTGGCAAACATCATTATGAATCGGATGACAAGCAGATTGGGCAATGCCGTTGCCGCTACTATCAACTATAAATGCATGGGTGTGGCCTTCGTCCTTCGATGTTGTCCCGATGGTTGGTTTGGCGCTGTCTATCTCTGTTTTAGAATTTTTATCTGTTAATTTAATACCAACTTCCAACTTTCCTAACTCTACTAACGAGAAGAAATCATATGGCCAGTTATAACTATAATCTGGAGTTATTTTTTCTGATTCGGTTTTAAATTCAAATTTAAATCTATCATCATCCTGTGAATCTGCTGTGACATTGAAATAGTTTGTTTCGGCTTTTCTTTTTATTTTATAGACCATCCATTTAATATCCGATGGAATATCTCCGCTTTCAAAAAACTCTCCTGGCATTCCACAGGGGTGAGTTATTTCTACTTCTTCCATTTCTGGCGTCGTAGCAATTTTTGGCATCAAATTTTGCCAAATATTAGACAAATCTTCTCTATCAAGAGTATGTTCAAACTCAAATATGTACATCACAAACGGACTCACTTCTCTGTTTGTAACAAAATCATGATGAGGAGGAATTACATACTTTTGCATTTTTTCAATCATTTGGCAAATAGATTTTCCGATTTTGATTCCCTTGTTTTCACATTTTTTAACAATATGCTTAGAAGCTCGATTTAATGCTACATCTATATAATCTTTCGAAATGTTAAAAAATCTTTTCCTAGAAGATTGCGTTTTTGCCTTGAATGGAATAGCCACAACGGCCTCTGATATTAATTTTTTATCAGCAATTTGACCAATTTTTCTTTTTGTACTTGTTCCAGCTTGGGCGAATCCACAAATATCCATAAGAGAACCTACCTCGTTAGCTTCTGCGGAACCTCCAATAAAGGGATTGGCTGTTAACTTTTTCATAGCAAGCGTTTGTCCAGTTCTTTCCGGAAAACTTTCTCTTAATCTCAAATATATTCCTTGGTCTGGCTTAGGCTGCTCTCCATAACCAAACCACATGCCACGTGTAAAGTGTCCTTTTGCGTTGCCTGAAAAATTCAACGTAGGTGTTTCAAATTTAGTACTAATTGTCCAAACATCAAAATCACTATCAGCAGAATCCTTTGCAGAAACTGGACTATACTTATTTTCTAGGGCGCCGGCAACCTCATATGTTACTTCCTTAACTCTTGTTTTACCAAATAAATTGACTGAAGAATCGATTTTCATCTTACCTATGCCGGCCAGGCTGTGTTCATCAGGAACTGTAATATAACTACCCAAATCTTCCGACGTGGTGTTCGGGTTGTGGATTACGGTGCCAGGAGTTTTTGTAAGGTTAACTGCCTGAGCATAAGAAGCTGTCCTGTTCGGTTCATAAACTGTTTCAAGCTTTGCCCCTTCAAATATTTCATCAAGTGTATATTCTTGTGGGCCTTCTCCTGAAAGCAATTCTCTGTGTTGATGAGGAGAAAAAGAAATTCTTGCCACCGATTCTCCATAAAAATATGGAGGAGTATAAGGAGCGAAGGCAGGATCCTGAATGTTTGAAAGCCAATTATAATTACTATTTGGTCTACCGCGTATAAGACTTGTACGACCGCCGGAAAATCCAGATACTGTTACTTCATTTGCAGAAAGAATTCCTGTCGTTATTGCATTATTTCCAGCTGTAGTTCCATCAGTTCTTAGAAGTAGCGATCCGTCTCCGTTGTCTGTCACTCTAATAGTGTTCGCACCACTAGTCCCATGTCCTTCGCTGCTGTTTATGGCCTCTGCAATTTCTGCTGCAATTTGTGCCACAGTTGTTTTACCATTTATTTGAATCATAGTACAATTTCCGCCTACGCCGGCGCATGATACTTCAGCACCGGTAGCTCCTTCATCTCCATCTGTGCCAAATTGATATTTAATTTGTGTATTATCAGCATCTGTAATATAAATAAGTCCGCCATTCCCCCCGTTCTCATAAGCAGAAATAGTAGTAGATGCTGCGGTAATCGTCCCCTTAGCAGGTCTCACTTCTGAAGTTCCTAAAATATCACACGCGGGTCCATAATGAAGGCCGCGTGCACTGCCTGATGAATACTTCACAAGACCGCTTGATGGGTTTGTTTCCTGCATATAAATGTGGGGACCTTCATACATGATAAAATCTGGAGTTTTTTCTAAAACAACATCCATATAATATGTTGTACCAGACACCATCGTAAACGGGCCTCTTTTCGAGGCAAACGTCGTTAAACGTTCATCTTTTAGGAAAAATCTTGGAACTTCTCCAAGAAAATTATGCATTGCAAGATTATATTTCTTATCATGTTGTCCTGTCCAAATGTAGTGTGGAGCGTTTGTTTCGAAATCATATATATAACTACTACCAAGAGTGCCAGATCTATAAGACGGGCTAAGTATCATGTTTACTCTTGCTTCTACGCCGGTAGATCCTTGTTCAGCGCCAGGAAGAGGTGCGACAGGTATATATTTTTCTGGATGTAACAACGCCTCAAATGGGAAGCGCCTGTTGTGGTATTGCTTTTCGTCAAAAGTGCTTCCTGTGGTCAAATAACCAAAATAACCAAAATCTGCGGCGGCGTCTCCTATTTTTACAGAACCAGTAATTAGCGGCCAATCAACAGCAAGCCCTGATTTAATCGTGTTATACATAATACCAGGAGAGAAAAAAGGTTGTATTAATGATTGGGTTTTAAGCGCCGGGCTCAAATTTGCGTCCGTATCCGCGCTCAAATGATTGCTAAAGGATTGAGAAAGCATAGATCCCAACTGCACACATCTTAAGACTGGATAAAAACCTTGATATGGAAAAAGTTTTTTGACTCCTTTACACTTCAAAGTAATTTCCGAAATTTGTTTGTCAGGATTATCACTTTTTATCAAATCAAAAGAGTCCAAGAAGTCAGAATGCGAATAAATTTTATAAAAATTATCATTTACAGGACCAAGTTCCCCTCCTTTGCCAGCATCATCAGCACTAGATGTCAAATAATATGATCGATCTTGAAGAACGGGGTTATCAAAAGATTGAGAATCTAACATTGAAGCGTGGTGTGCTTCATTTGTTTTAGTGGCCGCGCCGGGTAAAGATAAAAATTTATTGTTTTTTGCCAAAAAACCATTCTTTAAGTAATATTCCATATGTTCTGAAATTTTAAATTCTGGCAATATTGAATAATCTTGAGCCAAAGGAGTAATATTTGAAGCGTACTTTTCATATGAATCATACCACGGGGTCAAACCAGATAATGCGCTAGCACTATATTGAGGTTTGAAATGATATAAATGAACTGTGCCTGCAGTTTGACCTTTTGGGAAATCAGGTTTATTTTTTCCCTCGCCTTGTGGATTAATGTAATAATCTTCTGGCCATGTTTGAGAATCAGAAACGCCGAACCACCCATAGTGTTGATAATGGAAGAAACATTGTGAAGGTACCTGGCCATCATTTCGACCTGCATCTGCAGTATTCACCACATTTCCTTCAGTCTGTGCGTAAAGTTCGCCAGTAGCTCCAATATTATATCTGCTCAGATCAGTGTGATGAGGACTCATTCCTCTTGTTGTGCCAGACATATATCCTCCATGGAACGAGTCCAGTGGCCACACACTTAACGCCATTGGTCTCAAAGTGTGAACCCAGTCACCGCCAAAGTGATAATTATCTGTTCCATAATCTAGAGAACTTATCGTTATTCCCAGAGAATTAGTAAGTACCTGATTGGTTCTATTTCTATCATTAACCCTAGTTCTCCAAAATGTTCTATGTGAGCCGTGCAAACGATCAATACCATTGCTTCCACTACTAAGAAATTCATCATACGCTAATCTTCTATTGCTTCGAGCCAAAGTTGTGTATTCTGCTCTCGGAAATACAACCTCCCTATAAGTTATATCTTTTAATTTTATAATATTTTTATTAACGATATCGGTTAAAACATTTTCTGTCTGATAGTCTGTCGTAATATTATATTGTTCTTTATCTATGTTTCCTTCATCGATCAACATACTAGTTTTTAAGTTGCCATGTGTATGAGAAATTTTAATATCTCCAGAATCATCATAAAAAGTTTTTTCCAATGGCTTATATTTGGTTGTCACTACTGGTATTCTATGATGTATTAGTTCTTTATTATCTTTATATCCTACAATTCCAGATGTTTTTTTTGTAGTTTTTATGTCGTTTATAAAGAAACTATATAAATTATTTTTTCTAAAATATCTTACTATTGGGTGGTTGCCAGTTCTTATTTGTTTCCAACTGGGCCATCCATGTGGTCCGTTTCTATTGATATTAATTAGATTAGTGTGAAGGGCAAAGTTCTTAAGATTTCCCCATATTGGATCATTCTCCCAATCCTCGAGACCATAACTATTAAATTTATAATTGTTACCTCTCCCGTTGCGAGGAAATAATAAATTTTTCGTTAAATCAATATCATCAACATAAAGTGTGTTTAGCCCAACATAATCAATTGGGAGTGCTTTGCCTCCCAATGCCGTGTACACAGCTGCTGGAGAATATGTAATATCATCAGATGCGCCGCCAAGTTTTTGGTTTGGTTTAAGATATCCAAATGGAACTTTTGAATTCGATTTATATGGCGCGATGGTCTCGGGATCGTAGATGACCCGGCCGCTTGGTGCCCTAATGAAATCATTTGCAACTATATAAGCTGAAGAAGTTACCCAAGCATATTGCAGATCGCTTTGAGGAATCGGATGAGTAACAAAACCATTATCCCTTACAGTCCCTGTAACCACAGTAGAACCCGGGTTTGCTTGTAAGTTAGTGGCGCCTTCAGCCCAAAGTAGCCTGTAGCGTGGGTTTGGGTTTGTTTTGTGGTAAGAGCCGCTACTAGCATAAACCCCTAAAGGATCCACATAAGTATTGTCGTATTTACTATCTTGCGTAGAGTGATTTTTTAACAAAGTGTTGCGTAATCTACGTACAGTCAAATTTCTCCAAGGCAGCGCATTGTAGGCAGAATATTCTTCTGCAGCTGTGTCAAGAAACCCTCTTGATTGAACTTCTGGTCCTCCTGGCGCCGAAAATCGACTAACAATAACTATATCATTTTTTGTTCTTTCCGGAAGAGCAAATTCTTGCAAATCTGGGAAATTGCCCGCTATAACTGATGCTGAAACCGCTCCACTAATATTAAGGAAATAAAAATTATTCTCTGTTCTTCCAGCAGTTTCTATAATTTCATAATCTCGCAAATAATTTCCATAACCATTATGCAAGCTGCTTTTTATATTTTTAATGTTAACAGGGCTCTTGGCTACAAAGTCCCTAAAAAACATCGCGCGGGGCAAATCAGGGTCAAGCTCTAAATTAGAATTTATGTCTGGTGCGGTATAATTTATTAGTGCTCCGTTGCCAGCATTTTTAATTACCTTTTTATCATCATCTGTGCCTTCACCATGCGATAGGGGAACACTAGTTACATGCACTTTAAAGCCTTCTGGCCGATCCGTATCTAATTGATTGTTGGAATCCAATTTATTTAATGGAATATGCCGGTATTGTAAGCCTCCTACATGTCTTTCTGTAAACGGACCTTGCAATGGAGATTCATATGCTACAGAAAAATCGTTATGAAGATTTGTAATCTTTCTCCCCTCACTGCTTGTATGAACGTTAAATGGTACAGTGTCTGATAGTAATATTGTTCCATTTTTTACATCTTGAACAGTAAAATTTAATTTTATTCTTTTGCCTAGCTCCACTCCGGGAATTATCGCATCTTTATAGTTATCCAAGACTTGAAAGCCGTACAGCTCATTTGGCTGACCCTGTTCATCGAATCCGCCGGCATTGCTAGCAGTTATTCTTAATATAGAAGCGGGAGAAAAAGGCTTAAGAGCGGTTTTAGTATACACTGAGTTAGGAACACTGTTTGAACCCCCGTGTAAACCAAAACTAATAAACCCACAAATTTGACCTCCTTCTGTATTAGATTGGTTATTTTTATTAATAACTTTTCTTAATATCTCTCGTTGAGAATCTACAGTGTCATCCCCTGAAGAAATTTCATCAGTTTTATCTCTTTCTGCTTTTGTCCTCCACCATTCAGTACTCTTTGTCGTATCAAAACTATCTTGTATTGGGGAAGGAGTTTTTTCGAACATAGACAAAAGAGTAATAAACTTTCTTTGCTTAAAATGAGCAGGGATAAGACTGTTAATAGTCATATCTTCGCTGGGAGCATATTGCGAAAGCAACTGTACATCCCCACGTGGAGAAGTTATACATGAATTTTCACCATCGGAATTGTCAAGCGTGGCCACAAGATTAACATCTATCGTATCCAGTATTGGATACTTATGTCTAAACTTGTTCCTCTCAAGAACGTGACTTTCAATAATGGTACTTAAGCTCTTAGAGGTGTTCGCTGAAGCTGGCATCAGCTGGTGTATTATTGCGTCTACTGCATTATCTATCCATTTATAATATTCAATATATTTTTCAACATCTGGAGTGTTGCCCACCTTCTCAAAAAACAATTGTCTTAGTTTTTCCATCTGTTTATAGTTGTGTCTATAGGTATTTATTGGCTCACCAATCAAATTATTGAAATCGGTCAAAGTAGCAAACACTTTTAACATCTCTTCTGAGACTGATTGATATGGGCTTTTTTCAATTCCAATAAAATGAGTAGTTGGTCTACTAGTTCTAGTTAATAAACGATCATCATGTGTTCTCGCCTCGATCATATTGGAGCTAGCTATAATTTCAGGTGGCTGTTGTTTCGCATTAGACATGTAACGCCTATCAACAACTTTTGCACTATTTGACGGAAAGAATTTGCCTAATCCTGAATGCTGCCTCTTTAGGGTTCTAGATAGCGGGATTCCATAAGGCTGATCGAACGCTGCGTCCCCAAGTGGAGCATTTACAAAACCATATCTAATAGAATCTAAAGATCCTGACGAAGCATCGATGACAGTAAACTCTCCAGAATTATCAGAACCAGTTAGCGTGGCAAAATCCCAATGCAATGCAAGAGTTTCCATATTTGGAACTTCTCTGGAACCTGTAGCATAAAAATCAAACTTATTTGCACCCTGAAATAGATAAGCGTTTCTGTAAGGATGTTTGGTGCCAAAATTTTCTACATCAATTGCATGCACTTTGACCTCATCGTTCGATATATCATTTAACCAATATCTAACTGATGACACTTTGACATCTGAACTTTCTAGCACATCGCCTGTAAAATTATGTCTATGGGCGCCAATATATAATCTTTTTGCTGATTGCACCATATCATTATATTTTTGTATGCTTATGGAAGACGAAACAACAAATTCATTTTTTACTCGATCCTGTACAACGTTAACCCCATAAAATTCAATACTTCCAGATAAATCGGTGTCATCTGGTCCAGCGGTTCCATCTTCATCGTTTGATGAGCCAGTCACTCCCGGAGCTAGAGAATATATGTTGCGCTCCAATCTATTCGGGACACCTCTCTTAATTCTAATTGCAAAATTCCATTTTTCATCGTTATAGACATCTTCAAAAACAGACGATGTTAAATAACTTAATTTATTTCCATCTTCAAAGGAACTTAAAAAAGTAGACTTTAATTTAAAATAAACATCACTACTATTAACATCGCTTCTTATTGCTGACACTCTTAAATCATGATCTGTAGATGGCCAAGTTACCACATCTCGCTCTGGGCCGGCGCTATGAAAACCAAACAACGAGGAAGCAGTGAAATTATATTTATAACTTGTAAGTTTGGGGTCAATTGGTTTTGGAAAGATAACTTCAGCTTCGAGAGTTCTAGAAGAACCGCTGAAGCTATCGATGCTGCTCGTAACGAAAGAGACTGTATTAGCATTGTTGGTGTCTAGATATTGATAAACAACAGCGCCATTT
>Ga0114906_1001970_pt1 | contig 10516 bp, 10 predicted proteins | sample MalvirDeepMed_M9_FD_89687 | JGI IMG/M metagenome (GOLD analysis project Ga0114906, IMG submission 89687) | Marine viral communities from the Global Malaspina Expedition - Malaspina viral metaG DeepMed_M9 | ecosystem: Environmental > Aquatic > Marine > Oceanic | place: Mediterranean Sea... | reverse complement strand
CCTTAGTTGCCAGAAAACAATTAGTAAAATATTTTACCATCTCGGCCGTATCTGAACCTGTCTTAATGACAGTAACGTCCTGAAAAACTTTGCAGAACATATTTTTAACGTGTGTGGTAGCTGGCCGGGGGCCCCCAATTAAAATTCGATTTTGATTTTTAAAATCATCGATAAAATTAGCCTCGGTCAAGAACTCGGGACTAAAAATAACTTTTAGATTGGGACATTCTTTATTTAAACGTTTTGTTGTGCCTGGCGGTATTGTAGATTTTATAATCACAATATGGTCATTGGCATGAAAGTCGATCTCTAAAATAGTTCTCTCGATTATAGAAAGGTCGCAGCTGCCATCCTTTTTCATGGGAGTGGGCAGACAAAGAAAGATCATATTTGCTTTTCTACATAAATCCTTTATCCCGTCGCAGGTACTCACCTCTTCTTTAAACTTGTCATAGGTTTCTATCTGATAGAAATTTTTTAATCCTTCGTTGATCGCAGATCCGACAAATCCCTGACCCACAATTCCAATCTTATATTCCATTTAATTCTCTCCTTAGCGATGAAAAACATTCAGAAATTCCCTCACGTATACTATAGTGTGGCGACCATCCCAATTCTTTTAGGGGTGATATATCAGCCTTGGTGTGCTTGACGTCTCCCTCTCGTTTGGCAACATAATCAAAGTTTACATTAGGAAAATATTCTTTTGCAGTGTGTTTCATTTCGTTTAAAGAAATATTGTTGCCGGTGCCTACATCAAAATGTTGGCCATTAAATTGGCGACCAGACTCCATAGCAAAAATATTAGCTGATACCACATCTTCTAGATGGGCCATATCTCTTCTTTGTTCGCCGTCGTCAGTTATGAAAGGGTTTTTTCTTTCTCTAATATGTTGCATCCAGTTAGATACTGCTGTTGCATATGCCGTCTCGGCTTGTTGACACGGAGAATAGACGTTAAAATATCTTAATGAAACGGTGTCAAGCCCATAAAGGTCTGAATACAATTTACATTCAGTTTCTGTAAATAATTTCTGTAGTGCATATGGACTTGTTGGGCCTGAGCCGTCACCCATTACAGAAGAAGAGCTGGCATATATTAGCCTCTTTACGCTCCCCACCTTTCTAGCGAAGTTAAGCACCAAGGAACCCGCTAAAACATTATTTTGAGTTGTAGCTACTGGGTGCTCTACGCTGTAGGCCACACGGGGAACGGCCGCTAAATGAAATACATACTCCGGTTGAAAATTATAAAAGTAAGGATGAAATTCTCCATCATTGTCTTCTCTAAGATATTTCAATATGTTTTTAGAAATTTCTTCTTGTAAATCTATTCCTTGGACCTCATGGCCCAGCTTTTCTAATGTAGCATACAATCTAGATCCGATGTATCCTTTGTGACCAGTTACCAAACACCTCATCTTTTATTCCTTTCCATATATCCGGAGATAACCATTTAAACTTCTATTTAACCATTTTAGCATATTTGGTCCATTTTTTAAGTAATTCTAAACACATATATGTTCCCACCATTTGTATTTGCCATTGAGAAAAAAAGTTGCGCATTTCGTTTGCGGGAGTTCCAGGATCCCTTATGGAGGCTGGTGACCATGGCTTGCTGACTCCCACAAAGTGAAGAATTTTGGCCTGATCTAGAATTTCTTGGCTGCATATCTGTTCTGTTTGAGCATTATAACAAGAATCCAAAAGGCCGCTTCCGGGTCTGTCGAAAAAATATTCATTAATGACGGGCTGGTTTCCTTTAAATTCGTGCTTATCGGCCGAACAAAGTTTGATCAAGGCGCCTTTAGTTTCTTGACCCTCTTGTGTTTCGCCGCTATCTAAATACTGACTGGATATTTTAAGAAGACCGCCGTTGTAGCCCTTGGGCTTTCTTTTAAAAGGGTTGCGCGGATGTTCAAGAGGACAGCCGGCAAATTTAAAATCATTGTTTTGTACCAGGCCTGATATGTCGCCCACCACTACCATATCTGCATCAATATAAATTATTGATTCATAACCCTTTAAAGTAAAAATTTCAAACCTGTAAGCAGCATTATATTCTTCAGTGCCCTGCACGTCCAATTCATAAGACTTGTTTAAAGCAAAGGCGGCGCTTTTTATTTTTTTTTGGGTTGGGGTCGCGCGCGACCACTGTCGCGTGCCAACAAAAGAACACCCATCATAGTGCCTCGTGTTAATTTTTTTAAAGGAGGCCTTCGGATAAATGTTCTTTATTTGCTCTTTGCTAACCCGTGAAAGGCCTAGCCCAAATTCAAAAATAATAAAATCTAAATTAAACCACGGATTTTCAATAAGTAAACTTGTAAGCAAAACACAGAAACCGTAAGTGTGATCATCATCTAGTATGGTACAAAAAGCTTGTTTTTCATTCATCTCGTTTTTCCTCTCTTTAGAAAATTAACTCTCTAGGTATTGTTCTTTTTAGGGATCTTATTTCATCATAATTTTCAATATAATCTTCATTCTTAATAAAATTTACCCTTAGTGTGGCGGGACATAGTTTTTCATAAGGTACACTCAGAAAATCACAAATTTGTTTTCCAACCTCGGGATTAATCTCATGAGCTTCGTGCTCATTCGAAGTCAAATCTTCATAGGCTACTGTTAATACATTCTGGCCATACGGTTTTAAACTAGTATGGGCTGCCGCTATAGATTTCGCTGTCTTATCCATCATATATTTTACATGATTGGGCGGAATAAAAGCAGATTTGGGTCTATTCTTTTCATGAAACTCTTTAGTGGCGTTGTGTGCCGAGTATACCACTGTTGCATTCAATGAATATTCTTCCTTTTTCTTGTATATATGAGCATTGCCTCCCCACGACTTTTTACTAGCATTTAGACACTTGCTAACGACAGTATCAAAAATATTCAATCTTACTAAATGTATAATTTTAGTCGTTGAGGGATTTAGCTTTATAACATTCTCATTAATATCTCCATATTTAACATTTGCTCCGTCATGGTCTCCCATTAATGAAATCCAGTTAGTCACGGGGTCTGTAGGACTTGATATTGCTAAGTCGGGTGAACGCTCAGAGGGGTAGACACTATCAAAAACCTGTTGAGGTGTCCTATCTAAATGATACCGTAACTCTGCCATTGCTCTAAGCTTGGAGTGCGAATCGATCGCGGTTGTCAACATTTGAGTCCCGCTTCGCTGTGTTGCATAAATTATAAATCCCATTTTATTCTCCTAAGTTTCCCATTTATATTCTTTAAGGTCGTCATATAAATCAATATGGTTCTGGACATTAGCTTTGTCGGTTTCGTCCCACTTTATTTTGTATCGTGCTTGGTGGGGCCTTTTGTAGACAATTCCCGAACATGCATTTAAATACTCCTCAGTAGCTTCCACTTCAAGATATTTACACAGTCCTGACATGATCTTATAGGGATTTTTAATGAAGTCTTCCTGCTTGATGCTATGAAAATTAAAATTCTCGGCTTTAAGAGCATATTTTTATATTTCTTTGCATTTTTCATAAATTTTAAAGTAGTAATCGATACTGTCTATGAGTGGGGCATCGTGGGATCTGGCGGGAGCAGCCGGCATATCCATCCGGGTTTGGGCCCTGAAAACGGTTGCTATATTATCAAACGGATTTCTACGAACATGAATAAGCTTAATCGGCAAATTTAGAAATTGCTGCAGATTTCCCAACGTCTCAGCATAATTTCCCCCTAGGCCGTTAACGGTGACACTTCCTTTCTTATGACCAATTACTTCTATTCTGCGATATCGACCTTGATATTGGTTCTTTACAGCATAGCTAAATCTTCCCTTCTCGTGAATAGCGTGACCATGGTAGGATCCGCGCGCCGCGGTGGCTGCCTTATTAATAATTTCATTGAATATCCTGTTGCGGTCACTACCCACTTTATAGTTTTTCACAAGGTCATACTCATGAGCACAGACTATATCTGGGTGGGCATCCAAAAGCATTCCCATTATGCTATGGCCACTTCTCGCGGGGCCTATGAACATTACATAATATTTTAAATCTTTAAATTTGCTCACTGGTTTTATCCATCATTCGTCGCAATTGTCGTCGTTTTTTTCTTGCGAAGCCGGGCCTTATTATATTTGGTCGCGTCCCACGTGTTATCTATTTTTATATCAAAAGATTTTATTATCTCTTCCAAATTACGATCTCGATCAGAACTTTCATTAAGCCAGCGAGCATGCCATTCTATCCACAGTTCGTCTACCATTTCCATACATCGAGAATCAATTAAGTCTGGGACTACATTATATTCTTCGCCCTCGATGTCTAATTTCAATATTATGAAATCCTCTTTAGAAAAGTTTTTTAGAATAAAGTCAGATAACTTAATACAATCAACTTCATGTTCTGTAACATTGCCGACTATATTGCTCCCACAATTTTTTATTTTTCCTTTTTTTTCATATGTAGTTCCCGCGAAGGTGTCGTTAGTGTGCATATAAAAAATTATTTTTTTATTTGTATCTGATACAGCTACGGGATAAAAATTTACCTCCGGCTCATTAAAGTTTTTAGCTAAATCCGGATTGCACTCGAAACTATGAATTTCAAATTCATTCGCATCTTTTCTTGTATCTCTAAATTTTCGAACCGAGCAGCCATCGTGGGCGCCACAATCAATAAATATTTTTCTCATTGGGTATTAATAGCTTTTCTTGGAAATTTCTTTTCTAGAAGTTTGATGTCGTTGTAGTTTTCAATAAAATTTTCATATTTGCGGGGGGCCCATATATCTTTTGTTTTCAAAGTGGCTGGGTATAGTTTTTCATTTTCTACGTTTAAAAATTCACATATTTGCTGGCCTATCTTTTCATTTATTTGATTAGCTTCGGATGCGGTAGGGATAAGATCTTCATAGAAGACGGTCAATACGTTTTTGGAATATGGTTTTAAATTCTGAATATTCCTTCTTATATCGCTTTCAGTCTCGCGAAGCAGGCCGGAAATTTGGCCTTTGTCAAGCCGGATAGTTTTAGGTCTATTTTGCTCAAAAAAATGTTCTGTCGCGTTAGTTCTGAAATGCTTTATCGAACAGTTTTTTGGGTATTGATCATCAGTCAAGTACACATGTGAATGTAAGCCCCATTTTTGTTTTTGTTTATTCAGCAGATTGCTGATTACCGTGTCCAAAAGGTTTATTCTTACCAGGTGTATTATTTTATTATTTGTCGGATCCATTCTTGTAACGTTGTGCTTGATCTGGCCGTACTTTATGTTTGCTCCTTCATTTTTTTTCAGTAATGAGATAAAATTTCTTATCGAACGAGGACCATTACTATTAACCAATAATTTTGGATTTACCGGAGCCGATCGGTCATATAGGTCTTGTGAGAACCAATGAGAGGGCGACGCATTCATTATCCACGGTACTTCAGGCAAACACCTTAACCTAGGATGTGAATCAAGCGCTGTTGTTAACATTTGAGTTCCACTTCGTTGAGTGGCATAGATTATAAAAGCCATTTCTTCTCCATCACTTCTTTATCCCTACACCCACTATTCTAACAGGTTTTAGAATTTTTTGTATCAAAACTTTATCCATATCAGCAAAAATAAAATCTCTAAAGATATCTTCCCCAAATCTATAATAATCTACGTCTCCGTGGTGTATAAAAGTCATAGTGGAATTTTTGTTACCCCCTTTATCAAATCCAGGAACCCCTACAATTAAAACTCCATTTTTTTTTAAAACACGTTTCATTTCTTTAACTGATCGCCAAAAAAATTTATCATGTTCCAACATAGCATTGCTTATTACCACATCAAAACTACCATCTTCAAACAAATCCATATTATTAGCATTTTGTTGTAAAATTTCATATGATGTAGAATCAATTTGATTTTTTTTCTTAGAAACTACTTTTAAATTTACTCCCAAAAGAGTTGAAGTGTTTTTAAATATATTATTTCTAAGAACATTATTAGTATAAGTCGCTCCCACCTCTAGAACAGAATTTAGTTCTGGTTTGTATTTCTTAACAAATGAAATTATTTTTTCTTCTATTTTGGGGTGCATTCTATTTTTTTTCATATCCAAATATATCAAAGTCTTCAGCATAAAAATTATATATTAGGCTGCTGACATCATGACTCATATGAGATAGATTAATGTGCTGTGTAGAAATATTTGTTTTCTTTAATGGGATCTGGTGTCCAATTAAATTGCACACCTTTTTAAAATCATCACTAATGTTTTCAAATTTTCCCACAAAATCAATGCAAAGGTCCCCATTTTTTTTTCGCAGCCAATCTACTTGCCTAATATAGCGATAGGGATATTTTTTGTATTCTCTATTAACTACTTTTTTTGTAAAATTTAAAAAAGATAGAGTTGAAGAAATGGCGCCGCTTGATCTACTCCAATTGTACAGAGAAATGTGTCTTTCATAGGGGTTTCTCACAAACGTAAATTTAAAATATTTATCTAAATCTAAATGAGGAAAGTGCTGTTGAACCTCCCTTATCGTCTGATGTTTGGTTGATATCGTTCCTTGTCTATTTCTCGCCTCAGAATATTTTTTTATAGTATTTTTTTCTACCAATCCCTTCTCCCACAGGGAGGAATAAATAGATTCAGATCCTGTTTTGGTTATCCCAATATAGATTATTTTTTCTTTAGTGTTTATCACTTCTCTAAGCTTTATTTATAATATTTTTCCAAACCACGTGCCCCAACGATAAACCCCCAGACTAATTGCTTTTCGTCTATAATCATTTTATTGCGGCTTCTGCCCTATAATATGATGAGCGCAACCCCCCTTGTTTATTCGCTTAACGTTGGTGAAGCCGGCTTCTCTGTACCAGGAGCGCGCGGTGTCCTCGTCTATAGTCCAATTATAGAAGGTGTTTAGCATGTCTAGTTGATTAATAGCATTTTCTTTTGTTTTGGAAATTGCATACGCGTAGTTTAACTTTTCCTCGAAAGTATCAAGTGTATGATAGTGCTTTCGTGCATTAACTACAAAATGAGAATGATGATACGTATCATTATAAACCATGATATATAAATAGCCCCCAGGCGCCACCGTTTGACAAACATTTTCAAACGCCAGTTTAGGATTGTGGGTGCACATAATAACGCCCCAACAAATCGCTAAATCAAACTTATTGTGGAAATCATCCCTTTTCTCCACAATATCAAACAAATTAAGCTCATGTACATCGTCATTAAATTTTCTAACCGACTCAAGGCCGTGAGGGGAAACATCTGTGGAGGTTACTTTGCATCCTAACTTCTGTAGAGTCTTAGTCCAGCGGCCCGCTCCACAACCAATGTCGATACATTTTTTATCCTTAAAAAAATCTAACGGAAAAGACTCATTTAATGTTTGTGATTTTATTACATTGCTGGCAATATTGTATCGGGTCTGGCTTCCTAAATCTAGGAAGTTGTCTACTCCGGTCAATTCGTATATTCGGTGATTAATAAAATCATCACTAGTCTCAACGCCAGAATGATTATGAAAGCCTGTTTTTTTCTCTAAAAAAAGTCTCCACTGATCGTCAAACTGTACACCATATTTTACTGGTTCATATTCTCCAGCATAGGAATCTTTCCATAATATGCGGTTATCATCGAAATGGGGGTTTTTTGTCATCTTATTTTTCTCCATATAGCTTTTTAAGGCCAAACTTATTCATCAAAGGTATACTCTCTCAAATAAGGATATTTTTCTATCCCTGAGCTTACGCGATCTCTTAGTTCCGGGGTCCACTCGTCTTCAAGACTAAAGCGTGTCTGCTGTGGTGTAGAAAAAACCATAGCGGAGCAATTATCTAAATACTCTTCCGTAAATGGTAAATTCAAAAAATTACAGATATTGCTTAGTACAAGCCGAGGATCTTTAATAAAATCTTCCTGTTTAATTCTCATAATATCTGCCGGAATCTCGTTGTTGTTGGTGATAAACTTTTCTATTTGGTCATTTACTGTAAAATTTTCTAGTCGCGACTTTATTGTGTTCTCTAAAGAGGTACCATCTTTTAAGGATGCGGTTGTAATCATATCAAAAGGATTTCTAACAACACGCACCATCTTAAGAGGCAACCCCGTAAAATTCGTTATTTTTTCTATGAGGCCTAAATCTTTTCTTAATATTTGACTGGTGCCGGCGCCTTTTTTGTTTCCAATAATGTGAAGCTTTTCCGGAGAGAAAGTTTTTTGACCTCGTATCTTTTGTATATCATAATTATAGCCGCCGGCATGAATATTAGACCCCCACGCTTCGGCGTTTTCAATTGTGTCCTCAAAGAGGTGTTCTTTATCCCTATAAAAATTCTCATCAAACTTTTTGAAAAGGTGGTACTCGTTGGCGCAAACAGCATTCGGGTGAGCATTAATCATGGCCCCAATAATACTGTGGCCACTTCTTGACTGGCCTAAAAATGCAAATAGATATTTTAGGTCTTCATGCTTATCGTCTCTCAAATTTTTGTCGCAGCTGAAGCCTACCTTTTTATCAGCATTAAAAGGAAAATTGTTTCTCACCAAGTATTCATGGAGAGGCGCTTTATAGTATTTATTTTTTAACTCGGGTGTTAGCCACAGAAACTCTTGCACCAAATCAACATCTAAAAAGGGATATCTTCCTTCTATCCCATAACGACCTGAAACGTTTTCTTCTTTTGCTAAATATGATACTTGTGTGCTTCCATAAAAGCTGTTCCAGGGATATACAGTCCTCAAATCCTGTGGATATAGACCACCGAAAGAACTATGATCATAGATCTTGCGCCCTCCAGATCCATAGTCGGCGTATATCTCATCGGCGCCTTGACCAGAAAAATATATCTTTGTCTTTTCATTTTGAGCTAATGAACATATGTGAGCAATCCCTACTGATCCTTTATCGTTTGTCATATATTCGCCAGAAGTTACTGTTCCGTTTCTTTTAATCCGATATAAGAATTCTTCAGCATTCTCTTTAAGATCCCGCTGAGTTTCAGAAAATTGTCGTTTTGTGAGATATATCATTTCTACTTCTTGGTCAGCAGCAGTAAGAATTTCGTGTCTTTTGAGGATGGTATCAAGATCCTCTTCTGCCTTTATAGAATACGACTTAAAGAATATATCTTGGTTCTTCAGTTCACATGCAATTGCGCCGCTATCATATCCCCCGCTTAGACCAATAAATATTTTTTCACGGAGGTCGCGACTTCTTTTTTCAATTGATTTTTGAAAAGCCTTTATCCAATCATCATAAGTGTCTTTGTGTTGGTTATCTATGTCAAACTCTTTGATCTTAAAGCTTTTTTTAACCGCTAGCGAATCCATGTCTAGGATATGCAAAGAGTTGGCTTCTACTTTGTATCTTGTTGGCAGATCGAGTCTTTCAAGTACGCTTTCATACGAGGCTGCAGCAAATTTACCCTCTTTTCGCCCAATCCACAAAGGCTTAATAGCAAAGGTGTCTGTCGCTATAATAATTTCATTCTTATTAAAGTCTGCTATTATTATCGCATACTCGCCATCGAGATGTTTGACAAATTTAATTCCATATTTTTCATAGAGAAATGGAATTACCTCACCGTCACTTTTGGCATCTTCTTTCAGTTCTTTATAATTGTAAATTTCCCCATTATAAAGACAAATTACATTATCATTTATAAAAGGCTGAGGAGTAAACTCCCCGGTAATGCTAAGGAGATTGTGGACGAATGTAAAATTTTCATGTTGAACCTGGGTAGTCTTATCCGGGCCTCGACGCTGGTTAAAGAAATTAACCCATTCTAGATTTTCTATCTCAAAATTCGTTAATACAATACTACACATCTTCTAAGTATTTCATATATGGAGCAAGGTATTCCTGATTTATGCGTTTCTCTATCGTCTCGCGGCCGGCGTCAGATTTTAAATGGATTATTCTCACTTCAGAATTTACTGGTCGTTGTGAAAAAGAAAAGTAGGATACTGTGTCTTCAGACAATTCGCCCACCGAAAACGAATCATTTTGTTTTAGGACTCTGGACAATGCAGGAGATTCTTTGTGTTTTTCGTTTCCGCTATTAATCTCAGCCACCCATTGATTAATGAATTCTTCAGCTTTTTCAACAGCATTAATAACAAAAAAAGATCCTATATGGTTTGAAAATCCAGGTCGGGCATCTCTCTTGCATGCGATAAAATCTTTATCAGCGTCAATTAAATCGAAGAAGTCATAAACAAAAACACTATCAGAATCTATCATGATTGTCGGCTTGTTATCCTTTTTTATAGTTTGTAAAAGGAAACTGGTTTTGGAATAAACATTTTGTTGCCAGTCTAAATCATGCATTTCACCGTAAGAGGTATTTATTTCTGTTTCTACTATTTCCACCTTTGGAAATTGAAGTAAATACTTTTTATTTTGATCGCTTAGCCCGGTGTCGTAAAAGTATATTTTATTAACCCTTTCTAAATTAATGTTATCAAACAACGATCCTATAAAAAGCTTGCCAAACGGCATATATGCATCATTTAATACGGTCATTATATTATAAAT
>Ga0114906_1001968_pt1 | contig 10523 bp, 11 predicted proteins | sample MalvirDeepMed_M9_FD_89687 | JGI IMG/M metagenome (GOLD analysis project Ga0114906, IMG submission 89687) | Marine viral communities from the Global Malaspina Expedition - Malaspina viral metaG DeepMed_M9 | ecosystem: Environmental > Aquatic > Marine > Oceanic | place: Mediterranean Sea... | reverse complement strand
TTCGGCGACGGCCGGGTGACCGCCCATCGCTGGAACCGGATGAGCGAAGAGATCGCCGAGGAACTGCTGGCGCTCCAGCCGGCCCTGCGTGCGATCGGCTGGCAACGCGCGGTCGGCACCTCCGGCACGATCCGGGCGGTCCAGTCGATGATCGCCGCGCGCGACGGTGAAACCCCGCGCCCGATCACATCCGACGACGTCGCCGACCTCCGCGGCCGGGTCCTGTCGGCCGGCAGTGTCGGCGAGGTCGACCTGCCCGGCCTGTCGTCCCGGCGCCAGCCGGTCATCGCCGGTGGCCTGCTGGTGCTCGAGGCGTGCATGAACGCGTTCGCGATCGAACGCCTGGACATCAGCCCGTACGCACTGAGAGAAGGTGTGCTGATCGACCTGTTCGGCCGGCTCGAACAGATCGACCCGCGCGAAACGACGGTGCAGGCGATGGCCGAACGTTTCGGCGTCGATCGCGCCCAGGCCGACCGCGTTCGCGACTTCGCCCTGACCGGGTTCGAACAGGTGGCCGAACAGCACGGCCTCCGTCGGGCGCACCGCGACCTGCTCGACTGGGCGTGCCGGCTGCACGAAAGCGGACTGGGCATCGCGCACAGCCAGTACCAGCTGCACAGTGCCTACATCGTCGAGCATTCCGACATGGCCGGCTTCTCGCGCCAGGAACAGGAGCTGATGGCGTTTCTCCTGCGCTACCAGCGTCGACGCATTCCCGCCGATGCTCTGGACGCGCTGCCGGAACGGCTGCACGACGTCGCCCGCGTGCTGCTGGCGCTGGTGCGTCTCTCCGTGGCCCTGTGCCGGGCGCGCTCCGACAGCGACATGCCCGATTTCGCGCTGCAGTCCGACGAGCGTGGGCTGACGCTCCGGCTGCCGGAAGGCTGGCTGGGCCGTCACCCGCTATCGGCGCGCAGCCTGGCGATTCAACGCACCCAGCTGGCCCGGCTCGACGTCGGCCTGAAACTCGGAAAACTGGGGGCGCCGCACCCGGGCGCCTCGAGTTCGTGAGCGTGGCACCGCTGACCGTTCGCCTGCGGCGGCGCGCCGAGCTGGCCCGGATCATCCGGACCTTCTTCGCCGAGCGCGGGGTGACCGAAGTCGCCAGCCCGCTGACGGTGGACGGCGTGACCGACCTGCACATCGAGAGCATCGCACTGGCCGACGGCGGGTTCCTCCGCACGTCGCCGGAGTACGCCCACAAGCGGTTGCTGGCCGCCGGCGCCGGCGACCTGTACGAGCTCGGGCCCGTGTTCCGGGCCGGCGAACACGGCCGGCGCCATCGGCCCGAGTTCTGGATGCTCGAGTGGTACCGGCTGGGCTGGAACGCCGAGCGCCTGGCCGAGGAAGTGGTCGAGCTGATCCGGGCTGCGTCGGAGCGCGACTGGCAGGTGCGTCGAACGACCTGGTCCGAGCTTGGGCGGGAGGCGCTCGGCTTCGACCCGCTCGACGCCGGAATCGAACGGCTGACCGGCGCATTGGATGATGCGCCCGGCGGCCTGGACCGGAACGGCCTGTTCGACTGGCTGCTGGCGATGCGGATCCAGCCCGCCCTGCCGGACGGCCAGTTGACCGTGGTCCAGCGCTTCCCGGCCAGCCAGGCCGCGCTGGCCCGACTCTGCCGCGACGATGCGCGTACGGCCGAACGCTTCGAGGTGTTCGCAGGCGGGCTGGAACTGGCCAACGGCTACTTCGAACTGACCGACCCTGAGGAGCAGCGGGAACGGTTCGAGGCCGACAACCGCGAGCGCCTCCGGCGCGGCCTTCCCTCGATGCCGATCGACGAAGCGCTGATGCAGGCGCTGGAGCAGGGACTGCCGGAATGTTCGGGCGTGGCGCTGGGTTTCGAGCGCCTTCTCATGGCCGTCCACGATCTGGACGACATCGCCGAGGCGAGCGGCATTCCCTCGCCCTGAAGCGGAGCCATCGAATCGGCAGGACGCGCTAAAAAAAGCCCGCGCAGAGCGCGGGCAATGGAGTCGAAAGCGTTGGACGGCGGCGAGACCAGGCCCGCCAGGCTCCGTTCGAGCAGACAGGGGAGAGACAACCTGGCGCACGTCCGGGTCATCAACCTACCCCGGCGATGTGTCGGTCCTGTGACGCTTGTCGTGGCAATTGTGGGGACCGTGGTACGGACGCTGTTTCGTGACCATCGCCATCACCCTCTTCCCGAGGCTGATCGCCACCATCGACGTCACCGTCGCCCCCTTCCCGGCCGCCATCGGCGTCCGGCCCGTGGTCGCGGTCGTCTTCGGCGCTCTCTTCGGAGCCCAGCAACCGGTCCAGCGCCACGCTCAAGCGGCTCGTCGTGGTCATGCGATTGGGGTGGTGGACTCGCAGGTAATCGCTGCACGGCCGCCACACGAGGACCCGTTCGACGGAAAGCCCGATATCGCAGCCCGGGCGTTCCAGGCCGGGCCACCACAGCACCGATCCCGGAGGCTCGAGCGTGTTGCCGTCCGAGTCGCGGACCGCGACCACATAGCCCAGCGCCGGGGGCATCCGGTCCCGATCCAGTACCGCCACGCTCAACGGACGCGACCGGACCGATGGATCATCCTCGTCGGGGTCGGCGAACGCCAGCAGGGGACGACCATCCGGATCGAGCCGCTCCTCGACCGCCACGGGCCACACCGGGACCGCCAGACGAACCAGCGGCACCAGCAGCACCACGGCTGCAATCGGCAGGAAAATCAGCGATACTACGATCGTTTTCAAGAGTTCGGATGCAGTTCGCAAGGGGGGCACCGGAACGAATCATACCAATCACCCAAGAGACCCCTCAAAGGCCCGTCGATGACATCCACCCTGCGAATTCGACCTGCCCGCCGCGCCGAGCTGGACCGCCTGGCCGGCCTGATCCGGAACCGTCTTCCGGATCTGATGAAATCCCAGTCCGCGACCCAGCGGGACAACATCGAAAAACAACTCCATCGGCTGCTGCCCGACGAAGCGCTGATGCTGGCGATCGAGAATCGGCAGCTGGTCGGCATGGCCGCGCTGGACCTCGACCGCGCGCGGCTGATGGCCATGTACCTCGATCCGAACGTGGCCAAGGCCGAGGCCACGCGCCGGCTGGTCACCACGATCGAGCGCCACGCGCGCACCTTCGGCATCGGCCGGCTGTTCTGCACGGTCAAGCCGCAGGCCTGGTCCTTCATGGAGCGAATGGGTTACGAAGTCGCCGAGACGCCCGGCGACGGGGAGCCGGTCACCCTGGCCAAGCGATTGATCGACGACGCCGAACCGTGGGAGAAGGAGGTTGCCGAGCTGCACCGGGAGCTGGGCATTCCATCGAACTACGGGGTTCGCTACCGGTTGCGCTTGATGCCCGAGAATGCGGAGTGCATTTCCATCGGCACCGACATCTTCGACCGCGACATCAAGCTCGACAAGGCGGCCGGCGAAGCGTGGAAGGCGATGAAGACCGACGCCCAACGCAGCAATATCGACCTGCAGCCGGTCTCGGGGTTCCGCACGATCGGCTACCAGGCGGGCCTGCTGCGCAAGAAGCTGAACGGCGGCATGGCCATCGGCAAGGTCCTGCGCACGAGCGCGGCCCCCGGCTACAGCGAACATCACAGCGGCCGAGCCCTCGACCTGACCGCACCGGGCGTTGCGCCCCTGACCTCCGAGTTCTCGATGTCACGGGCCTACGAATGGCTCAAGGCGCGCGCCGGCATGTACGGCTTCCACGAGTCGTTCCCGAACAACAATCGGCACAACATCGACTGGGAACCCTGGCACTGGTGCTATCACAAGCATTTCGACCCACGCAAGGCCTGAACCCGACAGGTCCGGGGCGACTGCGGCGGTCCGGACCGAGCGTCAACCCGATTCGGCCGCCGATGCCAGTTCCCGGCGTGCCGAGCGGATGACGCCGCTCCCGGACCGGAGCAACAGCAGGGCGAGTGCGAGGGCGACGACCAGGTCGGGCCAACCGGCCTGGAACCACCATACGCCGGCAGCGGCCGCGAACACCGCCACATTGCCCGCGATGTCGTTGCGCGAGCACTCCCAGACCGAGCTCATGTTGATGTCCTCGTCGCGATGCCGCCACAGCAGCGCCAGGCAGGTCGCGTTGGCCACCAGCGCGACCAGGCTGAACAGGCCCATCAGTTCGAATACCGGTACGGACGGCACCCAGAGCCGGTAGATCACCTGGCCCAGTACGCCCAGCGCGGCGGCCAGGATCAGCACGCCCTTGAACAGGGCGACGCGCGCCTTGGCGCGCAGACTGCCGGCCACCGCCGCCAGGCTCAGGGCGTAGGTCACGGCGTCGCCGAAGTTGTCCAGGCTGTCGGCCAGCAGCGCGCTGGAGTCGGCGACCAGCGCCGCGGCCACGACGACCACGAACATGACCGCGTTGATGACCAGCACGGCGATCAGCGTCGAACGCTGCCGTTCACGCAGGCGCTCGATCGAGGAAACGTCGCAGCAGTCGCTCATCGGGGGCTCCCGTCCGGAATCTACCGCAGGATAACGCCTTGCTCGCTTGTAGCGGAGCACGTCACCGGGTTGCGGCGAGTCAGCCCTTGATTTCCTTGTAGGCGTCCAGCGCCCGTTCCCGGCTCCCCTTCAGGTCGACCCGCATCGCCGGGTACCCCCGCTTGTCCCGTTCGTCGTCGCCGAGCTTCTTCAATGCCTTGCTGTCCAGCCCCTCGAGCTCGGGGCACCAGCGCTGGATATAGGCCGCGTCGGGGTCGTACTTCTCGGCCTGCAGCTCGGGGTTGAACACGCGGAAGAACGGTGCCGCATCAGCGCCGCAGCCGGCGGTCCACTGCCATCCCTGGGTATTGTTTCCGAGATCCGCATCGACGAGCGTGTCCCAGAACCATCGCGCGCCTTCCTGCCAGGGGATCAGCAGGTTCTTGGTCAGGTAGGACGCGACGATCATGCGGACGCGGTTGTGCATCCAGCCCTCGTGCCACAGCTCGCGCATCCCCGCATCGACGATCGGCACTCCCGTTCGCCCACGCTTCCACGCCTCGAGATCCTCGGCGTAGTCGGATCTCGATCGCCAGGGAAAATCGGCGAACTTGTCCTTCAGCGGTTCGTCGGTGATCTGCGGTTCGTGGAACAGCAGCAGCGTGGAGAACTCGCGCCACGCCAGTTCGCTGACGAAGGTCAGGGGCCCCTTGCCGCCAGGCAGCTCGCCGGACGGTTCCAGCGCTTCGATCACCTGGACCGGGGAGATATGCCCGAAGTGCAGGTAGGGCGACAGCGACGACGTTCCACGGAGATCCGGACGATCCCGTTCCACGGCGTAGCGCTCGACATCGTCGTCCACGAAATGCTCGAGACGACGGCGCCCGGCCAGCTCGCCGACCTCCCAGCGATCGCGGATTCCGTCCGCCCAGTCGACGTCGGGCAGGAGACCCAGCGAGGCCAGGTCCACGGACTCGGGCAGGCTCGACGGCCCGGCCAGTTCCATCGGCTCCGGACGGCTCGCTACGGCTCGCCAGTTCGACTGCATCCGCTTCCAGTACGGGGTGAAGACCTTGTAGTACTCGTCGTCGCCGTGCAGCAGTTCCCAGGGTTCGAACAGCATCGCGGCACGAAAGCTCTCGACCTCGAGGCCCGCGTCCTTCAGCGAGGCCTTGATCCGTTTGTCGCGCTCGACGAGCTCCGGCTCGTACAGGCGGTTCCAGTAGACGGCTGCGGCACCGGTCTCTTCGATCAATTGCTCCAGCTGCTCGCCGGCCGGACCTGCGCGCAACACCAGCTGCGTGCCGCGATCGGAGAGCCGGTCGGCGAGATCCTCGAGCGCATGGTGAAGCCACCAGCGGCTGGCCGCGCCCGGGGCCCAGTCGCCCAGGGCTTCGGGGTCGTGAAGGTAGACGGGCAGCACCCGTTCGTGGTGGTTGCGGGCGTGATCCAGGGCCGGATTGTCGGCCAGGCGGAAATCACGGCGGAACCAGACGATAGCTAGGTCGGTCATGGGGTCGATTCTCGGCGCTGGGCCATGAATGCCGGGTGATCCGCTCGATCCGGTCCGTCAGGACTCCCGCCTCAGGCCTTGGGCGATGACCAGCAGCGCGACGCCCATCACGATCGGTCCGATCGCGCCGAGCCAGGCCACCGGCGAGCCGCCTCCGCTGAGCTGCATGGCGATGCCGGCGGCGCCCAACGCCAGCAGGATCAAACCGAGAACCTGTAGAACGCGCGCTCCATTCATGGGATGGGTTCCTCGCAATGGGTTGGCGATTCCGGGACAGGGCCTGGCACTTGCATCTCATCCCTGTGCGGAGACTGAATCCTACCGGGTGTCGAGTTCGCGCAGCGTTAACCGGGCCAGCTTCTCGATCCGATCGAGCTGGACATCCGCTCGCTCGAGGAACTCCACGTCCAGCGCGCCCGGATCCGCACCCAGCCGGCCGCGGATCTCGCACCGCTTGGCCAGCTTGCCGAGGCCGAGCTCTTCGAGGCGGAAGCCGAGTTCGGTCCAGCGCTCGGCCAGCCCGGCCTCATCGGACGCCGTGGCCTCGCCCCGCTCGAGTGCGCGCAGCATCACCTGCGTGCGCCGGACCGCTCGGACCACGTCCTGCAGCGCACGCCGGGATTCCAGCTTGCGCGCTCGACCGGCTCGACGCAGATTGCTGACCCAGCGCGAGAGATGGCCGAGCAGCCCACGCCAGGTTTCGGGGGCCAGCTCGAATCCGCTCATCCACGTCCTGCCGAACGACCGGACGAACCGGATAGAAGCCCTGGCGACACGGTCACGTCAGCAACCCCGTCCACGCCGAACCCACCAGGGCCAGGCCGAGCACGAGCCCCGATGCGGCGAGGATCACGTCGCTGTAGGGCTTCTCCGGATGGAGACCGGGAACCAGCACGGCCCGAGCGGGGCGGTCCGGATCGACGTGGACTTCTACGTCCGCTCCTGCTTCGAAGCGCCGTGCCCATTCGACGGTCCTGGGATAGACGACCGTATACAGCGCGGGCGCCGTTCCGCGATGGGTCCGGCCCTGGAAGGAATAGCGGAAGTCGACGGCCAGGTGTTCGACCTCGCGCATCTCGCCGTCGACCCTCCGGCTGCCCCAGAGCCGAACCGAATCGATCCGACCGGGCACCGTGGGCCAGGATCGACTCCGACGCGCCAGGCCGAGCTTGCGTATCGCACGGACCAGCAGGATCGCGCAGAAAAGAACGAAGACCGCGCCGAACCAGAACGCGAGGGAATTCATTTGGCGGTCCGCCGTTGCTCCTTCATGGCGTCGCTGCGCTTGTTCTCCAGCCACTCGAGGTAGCCGTCGGCCAGGCCGGTCACGTAGCGGCCGTTGAAGCACGAGGAGTCGAAGCCGTCGAGCTTCCTGTTCTTTCCGCGCACCGCGGCCTCGAGGTCGGCCAGGTCCTGGTAGATCAATCGGTCGGCACCGATGTACTCGCGGACCTCCTCCTCGCTGCGGCTGCCGGCAACCAGTTCGCTGGCCGCCGGCATGTCGATGCCGTAGACGTTGGGATGGCGAACCGGCGGTGATGCGCTGGCCATGTAGACCTTGTTGGCACCCGCGTCGCGAGCCATCTGGATGATCTGCCGCGAGGTGGTGCCGCGGACGATGGAATCGTCGACCAGCAGCACGTTCTTGTTGCGGAATTCCAGCTCGATCGCGTTGAGCTTGCGTCGGACCGACTGCGCGCGCTCGGCCTGGCCCGGCATGATGAAGGTGCGGCCGATGTAGCGATTCTTGATCAGCCCCTCGCGGTATTTCACGTCGAGCATCTGGGCCATCGGCAGGCAGGCCGTGCGGCTCGTGTCGGGAATCGGGATCACCGCGTCGATGTCGTGATCCGGCCACTCCCGGAGGATCTTCTCGGCCAGCTTCTCGCCCTGGCGGAGGCGGGTCTTGTAGACCGACAGGTCGTCGATCATCGAGTCGGGCCGGGCGAAATAGACGTACTCGAAGATGCACGGCGTATGCGCCTGCGCCTGATCGCTCTGGTGGCGGTGCAGCTCGCCGTCCATGGTGATCAGCGCCGATTCGCCCGGGGCGAGATCGCCGACGAAATCGAAGCCCAGGATGTCGAGCACGACCGACTCCGATGCGATGATGTATTCATCGCCGCTATCGGCTTCGCGCTTGCCGAGCACCGCCGGCCGGATGCCGTGCGGGTCGCGGAAGCCCAGCAGGCCGACGCCGGCGATCAGGGCAACGGCGGCATAGGCCCCCTTGCAGCGCGCGTGCACGCCGTCGACCGCGTCGAACACCGTCGACGGACGGATGCCCTGGTCGGCCCGAATACTGAGTTCGTGGGCCAGGATGTTGAGCAGCACCTCGGAATCCGACTCGGTGTTGACGTGCCTGCGGTCCTGGTTGAACAGGTCCTCGGACAGCGATTCATCGTTGACCAGGTTGCCGTTGTGACCCAGCGCGATCCCCCACGGCGCGTTGACGTACATGGGCTGGGCCTCGTCGGGGCGATCCAGCCCGGCGGTCGGATAGCGGACGTGGCCGATGCCGACATCGCCGGTCAGGCCGTCCATCAGCTTCGCGTCGAACACGTCGCGGACCAGGCCGATGCCGCGTGCCGAGCGCATGCGACGCCCGTCCAGGGTGGTCATGCCGGCGGCGTCCTGGCCGCGGTGCTGCAGGATGGTCAGCGCGTCATAGATTCGCGCCGCGACCGGGCTCCGGCCAAAGATTCCAACGACTCCACACATTCAGATCGGCTCCGCTCTTGAATCGACGTCCACCACCGCATCCTCGGGCGGCGATTGCATCTGTTGTTGGCCCGAGTCGAGCAGCTCCTGCACCGAGTCGGGAAGAAAACCGGCCGCCCATGCGGCCATCGTTTCGAACCGCGGAATCAGGCGCGATTCCTGCCACCACGGGTCGTAGGGAAATGGCGTGATCCGCGCCAGCATCACCGCGATCAGCACGATCACCACGCCTCGGGCCAGGCCGAACAGGGCGCCGAACAGACGGTCCGTTGCCGACAGTCCGGTCTTTTCGACCACCTTGCCGACCAGGTAGCTGGCCAGTCCGCCGACCACCAGCACCAGCACGAACACCGCGACGAAAGCGAGCAGCGTACGGGCCGACGGCAGGGTCACGTGCGGCTCCAGCGCCTCGGCCAGGACCGGCGAGGCCTGGAAGGCCGCGTACGCCGCGACCACCCAGACCAGGATCGAGAACACTTCCTTGATGAAGCCTCGAAACAGGCTGACCAGCACCGAGAGTGCGAGTACGGCCAGGATCGCGATGTCCGCCCCGTTCATTCCGCACGGCTCCGTGCGAGCCGATTCACGGGTGGCTGACGACCAGGCCTTCGACGCCCGCCTCGTCGACCAGCCGTGCGCGCAGCGCGTCGGCCGCGGCGCGATCGTCCACCGTACCGACGAGCACCTTCCAGATCGCCCGGCCCGACGCATCTTCGCTCTGGCGGAACGCTTCGAAGCCGAGATTGCGCAGTCGCGCCGTCTCGCGCTCGGCGTTCTCCTCGCTGGCAAAGGAGCCGACCTGCACGGCGAAGCCCGGCGTGGCCTGCAACGCCGCGTCCGAGACCTCGCGCACGATCGGTTCGACCCCGGCGACCGTGGCGGCGATCTGGCCGCGTGCGGTCTCGGCCCGGTCCCGATCGGAATAGGGCCCGGTGCGCAAGCGATACAGCATCGTGTCGCCGCGCACGACCTCATCGGTGATGACGGGGTGGCCCAGCGCCTCGAGGCGCTCGCGCGTGGCCTGCGACGATTCCTGCGATCCGAAGCTCGCGACCTGGACGACCCAGTTGCCGTCGCCGGCAGGCGGCGGGGGCTCGGCGGCCGGCGGGCGCGCGGCCGTGCCGGAATCGCCCTCGGCGGCTGCCGTCTGCGCGGATTCGCGCGAGTCCTCCCCAGACGACGCCTCGTCGGACGTCTGCGCAGGTCCGGGGTCGGCAAGGACGGGCTCGCTACGGTTCGGAGCGGTCTCATCGGCCGGCTCCGCGGCCTCGGCGGGTGCATCACGCTCGGTCGGGTTCAGCACGATCTCGTCGGGCGGGATCCGGCGCGGCTCGGCGGGCGCGATCGCGGACTCGCCCGCGCCGCGATCATCGCGATCGTCGCCCCCGGCAGCGGAATCATCGGTCCGCGACGGAGGTACGCGCGCCAGGTCCGGGTCGAGGGGGATGCGGCGGACCTCGCGATCCCCGCTCGGCATCTCCGGCAGCGGTTCGCTCAACCGACGGTCGTCCAGCTCGGGCTCGGGTCCGACCAGCAGCATGGGCAGGAAGATCACGGCCAGCGCGATCAGGATGGATGCCCCGATCAGGCGGCGTTTGAGGACGTTGTCCATAGGCGGGCGTAATCCGTTACGAATCGCTTCGGCGAACGGCGGCAGAGGCGGTCAGGAACGAACCGAACACGATGACCTCGTCGTCGCCGCGACAGTCGGCACGGGCTTGCCGGAGCGCCTCCGCGACCGATTTCGGCGACGATTCTACCGCGTCCGGCGACCCGGACACACCGCCGCGGCCGATCCGCCGCGCCAGCGTCTGGGTGGGAAGTGCGCGCGGGCCGTCCAACTCGGCCAGGTACCAGC
>Ga0114906_1001962_pt1 | contig 10535 bp, 7 predicted proteins | sample MalvirDeepMed_M9_FD_89687 | JGI IMG/M metagenome (GOLD analysis project Ga0114906, IMG submission 89687) | Marine viral communities from the Global Malaspina Expedition - Malaspina viral metaG DeepMed_M9 | ecosystem: Environmental > Aquatic > Marine > Oceanic | place: Mediterranean Sea... | reverse complement strand
GGTCTACATGCAGCTGGCCTTTCTGGATACCGGCATCGGTCGCTATGTGTACCCGCTGGAAGAAGGCGGGGTGGACGAACAAAAGCTGGCGTTCTGGTCCGCCAACGACAGTGTCGAGGAACATTTCAGTTTCACCCTCAACCTGCGCAGCGGCTACCCGGTGGACGCCCTGCGCCTGCCCAAACATCCCCAGGCACAGATCCAGCAACTGGGCCCGCAACACTGGCAGGTAAAACTGGATAATCGCACCACAACCGTTGTCAGCGAGGAAGACGACAACAGCCAAAGCACCAACTTCGCCCCTCCCGCTGCCAATGGCCAGCCGGCCAATGCCTTTACCCTGAATCAGGACATCGTCGTCTACTGGCGCCACCAGCAAGACCTGCCCGGCAGCGTGGATCTGGTTGCCTACAAGGCCCCGGGGAAAGACCGCGGCACCTTCATGCTCAGCATCACCCCCGGTGACGACCTGCCGCCAATCACCACCGGCAGCGACTGGGTGTTCGTGCTGGATATCTCCGGTTCCATGAATGCCAAACTTGCCACCCTGGCCGACGGCGTCAGCCAGGCCCTGGGCAAACTGCGCGGCGGAGACCGTTTCCGTATCGTGCTGTTTGATGACCGCGCCGAAGAACTCACTAATGGCTTCGTGGATGCCACCCCGGACAGTATTCGTCGCTACACGCAGAAAGTCATGCAGCTGCAATCCCGTGGCGGCACCAATCTGTTCGGCGGCCTGAGCCTGGCCCTGAAACCGCTGGACGCAGACCGTCCCACCGGCATCGTGCTGGTCACCGATGGCGTGGCCAACGTGGGCAAGACCCAACAAAAAGATTTTATCGACTTGCTGGAAAGCCATGACGTTCGGTTATTCACCTTTGTCATGGGTAACAGCGCCAACCGCCCCATGCTCACCGCCATGACGGATGCCAGCAACGGCTTTGCCCTCAGCGTCTCCAACAGCGACGACATCGCCGGGCAGATTCTCAACGCTACCGCCAAGCTCACCCACCAGGCCATGAATGATGTGGAGATAGACATCGATGGTGTGCGCACCGCCGATCTGCAACCGCAGCGCATCGGCAGCATCTACCACGGCCGCCAGATCGTCCTGCTGGGCCATTACTGGGGCGATGGTCCGGCGAATGTCACCCTGCGCGCCAACGTGGCCGGCCAGGACAAGCAATACAAGACCCGTTTCGACTTCCCCGCCAGTGGCGGCGACAACCCGGAACTGGAACGCCTGTGGGCCTACGCCACCATTCAGGACATGCAACGGGAGATCAATTATTTCGGTGAAGAAAAGGATCTGCAGCAGGGCATCGTCGACCTGGGCCTGGAATACGGCCTGGTCACCAACTACACCTCCATGGTGGTGCTGCGCGACGAAGTCTTTGAGGAGTACGGCATCGAGCGTCGCAATGCCAAACGCCGGGAAATCGAAAAGCTGGCCAAGACGCAGCGGCAGGCCAACGCGCCCAACAGCAACCGCGTGGACCAGGCACAGCCCATGTACACCACGAACCGTCCCTCCTACAGCGGCGGCAGCGGCAGTGGCGGCGCCTTCGGCATCGGTACCCTGCTGCCCTTCCTGATCCTGCTGGTCGGCGGCGGGCTGCGCCGGCGCCAATGATTCAACTGATGACAGCAACCCTTCCCGGACAGAGTCTCCCCTGTCCGGGTTTTTTCTGGTCGCACCCCCACGGCTTTCCAAACGTAGGGTGGCCGCTTCCGTTTCCTCTAAGCGGCGATGAACCTCTTTACTCCTGCCGACCCTCGATCGCCGACAACAGCACCCCGGCGGCAATCCCCAGGCGTTTGTCCAACCGACCGTCCCGGTCGGCACTGAAATCCACATCCAGTTTGAGAATGAAAGGGTTAAATCGCTGTCGATATTCCGCCACGGGCTTGTCGGCCACACTGGCGTGGTAATGCTGCGGAAAGAAGAACGCCAGAAATTCGATATAGCGGCGCACCAGCGCCTTGAGCATGGAGTCTTCTTCCAGGGTGCCAATTTCCCGACCCTCGTTATCCAGGAAGGTCCAGTGATCGCGCAGGAAGGAGGACTTGAAACCCGCCCGCCGCAACGTACCCACATGCTCATTGCGTTGCGAATCATGCACGTCGTAGGCGCCGGCAAAATCAAAAATGCTGCGTGTGGAAATCCGCAGCAGCTCCTGCTCCTGGGTGTCATCCGCATACAGGCGAATATCCTCGCGGATGCGGAAGCGCTTCATGTTGGAATATAGCGCCAGCTCGCCCGTGTCCGTGTAGAGATGAAAGGCATCACCAAACAGCCGGAAGAATTTGCGGCGGATGGTATAACGGGGATGCTGAAAGCGCACAGCGTGCGTCATGGCCTGCTCTCCTTGGCAAGTCTCTGAATGGGACGTTACGGTTTCTGCTAAACGATGCGGACTGAGTCTCTTAGTAGCAATACAAGCAGGGTTTGTTCCCGCACAATAACCGGGCATCGTGGCAAGATTGACCGAAACAGCACTGACTCTGACATTCAAGGCGACACCATGGATCCGGCATTCTGGCATCAGAAATGGCACAACGGGGAACTGGGCTTTCACCTGCCCCAGGTCCATCCACTCTTGCAACGGTACCTGGGCAAGCTGTCACTGAAAGCCGGGCAGACCCTTTTTCTGCCCCTGTGTGGCAAGACACTGGATATTGGCTATCTGCTGGAGCAGGGCTACAGCGTGATCGGCGCGGAGCTGTCCGGGAAAGCCGTCACCGACCTGTTTGCGTCCCTGAACCGCCAACCGGAGATCTCCCCCTGGCAAGGTGGCAAGCGTTACCGGCAGGGTGACCTGACCGTCTTTCAGGGCGACATTTTTCTGCTGACGCCCGATGACCTTCCCGCCGTGGATGCGATCTATGACCGCGCCGCCCTGATCGCCCTGCCGGACACACTGCGCGCAAGGTATGCCCGCCATATGCAGACGCTGACCCACAGGGCGCGGCAGTTACTGATCACGCTGGAATATGATCAACAGCAGATGGCGGGGCCGCCGTTTTCGGTGGACCAGGAGGAAGTGGAAACGCGGTACGGCGATCACTACCGGGTAACCTCACTCTCCCGAAAAATGATTCTCGACCACGAACCGGTTTTCCGGGAGAAAGGGCTATCGGCGTTATACGAAAATGCGTTTCTGCTGGACTGATTTTTTCGTAGAGGACCGGCGTGCTCGAGACCCGCAAGCCGGCTCGCCTTGCAGGAGCTATGCTCCCATGGCGCTCCCAAGCCTTCGCCATGCAAGCATAGCTCCTACAGAAGACACTCTTCGCAAAATGGCAGAGCACACACCTCTCGGCCCTCTTTGGAAAAATATTTCCTGATCTGGCCGCACTCACGATCAAATCACCAGGGCAACACGCTGCCGTCGGAGTGCCAGAAGGTGCCGCTGTTTTCCAGGTTCAGTTCATCCATGCGGGCAATCAGGTTGGCCGCTGCTTCGTCCACGGTCAGATTACCGCTGTTGCCGGTCATATCGGTCTGTACCCAACCGGGGTGCAAGATTGCCACGGCAATGCCGCGATCGTGCAGGTCCAGCGCCAGGGATTTACCCGCCGCGTTGAGGCCCGCCTTGCTGATGCGGTAGCCGTATTTCTTGCCGGAGGTATTATCGGCGATGGACCCCATCCGCGAGGTCATCAATCCCACCTTGCTGCCCTCACGCAGATTGCCCAGCAATGCCACGGTCACCCGCAGCGGGCCCAGGGTGTTGACCTTGAACTGGTCCAGAAGCTGCTCAAAGTCCATCTGGGCCACCGTCTCACTGAGCATGATGCCGGCGTTGTTGTAGAGAATATCCACCGGAGTATCGCCCAGGGCACTGGTCAGGTTGCTGACCCCGTCTGCGGTGCTCACATCCACCCCGTCAATGACCTCCACCCCACTGTCTATCAGCGCCGTGGACGCCTGGCGGCATACCGCCAGCACCCTGTCACCACGGGCCTTCCAGTGCCGGGCCAGTGCAAGGCCGATGCCCCGGTTTGCGCCGGTAATTACAATTGTCTTCGCCATATCTGCCTCCTTTCCGTTGATATTCCAGCCTCTTAGCGGGCACCCCATTCAAGCACTTCTGTTGTGCATTACAAAACACTGCAATACCAGATACAAAACGACATTTTTAGCCAACATTGGCAGCGCAATGAATTTTATATAGTGCGCGCATGGGTGGATCGCGCTGATACGCCTGTCATACACACTTTGTGTTCATGGAAGATTAAGGGGGAAGTACCCATGCTACATCTTTTGAAAATCCTGCTGATGAGCTCCCTGCTCGTCACCCTGGCCGCCTGCGGCGGCGGCGGTGGTGGCAGCAACCCGACCAACGATAACGGCAACACCAGCGAAGAAACCGGCAACACTGGCGGTGAAGACGAGGGTGATACCGACGGTGGCGACACCGGGGGGGAAGACGGTGGCGACGATGAGACCCCGCCGCTCACCGACGAAGAGAGCCAACAGCTTCTGACGCTGATCGACACCAACAACCACTTTACCGTTTCCGTCTGCCCGCAGACCCTGCTCGGCACCCAGCTGGGTGGCGCCATTGATGTGCTGGCCTGCGAAAACGAAGCGCTGACCAACATCTCCCTGGGCAACGACAACGTGCTGGGCCTGCTCTGCGCCAACACGGTTGCCGCCACTGACACCGACCTGCTCGGCAGTGTGAGCGAACCCACTTTCCTGCCAACCTGCCTGGAAGAAAGCGTTCCTTATCTGATCGACACCCTGGGCGGCGTCCTGGATAGCAGCGGCCCCATCGGCCAGCAGCTGTGCGCCGGCGCTGAAAACCCGCTTGAGTGTGTGGTAGTTGCCCTTAGCACCGTTCCGGACAGCACCCTGGCCGGCGTACTGGGCTACCTGGGCTGCGACAACGCGCTCAATCCCCAGCTCTGCCTGACCCAGGTCGCAGACAACCTGGCCATGGGCGAACCCCTGATCGGCACCGTGAACAGCCTGTCCCTGGCCCTGTGCCCCATTGCCACCAAGGCCGAGGAATTTGCACCGGATCAATGCTTCACCGAAGTGCTGGGCGGTGTGGGCTCCATCCTCAACCTGACCGGCGGTCTGGGCGAACTGTGCCCGGAAGGCGCGGACCCGTTCACCTGCCTGCTGGCGGCTGGCGAAAACCTGGGCCCCATCGGCGAACTGCTGGGTCAAAGCCCGCTGGATCCGAGCATCCTGGAAGACCTGCTGGCTGGCCTGGCCGAGCCGGGCAACATGGAATTGCTGAGCGAACTGCCCGCCATGCTGGAACAGATTCCGGTACTGGGTGAACAACTGGCCGGCCTGCTGGGTAACGGCGGCGACCTGTTCGACACCCTCGGTGACCTGCAATCCCTGCCTGACCTGCTGACGCAAATCCCGGTACTGGGCGACATCCTCAATGGCGCAGCCGGTGGTGGCAGCGGTGGCCTGCCCACCGACGCCCTGAGCCTGGAAGCCCTGATGGGCGCCCTGGAAGGCGAGCAACTGGCCATGGTGACCGACCTGCTGGCCAACGTGCCGGTACTGGGCGATGTGGTCAACCAGCTGCTGGGTGCTGTGTCCTGTGACGCCGCCAACCCGCTGGACTGCCTGACCGACTCCGCCGACCAGCTGGAGCAGTTCACCGCCCTGCTGGAGCAGGTTCCGGTACTGGGTGACGTGCTCAACGAACTGCTGGCCGCACTCACCGGCGCTGGCACCGGTGGCGAACTGCCGGGCACCGACATGCTCAACGAGATTCCGGTACTGGGTGATCTGCTCAACCAGATCCTGACCACCCTGCAGGGCGGCGCTGGCGGCGACATGCTGACCCCGGACCTGGCCATGCTGGAACAGATTCCGGTTCTCGGCGAGCTGCTGAGCAGCCTGCTGGGCGGTCTGATGAGCGGTGATCCTGCCTCCCTGCTGGACGGCATCCTGGACCAGAACGGCAACCTGCTGGATACCGTCTCCGCCCTGGTGGAAGAACTGCCGCTGGTAGGCGACCTGGTCGGTAACCTGCTGGTATCCCTGCTGGGTGAAAGCGAAGCCAGCAACCTGCTGGCCCCGCTGAATGATGCCCTGACCACCATCCCGGTACTGGGTCCGGTACTGGGTGGCCTGCTGGGTCTGCTCGGCTAAGAAGCAGTTACGAGTCGCGAGTGACGAGGAGCGAAAGGCAACCCTTTCCGGGTTTTCGCTCCTCGAAACTCGTCACTCGCTCCCCCCTTCAGCTATCCGGCTGATCCCGCCCCCCAGCCACTTCTGCACAAAAGCTTTTTTGTCATTGTGTCTTTGCTACAGTGGACATCCACTTCAGAAAGGATGCCCATCATGACCATTGCAGTCGGCGATACCCTTCCCACCCTGACCATCAAGACCAACGGCGCCAAAGGCCCGGAAGACCCGAACACCGGGGATTTTTTCAAGGGCCGCAAAGTGGTCCTGTTCGCGGTACCCGGCGCCTTTACCCCAGGCTGTTCCAACACCCACATGCCCGGTTTCGTGATCAACGCCGATGCCATTCTGGAAAAAGCCGATGCCATCGCCTGCATGGCAGTCAACGACGCCTTCGTCATGGATGCCTGGCAGAAAGACCAGAACGCCGAGCACATCACCATGCTGGCGGACGGCAACGCGGAATTCGCCAAAGCCCTGGGCCTGGAACTGGATGCCACCGGTGGCGGCATGGGCATCCGCAGCAAACGCTTCGCCCTAATCGCCAATGACGGCGTGGTGGAATACCTGGGTGTGGATGAAAAAGGCGTGGAAAAAAGCAGCGCCGAAACCGTGCTCGGCGAACTCTGAGACGAACAACGCAAGATAATGTGTAGGGTGCACTGAGCCCAGGCGAACTGCACCATCAAGCGTTGGGCTGGTGCAGTTCGCCTGGGCTCAGTGCACCCTACGTTCAGGCCCGGTCTTTCCCCTCATCACCCGGTTACCGCTGATACGGCACCACTTCATAAGGGTTGCCACCCAGCGCCGCCGAGATATCCGCAATGGCTTTCTGGCCACGGACACTGTTGCCCGCCGCATCCAGTGGCGGGGAAATGGCCGCGATACCGAACTTGCCCGGCGACACCGCAATAATGCCGCCGCCCACCCCGCTCTTGGCGGGCAGGCCGGTGGCATACAGCCACTTGCCGGCATCGTCATACAAACCGGCGGTGGCCATGACCGCCAGCACCTCGGGCACATTGGCCGCTGTCATCACTGCCTTGCCGGTCACCGGATTCACTCCGCCGTTAGCCAGGCTCGCCGCCATTACTGCCAGGTCCCGGGCATTCACACCCACTGAACACTGGCGGGTATAAATATCCGTGGCCTGCACCGGATCGCCCTGCAGATGGCCGTAGGCATGCATCAGATGCGCGATGGCCTGATTGCGCTGATTCGTGGCCGCCTCCGAGGCATAGATGTCGTCCTGCACGGTGAGCTTCCGACCGGCAAAATCGTTATAAAACCCGAGAATCTTTTTCCATACCGTATCGGCATTGCGCCCCTGCACCATGCTGGTGGCGGTAATCGCCCCGGCGTTGACCAGCGGATTCATCTCCGCTCCCCGATACTGCTCGATGGCATGGATGGAATTGAACGGCTGCCCGGTAGCATCCACCCCCATGGTATCCGGTAACGCCGCCACGCCCTTCTCTTCCATCACCAAGGCCATGGTGAAGACTTTGGAGATGGACTGGATCGATACCTCGGATTTCACATCGCCGACACTGAACACCCGGCCATCCACCGTCACCAGCACAATGCCGAAAATGTCTGAATCCACCTTGGCCAGGGCCGGGATATAATCCGCGTTGGCGCCTTCGTCCAGTCCTTGATAACGCTCATGGGCCTGCGTCAGTGCCGCGCGAATCGCCTCCGCCGACGGTAACTCACCGGCCAGCGTCAGGCCCGACACCAACAGGCCACCGACCAACACCATCCTGCTCAGCACTCTCTTCCCTGCAACCCATCCCATGCTCTCTCTCCCTTGCACCAACCAACTTGAACAATGCCACCTTGAGTAGGGATGCTATACGGGTGGCCAGCAACCTGACCAGCACCTATCCGCCACGGGTTCACATCAGCGCCACAGGTTATGTGCTAACAATACGTTATGAACGGCAAGGACAGAGCACCATGAGCATCCTGCAACTGCCCCATGCGAAACCCGAAGCCATCCTCATCGACTGGCACGCTACCCTGGTGGACACCCACGATGCCATGTACCACGCCGTGGACGATGTGTTGCCGCACCTCAAGGAGCTGGACCTGTGGGACCGACTTCTGGACCCGGATGATTCCAAGACCATCGAAGACGCCAAGCTGCTCATTTATGTGAAGGACCATAAACGCCTGCATCCCAAGATCGTTGCCCAGCGAAAAATTTCCCGCACCGATATTTTCGAAGTGTTGTTCGGCAGCGATCAGGATGCCAAGGGCCGTGCCCACCAGGCCTTCGACGAGGCCTATAAAAAATACGTGGACGAAGTGTTCCCCCTGGAAGACGACATCCGCCAGCAGCTGGAACGTATCCGTGCACTGGGCATCAAGGTCGGCCTGATCTCCAATCGCAAACGGGACTTTCTGGAACACGAACTGGCCCTGGTGGACGGTACCGGCTGGGAAGACCTGTTCGATGTGGTGGTGTGCGGCAGCGACGTGAGCAAGCGCAAGCCATCCCCGGAAATGCTGCTACTGGCCATGGAAAAACTGGGCCTTCCCCCCTCGGAAAGCTGCTGGTACGTGGGCGACAGCACCACCGACGTGATCGCCGCCAAGGAAGCCGGTGTTACCTCCATTTTCTACAACGGCGCCGGCTGGGATCAGGCCTGGCTGGACAAGATCTTCCCCAACACCATCAAGCACCCTCATCGCCCGGACGCCGTGGTCGGCAGCATTGCCGAGCTCACCAGCCTGGCCCGCCACCTGCTGGCCCAGCACAAGCGCGTGGAGCGTGCCCGCTAGCCCTCCCGTAGGAGCGTCGCTCGCGGCGCGATCCCCAACGAAGGGAACCCGTTGCCATTCCCGTTGGAGTCTTGCTCGCAAGGCGAAGGAGCCGGGAGAGGGATCAAGGAGTTCGCCTTGCGAGCAGGGCGCCAAAGGGAAGCATTCCGCCTGACCCATCCGTCGTGCTAAAACCCGGATTCGGTCAGCGCCGTAAAATAACAATTGGCCCCTTCGCACCGATCATTAATGGTACGATCGTGCATCTTTTTAGCCGGGAGAGACTCATGGCCAGCAACCCCCTCCACGCCTTCTGCGACGACGCCCTCGGGCACGACGACGCCACCGCCCTGGCCGAGCGATTACGCCAGGGTCAGGTCAGCAACCGGGAGGTCACCGAGGCGGCCATCGCCCGGCTACAGCGCGTGGAGCCCACCCTGAAAGGGCTCACCCTGGACACCTTCGACGCCGCCCGCCAGCGCGCCGGCAGCAAACGCTTCAGCGGCTTCTTCGCCGGTGTGCCCAGCCTGATCAAGGACAACCTGGACCTGCGCGGCCTGCCCACCGGCCACGGCAGCCGCGCCCTGGGTCAGGCGCCACTGAAGAAAACCAGCGGCATCGCCAAACAGTACCTGGCCCAGGGTTTCAACCTGCTGGGCAAAAGCACCCTGCCCGCCTTTGGTTTCACCGCCAGTACCGAACAGGCCGGCGTGCCCGCTACCCGCAACCCCTGGCACACCGACTACTCCGCCGGCGGCTCCTCCGGGGGCAGCGCCGCCCTGGTGGCCGCCGGTGCCGTGCCCATCGCCCATGGCAACGACGGCGGTGGCTCCATCCGTATTCCCGCCGCTTGCTGCGGCCTGGTGGGCCTGAAAGGCACCCGCGGGCGCCTGATCGACCAGGAAGCCGCCAAGGTGCTGCCGGTGAATATCGTCAACGATGGCGTGCTCACCCGCAGCGTCCGCGACACGGCCCACTTCTTTATGGAAGCGGAACGCTACTACCGCAACCGCAAGCTCAAACCCATCGGCCAGGTCACCGGCCCGGGCAAGCAGCGGCTGCGCGTGGGCATGATGATCGACTCCGTCACCGGCGACGCCACCTGCCCGCAGACCCGCCGCGCCGTAGAGGACACCGCCCGCCTGCTGGAAAGTCTGGGCCACACCGTGGAAGAGGCCCGCATCGACCTTCCTGCCCGGTTCGTGGAAGATTTTCTGCTCTACTGGGCCATGCTCGGCTTCCTGGTCAGCAAGGGCGGCAAGGCCCTGTTCCCCCAGGGCTTCGATGCCGGCCAGCTGGACCCGCTCACCCGTGGCCTGGCCGACTATTACCAGCAACGTTTTCTGAAAACCCCGGGCATGCTGCGCCAGCTGCGTCTGGCCCGGCAGCGCTACGCCGCCGCCTTTGCGCAATACGATGTGATCCTCAGCCCGGTACTGGCCCACACCACCCCGCAAATCGGCTACCTGGGCGCCGACCTGGCCTTCGACACCCAACTGGAACGGCTGCTGCGCTACACCACCTTCACCCCCGCCAACAACGCCTCCGGCGGCCCCGGCATCTCCCTGCCCCTGGACCAGACTGACGATGGCCTGCCCATCGG
>Ga0114906_1001959_pt1 | contig 10538 bp, 17 predicted proteins | sample MalvirDeepMed_M9_FD_89687 | JGI IMG/M metagenome (GOLD analysis project Ga0114906, IMG submission 89687) | Marine viral communities from the Global Malaspina Expedition - Malaspina viral metaG DeepMed_M9 | ecosystem: Environmental > Aquatic > Marine > Oceanic | place: Mediterranean Sea... | reverse complement strand
GGCAAGGAGTAGCTTTTTCGGCTCTGACCTTCGAAAGGAATAAACCATGCGCAGGATATCACTCGAGCTTACGGCGGAATGTGCCGCCTGTCTGCTCGACGCTGTTGGCGAAAAACCGATAAACCCGAGCATCGAGGCAATATTATGGGATGTGCCCGCGGTGCAGGATGCGGCCAAGCGACGCGGGATCAAATATCCAGTGTTGCGACGTAATCGAGGCCGACCAAAGCGGGACGCCTCGAAGGCAGCCAGCTTGATGCTGGCGGCAGTGATTCGCCATGCAATCAATGAAAACCGAAACCGTGAATGAGTCTGAAATTTCGCGAAACCTTCCGGCCTGATATAATTGGGCCGGGGGGTTTTCACAATGAAATACGCATTACTCACACTCGCGCTGTTGATCTACACGCCATTGACAGCACCGCACACCACACAGGCCGCAGAAAAAACGACGGCCGTCGCCGATCATCTACAGGAAATATCAGTCACAATCCGGGCCCAGTCTTCCGAGGGCAGTGGGGTCGCATTTTCCCGGGGCGGCTCAACGTGGATTTGGACCGCGGCCCACGTCGTCGCCGGGCTACGGCAAACACGCGGTGTTGTCGATCCGGCCACTGGCACCATGCGTACAATCGTCGAGTTTCAGGATGCCCAAGTCGTTAAAGCACTGATTGAAAAGGGCCGCACAGTCGGCCGGATCGAGATTGACGCTGAAGTTATCCGTTACAGCGGAGCGGAGCACGGCGAGGATTTGGCCTTGCTACGCGTGCGAAAAAACGATTTTTTGAAGACCAGCACCCGCTTTTACCTCGGCGAAAACATACCCAGTCTCGGTACACGACTATTGCACTGTGGCTCACTGATGGGGCACCGCCAGGGCTCGCACTCGATGACGGCCGGGATAATGTCTCAGTCTGGCCGGCTGATCGGCAAGAAGGTGTACGATCAGATTTCCTGCCAGGCGTTTCCTGGGTCGTCAGGCGGGGGCGTGTACCTTGAGGATGGCCGGTATATGGGCATGTTGGTACGTGGTGCTCGTGTCCAGGGCTTTAACCTTATCGTACCAATACGACGTATGCGGAAATGGGCTAAACACGCAGGTATCGAGTGGTCGATAAATCCTAAAGCTGAGATGCCATCGGATAAAGAGCTGGCCAATCTGCCAATCGAGGACGTCGGCAGCAATTTCGCCAAACCCTCAAAATGACCTGGACAGACATTGAGGCGGCTATTATATTTTCCCGCAATGATTACAATTGACGCTACTGGTGACCAAGACCGCATCGCTTCGGGTTTTCGCCTTTCCCGAGCGGTGTGGTCTTTTTTTTTTAAAACCCAAACGCAGTGAAAAACTGATGAGCGAGCCACCGCAAATATCCGGCCGTAAAAATTTTGGCGTGTCGGCTGGTACGCCCGCGATGGCGAGGACTGCAAACTGCAGGAGCACGGATCGGCCGCTTCACGAGCGGTAAAACGGGAGGCGCAAAAATCCGGGCAACGTGTAACCTCACGACCCGGGATCACGAAGTCAACCCGCGTGTTTGCCTTTTGAGCCTATCAGCGGCATGGCGATCTAAACCGATTGGTTTAGTGATCGTAGAGACGTGGTACGCCAAAAGTACGCCTCGGTTGTATGTTTGTGGTACGCCTAAAGTACGCCTCGACCGATTCAGTCGATGCAAGGCGAGTTACTCCTATCAGGAATAAGAGGAATAACAGGAATAACAGGAATAACAAAACATAACAAAACATCGTAAAACATCGTAAAACATAACAAAACATAACAAAACATCGTAAAACAAAAAAAACCCGAAAACTAGTATTTACAGATTTTCGCGGTTGCAGTAATATCCGCACCGACAAAAAACAAGGACGTGCCCGCGAGCCGTCACGGACGACATCAAAAGGGCTCGCGGGCTTCCATCTGCTTAAAGGAGTAAGCATGTTGGTACTGAAACGCTCGGAAGGCCAGACGCTCGTCATTGACGACCGCATTACAATCTCGTTTGTTTCGTGCAGCGGCAGCCGTGTGGTCGTCGGCATCGACGCCCCGGCTGACGTGTCAATCTGGCGAGGCGAGCTGATAGCATCAACACAGCCCTTGGAAAATGTGCGGGGGCAGGATGCCGACTGACTCCGACGAGATCGTTAAAGATCATCCCTACATGATGCGTAGTCGGCACGTATTTTACGACCGGATCAGTGGGTGCGGCAGTTTCGCCGACTACAACCCAATGGCAACAGCCATCGAAAAGCTAAGAGAAGACGCGGCGGCGATCGGGGACTCTGATTTTGATGACGAAATTAGCGCCCTGACAGCCGCCGTTGATACGGGCACTGTCTATTGTGCACTGCCCGCCATCCTGTGGCTGCTGCGCTGGCGGGCCTTCAGTCAAATCTGCAAGGCTTTGCGGCTGGTAACTGGTCGCGTCGGATTTGGTGATAAGGTCGACAGATACGCGCCAATGGTTCCTACGGAATTTCAGGTAAAACTGGCAACGCTGGTCGGAGTTGTCAGGACTAGAGCCGCTACGCCGGAAATGCTTAATGACCCGGAGGTTGACTTGGGCGACACTATCCCGGGGCGACTGGTAAACGCCAACGACGTATTAAAGTGGGATGAGGATCAATCGGCTTTAGTTTTCCATGGCTTATTGGAGCGCAACTGATGCCGCAATCGGCAGCCCTGACGACAGCCCTTGCCAGTCTCGAGGAAATTGACAGCGAGCCGCAGGCGGCCGCAATGGCTCGCGGGTTGCTTGTCGGCTATGACGCCCGCTGGCAGAGCCAGCACAGCGGCAGCGTGCCGATGAAAGTGGTCGAAATCGAGAAGACGTACCAAGCACCTTTATTGCACACGAGCCACAAGGCAATGAGACGCTCACGCACATTTACCCTAGCGGGGAAAATTGACAAGCTGGTTGACTGGGACGGGCTCACACTGATCGACCACAAAACAACCGCCGCACAGATCGAAGACCCTGCGGCAACCTATTGGAGGCAACTACAGATTGACGGGCAACCAATGCACTATGCTATCCTGTTGGCACAAAATGGAATCAGGCTCAAGCGCATCGTGTGGGATGTAATCCGCAAACCCGCCATACGGCCCAAACAGTTACCAGCAGCGGCCGCGGGGCGACTCCGAGACAGTGGCTTGTATTGCGGCCAATGGATCACACCGAAAGCCTTCCCCGAAACAATCCACGAAGCAGACTTTCTAGAGCTTTACGAGGCGAGGGTGATCGAGGCGGTGACGGAAAAGCCGGAATCGTATTTTCAGCGCAGGACGATCAACTACACCGACGCCGACATTATCGAGTACAACGGCACGCTGTGGGACTTGGCACAGGATTTGTTGTCAACTCGTCGACACAATCGCCACTACTGCAATCCCGGCGCTTGCATGACATTTGGGGTGCCTTGCACCTATCTTCCGATTTGCTCAAAGGTCGACACGCCAGACGGTGAGGCATGGCAGCAGCGCCCCGCGGTCCACGTTGAGCTTGATGCCGTGAAGGACAGCGCCAACGCGTTGACAAATAGCCGTATCAAGACATACCAAACGTGCCGCAGGAAACATTTTTACCGATACGAATTGGGGATTGAAAAACACAGCGAAGATGAGAGTGAGGCGCTCAAATTTGGATCGCTGTTTCACGCGTTACTCGACCACTATTGGTCAAAAATCTAAGGAGTTGCATACATGCCCACGACTTTGACGCCAGCCGCCAGGACGACAGCAAGGACGAAGAGAAATTACCTGTCGGAAATCTCAACGGAAATCCGCCAGCGTCCTACAGCGGCGGTGATCTACGGCCCGCCGGGGATCGGAAAGACATCACTCGGCGCAGCGTCAACGAAGCCGCTGTTTTTGATCGACTCGAAGGAGGACGGCATTAACACGCTGAAACAGGCTAAGCAGTGCGACGAAAATATCCCGGTCTTGCCTGCGTTTACAAATTTTCCAGACGTGCTCGATTGTCTCGACCAACTGGCGGCGGATCATGGCGACGCTCAAACGCTCGTCATTGACACGCTCGACGGCATGGAGGGGCTCTGCCATGCTCACGTATGCAAGACTGAGTTTGGCGGGCACTGGGGCATAAAGGATAAAAGGCGTCAAAAAGGATTTGCGGCCTTTTCAAAAGGTTACGAGGTCGCTGTATCCGAGTGGCTCAAGCTACTGGATGCCCTCGACGGTGTGCGTGACGCGGGCATGTCGGTGATCTGCTTGGCGCACTCGGTCAACAGGCTGTTTCGCAGCCCGGAGACCGAAGACTTTGAGCACTGGACTCCAGACTTGCACGCTAAAACCTGGGCCCGTACGCACCGCTGGGCTGACATGGTGCTTTTTTGTAATTACGTCTTTGATACTGTCAGCGACCAAGGGACACGGGCCAAGGGCCGCGGGCGCGGGTTGCGTCGTATTTATACCGAGTGGCGCCCGGCCTTCGAAGCGAAGAATAGAATGTCACTGCCATCGCATATCTCAATGGGCGACTCCGGGGCAACTGGATGGAAAAACGTCATGGCAGCAGTTGTGAAAAGTCGATCAAGGAATGGTAACTAAACCCAAAAGTGAAAGGTGATAAGATGGCCGATGAATACGGATACGGAATATACACGGCGAGAGTCCTGACGCAGGAAGTCGACCTAAACCACAATAAAAACAGAAGAATCACGCTCAAGGTACGGATTGAAGCTCGAGTGATCGACGACGGGTTGCCGTCAGAAAATCTCGAGGCAGTTACAGAGCCACTATACGACCCGTACATCAATCTCATCTGGACATTCCCAGACTCACACGGAAAGGGGGGGAGCGACTATTATATTTGCCGGAAATTGTCGGGTGTCGGGTTTAGTGGCGGCGATGTTACAACACTTAATCTAGTTAACGACGTAATTCGCGTTGTCTGTCTCCCACAGCCGGAAAATTTAAAATACCCGGAAAAATGGGACTTGCCACTGCCACTGCTGCCCGGCGATGTTTTGATCAGTACCGAACAGGCGGCCGGGGATGACAACGGCGGGAAATCTGCTATCGAGATCATGACTGAAATACAGGAAAACTCAGAAAACCTAAACAATCCGAAGATTTTCGGACCGAACGTAGGACAAAAAAAAGAGCGAGGCGCGAATGCCGCAGGGCTAACGGCGAAAGATGCAAGCGTTACCCAGTTTGATGGAGTACCCTTCTAATGGTACTTAGATAGGAGAACCACAATGAAGCTCACGACTGCAAATAAGGCTCATATTGATGCGATGAGCTACGAGTCCCTTTTAGATCAGTGGCGTAACGCACCAGTCGGTTCGCCTTGGTTTCAAGGCGAGACCGGTGACTACTGGGGCGAGAGAATGAAAGAACTTCGCGCCAAGCCAGGGGGAGACGACCAGCACGTCGCTGCCAGCAAGTCAATCGGGTGGAATCTGTGAGCGTGGTAAATGACAAGCCACCGACCGGCCACCGAAATATGACAAGTCTTCTCAGGAAGCTGGTCAAGGTTCCGAAGTCAGAACTTGACGCGGAACTGTCCAAGGACGCGAAGCGGAAAGCCAAGCGAAAGAAGAAGTAAGCGGCTCCCGGTCGTTCGGGTGGTTTGCTTTGTATCGTGGTGAGCCTAGTATATAAGTACACTTCTAATGACGGAAAAGCGTACATTCGAGGGAGCGAGTGACGCCGCAGCGTTGTCACGTGATGTGACAGCGTGGATACGTGACACGCTTGGTGGCGAGTCGCTGGCCGATGGCGTATCGGTTACAGTCGAGATTAAGGGTGCCCCGGCACCGTTCCGGCTGGTCGGCAATGACAAACACAAGGACACGTCCGTGGCCGAGGTGTCGCAGATATACGACGCCTACCCGCGGCACGTGGGCAAGCAGGCCGCCTACAGGGCTATACAAAGGGCACTCCGGGCTGTTGGTTTTGCCGAGCTTCTCGAGGCGGTGACAGAGTACGCCAATGCCAGCCGCGGTGCGGATAAAAACTACATCCCACATCCGGCGACATGGTTTAATCAGGGCCGATGGGACGACGACCGCACGCAGTGGGAGCAGTCTGCCGACACAAGCCGCGAGATGCGACACAAGGAGGGCTCTTATGGCGGGAATTGGTGAAGTCATAGACGAACTATTAACATTGTCTGACGAAAAATGTGACGCAATGCAAACGCGTCGGCATGAATACGAGCAGCGGCAAGAAGCCAATCGCCGCGGCTCAGCGCTTCAAGACTTGGCCTCAGACTGCGGCCCGCGGATTTTTTCCACGATTGAGAAGTACAAAATCTATGACGACGCCCAGCGTGGGCCAGTGGAGGCTTTGCGTCAATATATAAACGACCTAGAGCAGATGCGAGAAGCTGGCCGCGGCATCTTTTTGATAGGCAAACCGGGCACCGGGAAAGATCACCTCGCAGTGAGTGTAGCGCGGGAATTCGTTACCCAGCTTGGCGGGCAATCAAGGTGGCTCGATTGTGCTGATTTCCGGTCAACGCTGAGAGACGCAATCAAAGCCGGGCGACCGACCGAGGAGGAATTGTTGAGGCCGTGGATCGCGGCAGATTGTTTGATTTTGTCTGATCCGTGCCCGCCCAGTGCGACGCTGACAGATTTCCAGGCTGAAGCGTTGTTCCGTTTGGTGGATAGCCGCTATCGGGCGAAGCGGTGCACGTTTGTCACCGCCAACTTTCAGCCGGGCGAGGCTGATAAACTGCTCGGCTCGCAGGTGGTGGATAGACTGAGCCACGGCGCGTTACGGCTTGAGTGTGGTTGGCCAAGTTATCGAATGCGGTCGACAGGAGAGGCAGGGCAATCGTGAAACGCAGCACGGGAGAAGAGCACTTCCTTGACGCCTGGGGCATCTACCACAAAACAACCTGGCCGCTCGAGGAAGAGTACCGATTTGACAAAGTGCGTCTGTGGCGGTTTGATTTTGCGATACCCGACCTGATGATTGCTATAGAGATTGAAGGCGTCTCGTATCAGAAGCAGGGGAGACACCAGACCGCAACAGGCTTTACTAAGGATTGCGAAAAATACAACTCCGCAACCTGCGACGGCTGGGCGGTGCTGCGATACACGCCACCGCAGATTGTCAAAAGCCCGCTGCAAGTCGTCACGCAGATCGAAGCATTTATTGAGAGACGAGACACGGAACTGCGGCTCGCTAAGCAAAAATGCGACCGCCACCGCCGCACCAGGAAGTCAACAGACCGAAACCGTGAATGAGATTGAGCTAGACCGGCAACTCTCGAAGGTGAGGCGACTAATAAAGGCCGCGGAACCGACGGACTACCAGCCGGGGACAGTCGGTAAGATTGCGACGCTGCAAAAGAGGTATTCTCAGGGCGTGTTTTTCGATGCTACCTGCGGCGGGCCTACGATTTTCAGCCCTGACGACGCCAAATTTGACTACGCTTACAGGCGCCGTGAAATCATGCCAGAAGTTAAAAAAGTCGACACAAAACAGCCAAAAGACTAGAATTGAGGCGTGCAAAAAATGGATGCGAAAACAGAATTGTCAGCCGAGTTTGATAAATTAATTCACGTGCTGCCACTTGGACCGTCAGTTAAATTTGCCGGTGTACTGGTCGAGATGTTGCGACTACACGCGCAAAAGGGTCACGACTACGGGACCTTCGAAGACCCGTTTGCGAACGTGCGAGCAAGTGACGAGTTTGGTATACCACCGTGGCAGGGATCAATGATGCGAGCAAATGACAAGGTGTCTCGGCTGAAAACGTACAGCATCAAACACACGCTGCAGAATGAAGGTGTAGAAGACTCAATGATTGACCTCGCGTGCTACGCGGTCATCGCCTTGGTGCTGTTTAGAGAGTGATCCTTGATAGTCACGGTGCACGGAAAAAAATGGGCTTTCAAATTTGCAAATCTTAAGAAAACCTTCGGCGTTTGCGACTCGCCAGACACTAAATCGAAAACAATCAAAATAGCGAGAGGGCTTAAGCCTAAAAAAGAGCTGGAAATTGTCATCCATGAGCTGCTACACGCGTCGTGCTGGAATCTAAGCGAAGAAACCGTCGATCAGGTCGCTGTTGATCTATCGCGGATTTTATGGCGCATTGGATGGCGGAAAAATGACGGGGAAACCTTGGACAGTTAACGAGCTGGCGTCACTGGCCGACTACAAGCTGAGCGGCTATACCTACCAGCAGATGGGCGACGAGTTAGGCCGCAGCATCTATTCGATCAAAGCCAAGTTAGCGTCACTGCAGATGGATATTGCCGCCGCAGGCCCGCCCCTGCGTGAGGCTGTCGGTGAGTTTCAGCAGGCCGCCGACGCGGCCCAGGTGCGAAAGCTCGAGGATGAGTTGCAGCAACTGAAAAGCGGCCAGGCCGGGACGGCGATAGTGTCGCCACAGCATGTTGACAACTACGACCCGGGGGCCGAGTGGGCGACGGCCGAGGAAGATTGTCAGCGCCGCATCAAACGGGCCAGCGAGATGGGCCACTTCAGCGCCAAGTTTAACAGTGGTCCAATAGCGGTGGTAGCTATGAGCGACCAGCACATTGCGCCCGGGACCGCGGTAGACCTCAAAAGAATGAGAGAAGATGCCGAGTTGATCGCCGGGAAAGATGGCTGGTATTGTGTGTTGTGCGGGGATGGCGTGAATAATCATATTGCTATACCGACACAGTTGGAACGGAGTACGCCATCGGATCAGTGGTTTTTATATGAGTATTACCTGAAACTATTGCAAGAAAAGCTGCTCGTAGTCATTAGTGGAAATCATGAGGCATGGACCGTACAGCGGGCGGGCGTCGATATGGTCTCGAGGATTGCCCAAAATAACAAGCTTTGCTACGCCCCGTCAGAGGCGAGGTTGACGGTCGAGGTGGGCGCTCAGTCTTATGACCTTGCTATCCGGCACCAGTACCGACACAACAACCAACAAGACTCGTTGAGTTGCGTTAAAGCTTGGTACAGCCGCGGCGAAAAAACGTTTGACATTGGCGTGATTGGCCATAGCCACACACCTGCTCTTGAGATGGCAATGAGGCACGGCCAACGCGTTTGGTTTGCAAGATGTGGGAGCTATCAGCACTCCAGCGACTACAGTAGGCGGCTGGGCTTTAACTGCAGCGCCCCGACCTGCCCGACTTTCATACTTTCCGCGGATCGGAAGCACGCCTTAGGCTTTGTCGATATCCGTGACGCTCTCGCGGCCTGGGACGGGCTAAAGACGTAGAGTAAAAGTTGGCACGCTGGTATGATCAGTGGTGTACTGACGTCGAAAATGGTTGTTTCTGGCGGGGCTAAAAGTGGAGTGGGAAGCAATTGCGGTGCTATTGGCGGCGGTGGGGTGTGTCGGTTGCATGCTTCGCGTCACGCTCGAGGTCGGCCGACTTCGTGGAATGTTTGAGCAACGCCTTGCCACCCTGGAAAAACGGGCAGACAGGCACAGCCATGAGATTGACGAGCACGGTGACCGTATTAAAGGGCTTGAGGTACTGGGGGCGTAACAATGTCACCACTATTAGCCGCCGAGCTGTGCGTTGCCGCCTATTCGCCGATTGACCAAGCCGAGGTGATTGCTGCGAGGCACAATCTTGCTTTCAATTTCTTCGACGTGGGCGGAACTCAATCCTATCTGTTTTTCGACGACAAGCGTGTTATTTTGGCGTATCGGGGCACTGAACTCACGGACATCCGTGACATTCTCGCTGATTTCACAGCCTGGAAAACTGACGGGCCATTCGGCCGGGTACACAGAGGTTTTCAGGATGCACTTGATCGAGTCTGGACACAACAAGTGATCCAGCTAGACAAACACAGTGGTAAGCGGCTGTTTCTCACTGGGCACTCGCTTGGTGGCGCCCTGGCGACGCTCGCGGCCTCGTGGCTCGTCAATAACCAGCAAGGCGGAAACAGACCTAAGCGTTTGATTACCTTTGGGTCGCCTCGCGTCGGCAACTACACCTTCACGCGGACGCTCGAGGAACGATTTCAGGGGCATGACCGATTTGTTAACTGCTCGGACCTAGTGCCAAGGATGCCTCGCCTTAACTATTACCACACTGGTTGGCTCAGGTATTTTGACATAGACGGACAGTTACACAAAAACCCGAGCGGGCCTATGCGGCTGTGGGATCGCCTCAAGAGCTACTCTCGAAATCGTCGCGCGGCAGTCCATCGGCACGGTATGCAGCAATATTATTTCTACACGAAAAGGTGGTTTCCACATGCGTCATAGCCTTGAAATCATCGCGGTGTGTTTGTCGTTTTTGCAGTGCGGCGCCAACAGTGACGCGGTTGTGAAGATTGCATTCGAGGGGCGACAGTGCAGCGGTGTATGCGTCTCGCCTGACGGAATAATCTTGACGGCCGAGCATTGCCAGCTTGGCAACGGCTCACGGGTTGAGTTTCCGCGTGATGGTATGCACAGCGCCTCGCTGGCTTACAGGCCGCACATCAATGGGATCGACGAGGCCACAGTGCTGCGAGTCAGAGCCTTGAGACCGCTGCCCTTTTATCAGATAGCCGAGGGGCCGCCGCGTGTGGGTCAATCCATATATTC
>Ga0114906_1001951_pt1 | contig 10560 bp, 4 predicted proteins | sample MalvirDeepMed_M9_FD_89687 | JGI IMG/M metagenome (GOLD analysis project Ga0114906, IMG submission 89687) | Marine viral communities from the Global Malaspina Expedition - Malaspina viral metaG DeepMed_M9 | ecosystem: Environmental > Aquatic > Marine > Oceanic | place: Mediterranean Sea... | reverse complement strand
GTCATAAACATTAAAGAAGCAGCTTCCATTTCATTTGCTAATAACCCAAAGTCTAAGTTTTCAGATTCGTGACCACCAAAAAGAGCAACAACTTTGTTTAAGTGTGAGCCAGAATATTTTGAAAGAGAAAAAACCTCTTCAAATGTTTCTCTATTTCCAGCTAAACGCTCTCTAGCATTAGCAACTTCTTCGGTATCAGAAGGCGTTGCATCTTGAAAAGCTAGCTCACCATCAATATTGTTTTTGCTAGCATAATTTAACCACTCTTGTTTGTTGCTAAATTTTGCCTCAGGGTACATTTGTGTTAAATGAGCTAAAGCAGAGTTTTCAGCTTTTTTATCATATTTGTTTACTAATTTTAAAGCGTCTTCGTGGTTCTTTTTTCTTAATATGTTGTTTGTTGATATATCAAAACCATTTTCGTCAGTACCTATTTTAACCTCAGCATCAGTTAAATTTTTCTTTTCTTTTTCAATATATTCAAGATCGTCTTTGCTTAAAACCGTAGTAACACCACCTGTACCACCTGATTCAGGGCCCATGCTAATTCCAGACATTCTGTCAAGACCATAGTTTTCGGTACTACTGTAAGTATTATAATCAACCATTATCCTTTGCTTTGGCGGCGCAAGATCTTTATCGCTAAGTTCACTTATTAACGTGCTTTCATCACTATCCTCGTCAGTTTCAGTTTGATTTGAAATATCTATTTTAGGTCCTTCTACTTTAGGAAAATCATCTGCATCATCTTCTTCAGTATCTTCTATATCTTTGTACTCACCTTCTTCAACTTTTTTCTTTTTTGGCCCTTGGCTAGTAGTTAGCTCAATATTTTTATCTCCTCCAAAAACACTCTTATCTAGATCGCTTAGCTTGCTTAGTTGATTTAAAACGTCTTGTGGGTTTTCTAAATACTCTTCAACAGTAAAACCTCTAGCTTTTAATTTTTCTACATACTCAGGGTTGTTAGCATTGGCTTCAACCTGTTTGTTTTTGTGTGTAAACTTTTCAGCAGTAGTTTCAGTAGTTTCGGTAGTTTCAGTAGTGTTAGTACCTGTTGTAGTGTTACTACCAGTTGTTTGTGTTCCAGGTGCTATTCCAGTTTGATCAACTGCTTCGCTTGAAATATCTATTGTAGGTCCTTGGTTATTATTATTGTTAGTAGTATTAGCTCCTGCCGTGATACCGCTACCATGTATTGGATCAACAAAATCACCGTTGTTGTTTTGTACAACCACATTGCCGTCTAAATTAACGTTTTTATGTTGATTGTTTTTGTGTGCTTCAAATGCTTGTTTGGAAATAAAAGTAGGGGATCCTACTCCTGTTTTTGTAGTTTTAGCCTTTGTATCTATTAAAGTTAAGGGCTTGTAGTACATGTTGATTATAGAGTCTTGATAACCAACGCTAGTAGCGTAACCTGCGTCTTGAACTTTTTTTATTTGAGTAACAGCATCATCACCCTCTGTTATACCACCAAACTTAGACCACCATCTAACTTGATGGTTTATACCTTTTTGTGGTGTGTCAAAAGTTAAAAAAGGCTGACCAAGATTTGCTGTCCAAATTTCTTGATCACCTTCTTTTCTTTTTGTTAAATAAGTTTTGTTACCTAGCCTTTCTTCCTTTTCTTTGTATGCAAGGTATTGTTTTTCTGATGTAAAATCTTCGGTAGTACCCATTGAAGTCCAACCAGATATGTCTTCTCTTCCAGCCGGTGTTTTTCCACCTACCCAAGTGTTTATTTGTTTATTACTAGCTTTTAAACCACCAAAATTATTATGACCAAAAGACAAGCCTGATACACCCCATCCAGATTCTTTTATCATTTGAGCTAAAATTAACTTAGAGTCTAAATTTGAAGCACCAGCACTGTAATTGCCTTTTTTATGCGTTTCTATAGCATTTTCTACCATAGGTAAATAATACTCTACAAAAGAATCTTGAAAAGCTTTTTTACCTTGATCGTCAAGAGCGTCATACTCTTTTCTATTAAGCTGTTTAAATTCAGACATATATTAAATTAAAAATTAAAACCTTGGTTTATTGGGGTGCTACTAATGTTAAAATTACTATTATTGTTGTTTTCTTCTGTTTCTGAATCTCCTTGATTTATAATTTCCATATTATTAGTTTCAGATACAGGAGTGTCTAATATACTAGTTTTCTTTTTTGGAGCTTTTTTATCTTCAGGAATTTCACCTGAAATATCTATTTTTGGCCCTTCGTTCGTTTCATAGGTATTTCTATTTAATCCCCAAGTTTTAGGATCTTCATTTAAGTTTCCTAAATCAGTAAACATACCCTTAGTGTTTTGCTTAATAAAAGTTTTAAAATTCATCATTTCAGAATTGTTGTTAGGGTTGTAGTATTTAGCGGTTCCTTTTTCGTCATCACCAACCATGTATAAAACGGTTCCGTCTTTTTCTTCAACAATTTCAACATTAATATTACTTGAATTAAATAAATCTACTATTTCGTTTGAATTACCACTAGGATCGTTTAAATCGTTATATAAAGCTTTGTCTATAAACATATCAGTGTAAAGCTCTTTTTTAGCAATTTGACCTTCAGCTGCAGTATTAAAATATTGTGTTTTTCTACCAGTACCAACCATACCCATGTCTTCATCGCCTAAAAGAACTTTGTTTTCTTTTATTGCTACTGTTTTCTTTTTAGCTTCTAAACCATCTGCTGTTGCTTTTGAATAAAACTTAGAAAAATTTCTTAAATTAGCGTCATTACTATTTCTGTCTCTTAATATACCTTCAAGCGCTTGCTCTCTAGTAACTACTTTTTCTTGAGCAGCTATAACACCATCTGTCATAAAAGGCAATCGATCAACCGACTTAATACTACTGGCTAAAGGAAAGTCTGATATTTTTTTACCGTTAAACTCTAGTTCGTCGCCATTTAAATCTTTGTAATACTCTTCATCAAGACCACCACTAATAAACATATTACCAAAGCTAATATTTTGACCATCACCAGAAACATCTCCAAATATCATATCCATTTTTTGGTCATAATTTGGTGCTGCGCCATCAGGCCCGCTAGTCATTATATTATTGTACAAAGTATTGGCGTTACCATCAACGTCAAAGTTTTCACTAGCATCTTGTATTTGTTTTAAACTTTTGTTGTTTGTAACAGTGTTATTCCAGCTTTCTAGTATTTTAGCGTGACCTTCTTTGTATTCAGCAGCAACTTTTGGTGGTGCAGCAAATTCAGTATTAGGATTATTGTCATAAGTTGTACCGTCTTCCATAACATAAGTTTCGTAACCGTCATTATCAAAAGTTCTTTTTGCTCCAGCAACTATTTCTTTAGCGTGTGCAAGTTCTGTTTTGTCCTGTCCAGCTGAATATGAGTTAGTTTGGTGTATTCTTGCAGCGTCGGCGTTGTGCTTATACTTTTCGGTTTGTGCTTGTGTGATTCTATTCATTTTAGCAATACCATCATTATAACCAGCTTGGGCTTCTAAATTACTAGGATCGTCTACTAAAATTCTAGCAAAGTCTTGAACTTCTAAAGACGTAGAGTTTATCACAGGTTGTATTTGAGTTCTTTCGTCTGCGGTTACAGTAGGTATCATACTAACATCTTCAAACTGCTGCATAACACTGTCAAACTTTTTTTGTAATACAGCATTTTTTTGTGCAACACCTGTGAGAACTTTATTTATAGTACCACTAAGAACTTCGTTTAGTTCGCCAGTATAATTACCACTTGTTTTTTGACCAATTTGCATACCTGTAGCCATTGATCCATATGCGCTTGTTTTTGCCATTATGATACTGTTTTTAACATGTTTTTAAAATCAAATTTTCCTGTCGCCCCAAATCCACCAGCTAAACCACCTACAACACTACCTATTCCACCTATCATAGCCGCTTGATTTTGCGCTACCGCTTGGTTAGCTTGTTGTAATTGTCCAGCGTCTATACCAAGCAATGTTGATTGTTTACTTGCTTCTGCTTGTTGAGCTCTAAAAGCACCTTCGCCTCTAAGCTTGTCAGCGTCAGCAAAACCTTTAGCTCTAAGAGCGGCATTTTGATTTTCTTGACCAGCTGTCATTAAATCAATTTTAGCTTGAGCGCCAGCTTGTAATTGTTGGTTTTTAGCTTCTTGCATACCTATAGAAGCAGAAGCTTGCTGCATTGATTGTGTTTGTTGGTTTGCTAAAGCCTGTGCCAAAGCTCCTATACCAGATCCACCAGCAGCGCCAGACATATCTTGCATTATATTTGCCGCTCCTTGTTGCGATTGTTGAGCCATAAACTCTGCTTGTTGCGTATTGACAGTAATATCTTCATAAGCGTTTTCTACGCCTTTAAAAGCATTACCAAGGTTTTGAAATCTATTTCTTACGTTAGCAAATGTATTGCTAGTGTCTAAACCTTTATATATTCCTTTTTGCTTGTCAAATGCTGCCTGAGCATCTCTTCTTTGATCTTCTAATTTACCTTTTTGGGCAAGACTCATACCAACTTGTGCTAAACCACCCACTGCTGTTAATAGTGGTAGTATAGCTTGATTTACTTGTGGTATATATTCTATGTATTCTATCATTGTATTGTCTTATTTTATTATAATTACACCTTATGTATATTATTTACTACTTTCAGATATATTAGCACCTACACTAAAAAGTTCCATCTTAGTAGTTTTAAAATCTGTTTTAGTTTTCATGGTAACATCAGCATAGTAACCTAGCAATGCTGAGCTACCTATTTTATTGTTTTTGCCAAAAAACACAAAGTCACTAGTCGTTGGTGTTTGTCTAGTTGTTCCAGACCCAACATCTACTGTTATTGTTTTTTTATCTGTAGATATAGCTGTACACTCTCCAACAAAATGAGTTTTTGGTGGGTTTTGAGTATCTTTAAAATAAACATTGTCTCTTGAATCTGTGTTTGACAAAGCTTGTAAAGAAACGTTTACTGGGTTTGCAAATGTCATTGTTATTGTTGCCATATTTTTTTATTTATTCAGCTCCTGGACCTGCAGCAGCAGCTTGAGCAGCCGATGTGTCATATATTGATCTTATTGGGTTTGATTCCTGTGCTTCTTTTGTTCTAACTGGTTGTACAGATACGTTTTTCTCAACTATAGCAGTACCATTGCTTGTTATTGTAAATGTTATTGGTGAAGTTATGTTAACAAAACTATCTGAAAGTATTTCTGTTAATGTAAATGTATAAACTAAATCTGCGCTAGTATTGTTTTTTGGAAAATTAACTTTTTGAAAGTAAATTCCAGTATCACCTATTGTTTTAGTAGCAGAAGCTATTAAAGAAGAAATAAAGGACAAAGTAACGCCACTACCCACTGTTCTTGCAGATGATAGTGTTACTACATGAGTACTAGTATTTACAGCTACAACAGTGTCACCTGCAGTTATTCCAGTCCCGGTAACCAAAGATCCAACTAAAATGCTTGCTGATTGATTAGAGGCTACCGTAACAGTATTACCACTCGTGCTACTTTGCGTTGTCCCTGTTACAGTGTTTGAAACTGCAGCTACAGTTAAAGTTGCCCCAGGATCTCCATAAACAATTAAAAGTCTACTGTCTTTTCTTTTGTTTATACTTCTTAAAGTTGAAGATGTAAATGATTTAAAATTATTTCTATCAGCAACAGCTTGGTTTGTTATATCGTTCCAACTTGTAGAAGGTGTTTTTGCAATTAAATCATAACCATATATTTTTGTACTACCAGCCGTTTTATCTTGACTAGCTCTACATATAACACTTATAACATCGTCACTTGAGCTTAATTTTAAAGGAACTGTGTGTGTTATAGTGTAAACTCTTGTTGTTAGTTTGCTTGAGGACTCAGTGTCTGTTACAGCTACAAAATAATCATTAACATTGTTAACATCAGAAAAGTCAATTGAAGGCGCTGGGTCTAAAATCATCTCACTATCTCTAGTTATAGTTAGCTTAAAAGTGCTTGTGTCTTTATATCTACCAGTGTTGCTATACACACCATCTGTAGCGGTAAATGTTATTTCAACACTATTGCTTATTGACTGAGCAGAATCTAATGTTATTTTTGTTCTTCTAGTTGTAGAGACAAATTCTTCTTCTACAGCGCTAACTAGCAAATTAACTGGCGAGCCAGAATAACTAACTTGCATACCAACTCTTACCTGACTGTTTAATGTAACAAAAAGAGTGGTAGAACTAGAACTAGCAGCTACAGACGTGCTTGTAGTTGTTTGTGTAAAAGTGCAACCTTCAATTAATGTATTTATTTTACCAGCCATATTTATTGTTGTATTTGATATGCGCTTCCACTTGTAATTGTTATTGTAGAAGTGCTATTATTACTAGGAAAAGTACCACTATAAGATACTCTTATTTTTACTTTTGTACCATCTTGAGTTATAGCTGCGCTAGCTGTTATACCGCTAGAGTTTGTGATGTTAACAGCGAAATCAGTATAAGAAACAACCCACTGTATACCGTTAACAACTTGTGGGTGTATATAGAAATCTGCGTATTGAGTTGAAGCCATTGAACCTGCGTCGTCATTAAAAGACGCTGTCAAGTCTGTACTTGTAGAATCTGAAGAACTGCTATTTAAATTCCATTTTTTAGGAGCAATATTTGAAGCTATATCAACAGCTGTTGAAGTATGAGTATAATATTTTGCGTAAGAGCTTATATCAACTGAAGCTGGCGATCCAATACCTTGAATACTAAAAGACTCCAACTTTAGGTTACTAATATCATGGTCATCACCTTGTATAAAACTAAAATACTTACCTTCTTTTTCTACAAAACTTGGAATTGAGCCTGATTCATTTTCAGTAGATATTGCAGACGCTGTCCAGCCAGTAGTACCTTCATAGTTAAGTGACTTAAATGACTTTATAGAACCAGGAGCGTCGTTAAAAATAAACTTAATACTAGACTCGTATTGAGCTCCGTAAAAATTATTTCTTGTAAGATTTTCATTATGAAGCCAAAGCTCGCAGTCACCGTCGCCATTTGTATCTGAAAAGCTATAGTAATTACCAGCAACGGAAACACTGTTTTCTGGAATAAATGATTTTAAACTTGTCCAACCATTTACTTTTTCTGTAAAACTAACTGTTTTACCGTTTAGTGTTATGTTGTATAAGTCTTTACCTTGGTCATAACCGCCTATAACAGTTGTAGAGTCGCTTAGATTATCTTTGAAAAAATCAGACATGCCTTTAGCAGCTATATCTGTTATACCATCACCAGAAAGTCTTAAAACAGCGTTTCTTTTTTTATCAGAATAATATAATCTATAACCAAAACTTGCAAAAGATTCTGGATTTGTTGATATACCGTACGAACCTGCAAATGGTATTGTTTGACCTAATACTTTGTTTGTTGCTGTTAGTTGAGGATTACCGTCGGCATTAAATAAAGCGTCTTTATTTGCTAAAACTTTTAAAGTTTTATCTTCGCATAACACTACAACATTAGTATTTCTTGTAAATAATTTTTGTATGCTACCATAATCAGGGTTTAAATCTTTAGTTATTTTTTCTGCTTGTATAAATTGATTTAACCTATTAACACCACTTGTTTCGTTGTATATACCAGAATATATCATAGAGTATTTTCTATGATCTTCTTCATATGTTTGTTCCAATATTGTAGAAACAACAGGTCCTTTGTCCATAAATACAGCGTTAAAATCATCAAAAAGTCTATTAGATTCAACACCATTACCAAAACTAAAGCAGTTATGCCAGTCTAAAACAACTGGTGGCATATTATAAATACCAGACACAGGTGTTCCAGTTGTAGTATCTAAAAGCCCACCACCAACATTAACACTGCTACCGCTAAAACCGCCTATTATGTCTTCTTCTGTTTTAAATACTTGGCTATAAACAACATCTTCGTTTACATCTTTTACACCAATTTCAATTTCCGTTCCAGCTGGACAGTCTTGAAACATCTGCGCTGGGTCAACTTGAAACTGATTATTAGATGTATTGTTAGTATCTGAAACTGTTATAGTTGCCGTTGTTCTAAATATTGATCTTCCCCCAGTAATAGTTGTATCTGCTAATCTAATAAACATACCGTTTTTCAAAACTATACTTGTTGTTGGCGTTTCGTAAAACAAATTTAAATCAGCTCTTTCTTTTGGTAAAACTTCAAAAACAGCTGGAGTTGTTGTTGAAAAAGTTTTATCACCAGTATCAAGCGCTGTTATAGATAATAAACAAGAGTTTGAAGAGCTATGATTAACTCTATTAGCTTTTGCATCAGCTTCAGAAACATCACTGTTAAGCGCAGTTCCAAAGGTAGCGGCGGCACAAGTTAAACCCATAGGTGTTATAGCTACTTTACCATTTTTAAAAGAAGTAGAAGGATCTGTTGGGCTCCAAACAATAGGTTTGTTTAGTTGTAAATCTAAACACAATGCTTGATTATAGTACGCTTCATCGTCAGTTCTAGGATCAATACCACCTCGATTAATATAATCTTGAATTTGAGAACTTCCACCGGTACTTCTATTCCACCATTCAGTACTGCTGCTATTAGAAATACCATCTGTAAATTTACCATATTCTAGAACATCTGGAATTTGCACGCCTTGAGCTCCAGCATGGTTATTATACACGCCTTCATTTCTAACAACATTTACAATAGTATAAACAGTAGATGTTGGATCTCCTATAATTCTAAACTGAGTACCCACTCTGCTTAAATGGTTATACATACCGTATTTACTACCTAGGTTTTGTACTGTTGGTTGATTAGATTTTATACCAAAAAACTTAAAAGAACAAGTTGTGTTTCCAACAACAAATCCATGCCCTCTTCTAATATAGTTTTTATCTGTGTTTTCTTCATTAATAAAATCTGTCCAGCTTAAAGAACTATCAATACACATACTTGGCTTATAACTTATACCGTCAGTATTTACACCGTTGTAACCGTTTAACCAATAGTTATCATTATCATAAACGTTTAAAGCGCCTCTTTTATAACCTTCAGTAGTACCTTTTATTCTAACACCATCTGTGGCAAAGTTTGTTACTTTTAAATTACCGTGTATCATAAAGGTCAAACCGTGGGTATTAAACTTTGTTACATCACCTCTACCTGTCGTTGTAAAGCCAAGTAAATCTTCTAAAATACTTGCTGCGCCATGATAATTAATATTTGTCTCATCGCTATAACTTAATACGTTTGCGTGATTACCTGAGGAGTTGTCGTTTAACCAACTATGTGCCCATGTTACAAGTGATGAGTTTTTGCTTTTCCAGATGTTTGTCTGTGCTAACGCGTCTGTAATGTTTCTATTTAATATAGAATCTCTTTTTATTTTTACAAAAAACTTACCCTTAAACTCATCTCCATAACCATCTTGTGTTTCTTTATGAAACTCACATGTAAGTAAATCATCTTGAGGGTTTGGTATTATAGTTGAGTTTTCAGTATAAGCACTATTATCTGTTAACCTTCTTATTGTTGCTAAAGGAGATTCTCCAACAAAAGAAATATCATTACCAAAAGTTTCTGTTACTTCAAATATAAAACCTTCGTACAAATCTTTAAACATAATTGATTGACCTTCTTGTAGTTTTTGTACTTTTTCGCTTAACTTAACGCTTGTACCATTAACAATTTCTGTTACAGTAATTTTTTGACCATAAGCAAGAAGGCTTGAATCTTCACCAGTACAAAGAGCCATTCCTACAGAAATACTAGTACTACTAGCAACATTTAAAGTTGTACTAGTAGTTATAGTGCCAACTGTTGTTTTTACAAAACCGTCACTATCACTTACGTTTGTTCCTGCAGCAATCTTATTTAAAAATATTTTTTTATATATTTTAGAAGTTTTATAATAATTAGAAGCACTACCGTCTGCTAAAGATTTAAATCTAACATACTTATCTTCAAAGTCATAAAAAACACCACTTTTTTCACAAGACTCGTTGAATAAGTCTAATAAATCAGTATCTCCATCTAAATCTTTTGCTGATATTAAAAACCTACTATAACCTTTTGAAGGATAAGCACCTGTTTGTTTTATATATTTTTGATTTTTCTTTTCTGTTGTATCATCGTCACTATTTATTTGCGGCCCAATAGAAAAAGTTGTTGCTGAGTTTGAAACACCTATTTCTTCTTTTTTATACTTTATATAATCAGGAGCATTTGATTCTTTGTCTAAAACTTTGTATTTAACTGTAGAAGTATTGTCTTGTATTGCCGGTTGATCTTTGCCATGAGCTTTTTTAAGAACTATATAATCACCAATAGAAACTTTATTAGTGTCTGAAGATGGAAAAGAAATCCAAACATTTTCTTCTTCTTCTGCATTGTAGAAACGATCCATTGCAATATTGTAAAACTCTGCAGAAGGATCTTTTACCCAGTATTTATAATGTGTAGCCCAGTCTGGGCTTTTAGAGTTTATTTTAACAGAAAAAGAATTTGCACAACCAGAAAACTCTTGACCAACTTTAATAACGCCAGACTCATCAGAAAAAACAGGCGTTTGCCTACCAAACTTATCTAAATAAGACACACCAACTTCATAATCTCTTAT
>Ga0114906_1001949_pt1 | contig 10569 bp, 10 predicted proteins | sample MalvirDeepMed_M9_FD_89687 | JGI IMG/M metagenome (GOLD analysis project Ga0114906, IMG submission 89687) | Marine viral communities from the Global Malaspina Expedition - Malaspina viral metaG DeepMed_M9 | ecosystem: Environmental > Aquatic > Marine > Oceanic | place: Mediterranean Sea... | reverse complement strand
CTCGAAGGCTGCCATCGGAACAGGAACTCATGGAACAAGCAAGCACCTACAACGACCGCGTCATCACGCAGTTCGCGGTGATGACCGTGGTCTGGGGCATCGTCGGCATGACGGTCGGGCTGCTGATCGCCGCCCAGCTGATCTGGCCCGACATGACCTACGGCATCGAGTGGCTGAGCTACGGGCGGCTGCGCCCGCTGCACACCAACGCGGTGATTTTCGCGTTCGGCGGCTCGGCGCTGTTCGCGACCAGCTACTACGTGGTCCAGCGCACCTGTCACGCGCGGCTGTTCGGCGGTGCGCTGGTCGCGTTCACGTTCTGGGGCTGGCAGGCGGTGATCGTCGGTGCTGCCGTGACCCTGCCGCTGGGCATCACGATGGGCAAGGAGTACGCCGAGCTGGAATGGCCCCTGGCGATCCTGGTGGCGATCGTGTGGGTGGCCTACGCCGTGGTGTTCTTCGGCACGATCGCCAGGCGGCGGATCAGGCACATCTACGTCGCCAACTGGTTCTACGGCGCGTTCATCCTGACCATTGCAGTGCTGCACATCGTCAACAACCTGTCGATCCCGGCCGGTATGTGGAAGAGCTACCCGGTCTACGCCGGCGCGGTCGATGCGATGGTCCAGTGGTGGTACGGCCACAACGCGGTCGGCTTCTTCCTGACCGCCGGATTCCTCGGCATGATGTACTACTTCGTGCCGCGGCAGGCCGACCGGCCGATCTACTCGTACCGCTTGTCCATCGTCCACTTCTGGTCGCTGATCGCCATCTACATGTGGGCCGGGCCGCACCACCTGCACTACACCTCGCTGCCGGACTGGGCGCAGACCCTGGGCATGATCTTCTCGGTGATCCTGCTGGCCCCGAGCTGGGGCGGGATGATCAACGGGATCATGACCCTGTCGGGCGTCTGGTACAAGCTGCGCACCGACCCGATCCTGCGGTTCATGATCGTCGCGCTTTCCTTCTACGGCATGTCGACCTTCGAGGGGCCGATGATGTCGATCAAGACGGTCAACTCGCTGTCGCACTACACCGACTGGACGATCGGCCACGTCCATGCCGGCGCGCTGGGCTGGGTCGCGATGATCTCGATCGGCAGCCTCTACACCCTGTTCCCGAGGCTCTGGGGCGTGGAGAGGATGTACTCGATCAAGGCGATCGAGTGGCACTTCTGGACCTCGACGATCGGCACGGTCCTGTACATCACCGCGATGTGGGCGGCCGGCCTGATGCAGGGCCTGATGTGGCGCACCTTCAACGACGACGGCACGCTGACCTACACCTTCATCGAAGTGCTCAAGCGCACCGAGCCGTTCTACATGCTTCGCCTTCTCGGCGGCGCGGTGTTCCTCAGCGGCATGGTGTTCATGGTCTGGAACGTCTACAAGACCTGGCAGAGCGCGCCCCGGCGCGCCGAAGCCACCCCGATCCCGCAGCCGGCCTGAAGGAGACCCGACCATGGCACATGAAACGATCGAGAAGAACATCGGCCTGATGGCGGTGCTGGTCCTGGTGGTCATCAGCGTCGGCGGCCTGACCCAGATCGTCCCGCTGATGTTCCGCGCCACGATGGTCGAGCCCGCCGAGGGCGTCGAACCCTACAGCGCCATCGAACTGGCCGGCCGCGACGTCTACGTCGCCGAGGGCTGCTACGGCTGCCACAGCCAGCAGATCCGTCCGTTCCGCTCCGAGACCGAGCGCTACGGCCACTACTCGGTGGCCGGCGAGTCGGTCTACGACCGGCCGTTCCAGTGGGGTTCGAAGCGGACCGGGCCGGACCTTGCGCGGGTCGGCGGCAAGTACTCCGACGATTGGCACGAACTGCACCTCCTCGACCCACGGGCAGTCGTGCCCGACTCGAACATGCCGGCCTATCCGTGGCTGGCCGAGAAGCGGGTCGATCCGGTCGAGATCCAGGCCAGGATGCGTGCGCTGCGCAAGGTCGGCACCCCGTACACGGACGAGCAGATCGCCGCGGCCGCCGACGAGCTCGTCGGCGTCACCCAGCTCGACGCCACGATCGCCTACCTGCAGGGCCTGGGCCAGGACTGGACCGGCCAGCGCGTTGCCCCGCAGGTCGCAGGGGGTGAGCAATGAGCGGAGGCATCGTCACGCTGCTGTCGCTGCTGGGCTTCCTGGCGATCGTCGTCTGGGTGTTCGTGATCAAGCGCAAGTCCGACTTCGACGAGCAGGCGAACCTTCCGCTGGAAGACGCCGACCGGGAGCGGGCGAACAAGCCCGACGCAGGCGAATCGAAGGATCGGGAGCACGAATCATGAGCACGTTCTGGCACTGGTACATCATCATCCTGACGGTCGGGTCGCTGATCGTCACCGTCTGGTTCCTGATCTGGTCGAGCAAGCTGCGCGTCCAGTCGACGAAGGAAGAGGACGGTTCGGAGACCACCGGCCACGTCTGGGACGGCGACCTGCGCGAATTGAACAATCCGCTGCCGCGCTGGTGGCTCGGGCTGTTCTGGATCACCATCGTGTTCTCGGTCGGCTACCTGATCCTCTACCCGGGACTCGGCCGCTGGAGCGGCCTGCTCGACTGGTCGCAGGAAAAGCAGTACCGGCAGGAAATGGCCGAGGCGCGCGAGGCCTTCGAGTCGCGCTTCGCCGAGCTCGCGGCGATGGACCCGGAGCAGCTGGCAACCAACGAGCGGGCGGTGGAAATGGGCCGCAATCTCTATGCCCACAACTGTTCGACCTGCCACGGCTCCGACGCGCGCGGTGCGACCGGCTATCCGAACCTCACCGACGACCACTGGATCTGGGGCGGCGAGCCGCAGCAGGTGCTGACCTCGATCCGGAACGGCCGGCGCGCCGCCATGCCGGCGTTCGGAGAAGCGCTCGGCGAGCAGGGCGTGACGCGCACCGCGGTCTACGTCCAGCAGCTGGCCGGCCAGCAGGTCGATGCGGCCATGGCTGCGGCAGGGCGGCAGAACTACCAGCAGGTCTGCGCGGCCTGCCACGGGCCGGAAGGCACCGGCAATCCGGTCCTGGGCGCGCCGGACCTGACTGCCGGCGTGTACACCTACGGCGGCGACCTGGACACGATCCGGGCGACGATCCGCAATGGCCGCAACGGCGTGATGCCGGCGCAGGAGCCGCTGATCGGCGAGACGCGCAGCCGGCTGGTCGCGGCCTACATCCTGAGCATGCAGGAGCGCTTCGACCACGAGACGGCGGACGGACCTTGAGCCGCGAGTCCCACCCGGCACCGAGCGAAGACACGCTGCGACCGCGAAGCGATCGCGTCGAGCATCCGCCCCGCCCCCTGGTGCATCGCCTCGGGGCGATCCTGTGGCCGTCGTTCTTCGCCGCCGGGGTCGCGACCATGGTGCTGTTCGCGTTCGTCGACCCGATCGAACTGGCCGCGATCAGCTTCCCGGCCATCGAGATCTCGCGCCAGGCCGGCTACACCATGGCCTTTCTCGGCTTCTGGATCGGCTTCGCCTCGGCCTGCACCTTCACCTGGCTGCTGCTCCGCCCACGGTCGAGGTTCCACTGAAGCAGCCTGAGCTTTGAAAGCAAGTTGTCCACGGATGAACACGGATGAACACAGATCGAAAAGCAGGAACGCGATCGGTGTATGCGCGATCGGAAGGGCTTTGCGAAGCTCCAGGGTTCGCGCGTCGCGTGCACCTGCGTTCGTCGGATGATCCTGTAGTGCCAGTTCTTCGGCGGTGTTCCGGGAACGATTGTTCTCTTGCTTCTTTATCCGTGTTCATCCGTGTTCATCTGTGGACGACCGGTTTTCGAACCTTGAGCTACGCATGAGCGATTCGACGTCGAACGCACCCGAGGAGCTGAAGCTCTACGTCAAGGCGCCGAAGGTGTATCCGCGCGAGACGGAAGGGCGGTTCTCGCGATTGCGCGTACTGGCCGCGTGGGTCCTGCTGGGGCTGTTCTACGTGCTGCCGTGGATCAATCTGGGCGGCACGCAGATCGTGCTGTTCGATCTGCCGGCGCGCGAGTTCCACGTGTTCGGGCTGACCTTCTGGCCGCAGGATTTCTTCATGCTGGCGCTGCTGCTGGCGATGGCCGCGATCTCGCTGTTCTTCTTCACCGCGCTGGCCGGACGGCTGTGGTGCGGCTACGCCTGTCCGCAGACGGTCTGGACCGAGGTGTTCCTGTGGATGGAACGCACGGTCGAGGGGCCGCGCAACAAGCGGATCCGGCTGGACGACGGGCCGTGGACGGCCGACAAGGTCCGCAAGAAGGCGACCAAGCAGTTCCTCTACATCACCTTCTCCTTGTGGACCGGGATCACCTTCGTCGGTTTCTTCACCCCGATCCGCGAGCTGGTGCCTTCGCTGATCACCTTCAACGCCGGGGGCTGGGAGGTGTTCTGGACCCTGTTCTACGGCTTCGCGACCTACGGCAACGCCGGCTACCTGCGCGAACAGGTCTGCAAGTACATGTGCCCCTACGCGCGCTTCCAGTCGGCGATGTTCGACGACGACAGCCTGATCATTTCCTATGACCGCGATCGCGGCGAGCCGCGCGGAAAGCGCCGCAAGGATGCCGACAAGGAAGCGCTCGGCCTGGGCGACTGCATCGAGTGCCAGGGCTGCGTGCAGGTCTGCCCGACCGGCATCGATATCCGCGACGGTCTGCAGATCGAATGCATCGCCTGTGCGGCCTGCATCGACGTCTGCGATGAAGTCATGGACAAGATTGGCTATCCGCGCGGCCTGATCCGCTACACCACGGAAAATGCCCTGACCGGCAGACCCACGCGCATCCTGCGGCCGCGGATCTTCATCTATGCCGCCGTGCTGCTGGCGCTGACCGCCCTGTTCGGCCTGGTGCTGACCGGCCGCGAGGCCATTCATGTCGACGTGCTGCGCGACCGTACCGCGCTCTACCGGCTGGCCGGGCCCGACATCGAGAACCCGTTCGCCCTGAAGATCACCAACCGCACGGAGCAGGTGCAATCGCTGACGGTTTCTGTGTCGGGCCTCGACGGACTTCGTGTGGTCACGCCGGCCGGGCCGATCGAGGTGCCGCCGGGGGAGGTGGTCAATCGACCGCTGACGCTGGCGGTGCCGGTCGACCGGGTCGGACCCGGAATGCAGGCCATCGAGGTCCGACTGGCCGCGCAGGGCGAGGACGCGCCGCAGACCACCGCCGAGACCCGGTTCTTCGTGCCGTCGGGCCGCTGAGCGCGCCGCGGGCGAACCGTACAATCGCGTGAAGCTTTGATCGGCATCAAGTCGGAGCATGTCCGCCTGGCGGATGATGCGCGCATGTCCGGAGACTTACGCATGGCCCCTGCAACCCCGACCGAAAGCAACGCCGAAGCACCTCCCTGGTACCGCCAGTTCTGGCCCTGGTTCATCCTGGCCATCCTCGGCTGGGGCGTGGTCTCGGCGTCGATCACGCTGACCTTTGCGGTCCGCAACCCGCCCCAGATGATGACCGGCGACTACGCTCGCCTGGGCAAGGCGCTGGTCGATACCCACCAGCGAGCGGACCGAGCCGCGGCCCTGGGCCTGTCCGCCGAGTTGTCGCTGGATGCCGGCGGTGTGACCGTAACGCTACCGGCCGACGGCGCGGCATCGCTGGCTGATTCCCTGCTGCTGCTGGTCCAGCACCCCACCGATGCAGCGCGCGACCGCCAGGTCGTCCTGCGACGCGTCGGCGAAGCGCGCTACGCGGCGCCGGCAGCCGGCTGGCCGACGCGCGGCCGGGTGATCGTCTCGGACCTCCCCCAGCAATGGTGGATTTCGTCCGACTACCGCCTGGACGAGGGCGCGCTGACGGTCCGGCTCGAGCCCGAGCGGCTGTAGGCCGGGCTCCGGGCACCGATGACCACGATGGACTGCTTCCACTGCGGCGAGCCCGTCCCGGCGGGCGTCGAGCTGTCGATCGAGATCGACGGCCAGGCGCGCCCGATGTGCTGCAGCGGTTGTCGCGCCGTGGCCTCGATCATTCACGATGCCGGGCTCGGCCGGTACTACGCGTTTCGCGATCGGCTGCCCGAACGACCCGTCGCGGAGCCGTCCGGTGGCTCATCCATCGACTACGCAGCCTGGGATCGGGAAGCCGTACTGTCGCACCATGCCCGGCCGTCGGCCGGCCGCGAGCGCACCGGTGCGCGGGTGGGAGCGGCGGACGGCGTGGGCATCGTCCTGGTGCTCGAGAACGTGCACTGCGCGGCCTGCGCCTGGCTGGTCCGGCGCTACCTCGAAGCCTTCGAGGGCGTCATGGAGGCCCGGCTCGATGTCAGCGACGGTCGCCTGCGGCTGGACTTCGACCCGACACGCACGCCGCTGTCGCGCATTGCCGGTGCCTTGGACCGCCTCGGTTATCCACCGCACCTGGACTCGCCCGATGCCGCCGGCGATCGAGATCGCAACGAGCGGCGCCGGATGCTGCGCTACCTGGTCGTCGCCGCGCTCGGCATGATGCAGGTGATGAGCTATGCGCTTGCCAATTACCTGGGGGGCGGAACCCCGGGCGGCATGGATGCCGACACGGAACACTTCTTCAAGGTGGTCAGCATGCTGGTCGCGGTGCCGGTCACGCTCTACGCCGGTCAGCCGTTCTTCCGGTCGGCGGCCCGTCACCTGGCCCAGCGTCGGCTGGGTATCGACGTGCCGGTTGCCGCCGCGCTGTTGCTCGCACTGTTCGCCAGCGTAGCGCTCACCCTGTCCGGACACGGCGAGGTCTACTTCGACTCGGTCGTGATGTTCCTCTTCTTCCTGCTGCTCGGCCGCTTCGCCGTGATGCTCGCGCGCCAGCGCTCGGGTGCCGTCCACAGCGCACTGGCCCGGGCCCTGCCGGACCAGGCACGCCGACTGGTCGACCGGGAGGGCGGCGCGGTCGAAACCGTCGGCCTGGTCGAACTGCGCGCCGGCGACCGGGTCCTGGTCGGCGACGGCGAGATCGTGCCGGCCGACGGCACGGTGATCGAGGGTCGCGGCCGGGTCGACGAGTCGCTGGTCTCCGGCGAGTCCGAGCCCCGTGGCCGGGCGGCCGGCGACGCGGTGCTGGCCGGCTGCCTCGTGACCGGCGGATCCCTGACGGTCGAGGTCGTTGCGGTCGGACGGGGCACCGTGCTGGCCGGCATCGCGGAGCTGCTCGGCGAGGCACGGCGGCGCCGTCCTCGGCTGGCCCGGCTGGCCGACCGGGTCGCCGGCATATTCATTGCCGTGATCCTGTTCTCGGCCCTGGCCGCGGCGATCGGCTGGGGGCTGCACGAGCCGGGCCGGGTCATCCCGATCGTCCTGGCGATGCTGGTGGTGGCCTGCCCCTGCGCGCTGGCGCTGGGTACGCCGACGGCCCTGGCCGCGGCCACCCGCAGCCTGGCCGAGCAGGGCGTGCTGACCGCCAACCCCGATGCCCTGGAAGCGCTGCCGCGCATCACCCACGTGATGCTCGACAAGACCGGCACGCTGACCGAACCGCGGATGGACCTGGTGGAGGTCCGCGCCGAGGATGCGCGCACGGCGCTGGCCGTCGCTGCCGCGCTGGAGCGGGCCAGCAGTCATCCGATCGCCAGCGCGTTCCGGGCCCACGACGATGGCCGCTCCGTGGCGAACGCGGAAAGCGTCGCCGGGTCCGGCATCCGGGGCGAGATCGAAGGCGCCACGGCGTGGTTGGGAACGCCGGACTGGGTCGCCGAGCAAAGCGGGCAGCACCTGGAGTTCCCGGATGAGGGCCTGTGGATCGCGCTGGCCGTGGACTCGCCGGCCATGAACGACGCGAGCCCGGCCGGCTTCCGGATCGACAGCCGGCTTCGGCCCGGCGCCCGCGAGCTGGTCCGGACCCTCCACGACGCCGGGGTCGAAGTTCGTCTCGCCTCCGGCGATCGATCCGCCAACGTCGCGGCAATGGCCGAGCGGCTCGGTATCCGTTTCGCCGAGGGTGAGCTCTCGCCGGAGCGCAAGCTGGAACGGATCGCCGCGCTCCAGGCCCATGGGGCCCGCGTGGCGATGATCGGCGACGGCATCAACGATGCGCCGGTGCTGGCCGGCGCCGATATCGCCATCGCCCTGGCCGAAGGCGCGGCGATCGCCCGGACCCAGGCCGACCTGATCGCCACCGGGCGCGACCTGAAGCCGCTGGTCGCGCTGTTCGAAGGAGCCCCGGCGGTGCGGCGCGTGATCCGCCAGAACCTGACCTGGGCGCTGGCCTACAACACCTGCGCGCTGCCGCTGGCGGCAGCAGGCTGGATTCCGCCCTGGGCCGCGGCGATCGGCATGTCGGCCAGTTCCCTGGCCGTGGTGCTGAACGCCCAGCGTCTCGGCCGGCGGCCCCGGCAGCACGCCGCACCGCGACGGTCCGGGGCCGATGAAACGTTGCCGGGCGTGGCATGAGCATCATCTACGTGCTGATCCCGCTTTCCCTGTTGCTGCTCGGCTTCGCGCTGTGGGCGTTCTTCTGGGCCGTTCGCAACGACCAGTTCGATGACCTCGATTCCCCGGCGCTGGACGTGCTCGACGACGAGTACGGGCCGGGCGGCCGCCCGGGGGCGGATCCGGCGGCTGGATCGACGGCTCGGTCAAGGGATCCATCGACGGATTCATCCACAAATCGGTCAACGTCCGGCGGTGCCGATCGATGACGCCCGGCGCCGCCCTGGTTACCGGCCTGCTCGCCGGGTTGTTCGGGTCGCCGCACTGCGCGGCGATGTGCGGGGGCATCCTCGCCGTACTGCACGGCCAGGTTCCGCGCGGGCGCGACCGCCTGGCCGCGGGCTTCCATGTCGGACGGCTGACCAGCTACCTCCTGCTCGGCCTGCTGCTGACCGCGCTCGGGGCGCTTCCGGAACGCATCCTGCCCCAGGGGGCCGCAACGGGGCTGCGCATCGCCCTCGGCCTGTTGCTGGTACTGCTCGCGGCCTACATCGCGCTGCCCGGCCGCCTGCGCGACCCGCTGGGCGAGGCGGTCGCACCGTTGACTCGCCGGGTGCTGCCGCTGTTCGGTCGCCTGCTGCCGGCCGATCGCGTCGACAAGGCGGTGGGACTGGGCCTGCTCTGGGGCCTGTTGCCCTGCGGCCTGCTCTACGGCGTCCTGGCCGCGGCATGGCTGCTGGGTGATCCGGCTGCCACGATCGCGCTGGTGCTCGGCTTCGGGTTGGGCACGCTTCCGCTGCTGCTCGGCGGCGGGCTCGTCGCCGCGCGCCTGCGCAGCCGGCTGCGTGCCGGCGGACTGCGCGGCGGTGCCGCGGTGGTCGTCGCGGTGACCGGGGTGCTGGTGGCTGCAGGTCCCTGGCTGGCCGCCAGGCTGGACCACTCGGCCGTGCGATTCCTCGTCGACTGCGTTTCCGCTTGAGGCTCGCCCGCTCGGTCCCGGGCCGCCCGGCCTGGCCGGCAAACTTGATGGCGGTCAAGTCGCGCCGGGTCGGTCGCTCCTAGACTGGACCCATCGATTCGACCGGTCCGCTTGCGATGAGTCCCTTGCGATGAATACTTCGAACACGTTTGTGCCGTGCGCCCCGGCTGCGCCGGCGGTGCGCCCTCGCTTCGACGCCGAGCTGATCGCCCGCTACGGGGGCGAGGGCCCGCGTTACACCTCCTACCCGACGGCGCTGCAGTTCGCCGAGACCTTCGGGCCGGGCGACTGGACGGCGGCGCTCGACGAGAGCAACCGCCTGCCGATTCCGGCCGACCTGTCGATCTACGTGCACGTTCCGTTCTGCGCCAACCCCTGTTTCTACTGCGGCTGCAATCGGGTCATCACCCGGTCGGCATCGGCGGGCCAGGAGTTCCTGGTCCACCTCGAACGCGAGCTGGACCTCGTCGCGCCGCACATCGACGACGACCGCCAGGTCAGACAGGTCCACCTCGGAGGCGGGACGCCCACCTTCCTCACGCCGGGGCAGATCGACCACCTGATGCGGCTGCTGCATGCTCGTTTCCACTTCGCCGACGACGCCGAGATCGGCCTTGAGGCGGACCCGCGCTCGCTCGAGCCGGCCGACCTGCGGGCCCTGAAGGAAACGGGCTTCAACCGGCTCTCGATGGGCGTGCAGGATCTCGACCCCGCGGTCCAGGCCGCGGTCAATCGGGTGCACGACATCGCCTGCGTTGCGGGCTTGCTGGGTGCCGCCCACGGCGTGGGCTTCGATTCCATCTCCGTCGATCTGATCTACGGTCTGCCCCTGCAGACCACCGAGGCCTTCGCCCGGACCATCGAACACATCATCGCGATGAACCCGGACCGGATCTCGTTGTTCAACTACGCCCACATGCCCGACCGCTTCAAGGCCCAACGGAAGATCCGCGCCGAGGACCTGCCGTCGCCGGCGACCAAGCTCGCCCTGTTCCGCAACAGCCTCAACCGGCTGATCGACGCCGGCTACGAGTTCATCGGCATGGATCACTTCGCCCGGCCGGACGACGACCTGGCCCGGGCCCGTCGAGCCGGCACCATGACGCGCAACTTCCAGGGCTATTCCACCCACGGCGGCCTGGACCTGCTGGCGTTCGGGCCGAGCGCGATCAGCCAGGTCGGGGATGCGTTCGCCCAGAACCATCGTGCGCTGCCGGACTGGCAGACCGATGTGGCGTCGGGCCGGCTGCCCGTGGCCCGGGGTCGCATCCGTTCG
>Ga0114906_1001948_pt1 | contig 10571 bp, 5 predicted proteins | sample MalvirDeepMed_M9_FD_89687 | JGI IMG/M metagenome (GOLD analysis project Ga0114906, IMG submission 89687) | Marine viral communities from the Global Malaspina Expedition - Malaspina viral metaG DeepMed_M9 | ecosystem: Environmental > Aquatic > Marine > Oceanic | place: Mediterranean Sea... | reverse complement strand
TTTTTTAAATAATTTTTGGAAATGACTATAGCGGCCGCTCCGTTAAATACTGCTTTTTCCATGACAACTTCAATATCATTACGACTTGCACCATATGAACACATAAAAAAAATATCGTTATCGCAGACATTTTGGTGCAATCTCCTTGCGTGGTCTTGATGCCAACAAGTGGCCTCTGAGAAATTAATTTCTTTATCAAGATTTAACCATTCACCACCAGTTATTTCCTCAATTAATGATGAAGACAGATACAAAATTTAACTCCAATATTTATGTTTTCTCGTCTGGATTTTCCTGTTCCCCAATGGCAACATCTAAGTCTTGGAGATTATCATAATCAATGTTTTCAATATAATATTTACGAGTCACAGGTTCATCTGCCTCATCAGGTGCGCCTACAATGTAATTTGTAAATCCTGGCATCTGTAGAGGACATGCAACTTTTGGATAATCTAATTTTCCGTACGCATCTGCTTTTGGCACCAAAAATGTTTGTTCTCTATCCCCACATCCGCACCCACCACAAATGTATTTAGTTGGGTCGATTTTACTTTTTTCAAGGTATTCACAAGGAGGAAGTTCCCCACCAACACTTTCATTGCCAAAGCAACTCAACACTCTAAGTTGTTTGATTGGTTTATTGACTTTTTTGTTATTTATACCTCTTGATGCTAATGCAACAGCAAAACTCTGCACCATACCAAAAGTCTTTTTAAGTCCTCTTTTGTTTTGATCTACTGGTACTTTTCTAAACTGTGTTTTTTTGTTTTTCATCATATCTCCATAATAAAGGTTCATCAATTATACACTATAATATGTATAAGTCAAATAATTAATTTATTTTTATTAGATTAATCAACCGAGTCCAATGTCGATTATTAGTAACAGGACACACACCAACAAAATTTACATTAAAGTCTTGAACATATGCCATCATTTGGTGTAATTTCTCTCCCAACAAAGAAGAACTCCAATATGAACCTGTCATACTATTCCATTTATATGCTTTATTATTTTTTGTGTTCTCAATGAATTCAGGTTTTTGAATCTGATTGGCCATAAACGAAAGTGTGTTTTGTGCAGGTATTGCCCATCTACCCACACCATTGTAGGTATAAGAATTAACCTTATTAAATCTATCCAAAGGAGTGACCATATTACGAACGCTGTCAAATTTTGATTTCGATTGGTTTTTTATATTTTGATTTTTTCCGTGGAGTCTGCTAGGTTTTGAAGTTTCCAAATCATGTGGCAAAATAATAACTGCATATTGTGACTTGGTGAAAGATTTAAATTCTTTGATATCTTTTGATTCACTTTCAATTTTATAGTCAATAGATGGCCCAGTTTTTGGATTGCCAAAACCTTCAACACTCGCATTAGTTGCATCTTCTCCTCCATGATTGAAAACTCCTGCATAGTACCCTGCAATGTGGTATTCTCCAAGTTTCCACCCATCGATAACTTCTCTTGATATTGTTCCATTTTTAAGAAAATCTCTTACGACACTAACTTCAGAATCATCGCATTTAAAAGGAAATTCTGCTTCATTTAATCCCATCCAAATTCCACTGCATAAATTTTTGGTTTTTATTTTACAATCATAATTAACTCTGTCTTCTGTTGTAATACAAACAGAAGATACACCATTTGTGGTTCTTCTACCCGATATAGTATTACTATATCTTCTCTCGATATCTTTTTCTCTGGACTGTTTAGGAACAACTAAAATATTATTAAATTCGTCATCTATAAAAGCATTTCCTCCACTGGCATATGCTGTTGCGTTTTCATCACCACACGCAATCCAATCTTGTGGGGGCACAGTTGGGTCATCCCCGCAAGAAATTGTAGGGTAGTGACCTGCACAACAATGAGGGCAATTACTGCATAAATCTTCATCTGGTACATTTGGACAACAATTCACTCTCGGCCATGCGACTTCCTGCAAATCAGAGCATTCACCCGAAGAACAAACATGATTACACACATGAGAACCATCTTGATGACTTACACAACAACCTTCTGGAAATCTTCTATCATGTTCAACTGGGTTTGGTGTACCGTGTGAATATGCTCCACCAGTGCATAGATTAAAAATCTCATCCCATTCTTCATATGTGTCGCAAGAGTCAATACTCCAAACTCCACCAATACGATTACATTCGCAACGAGAAACATCTCTCAATCCGCTAGTATATTCTGGAATGCCACTACCATCTTCAACACTCAGTAAATATGCATCATAATCATCAACATACTCACACGCACAACAACATCCCGTATCACTTAAATCGGGACAGACAACATCACTTGGTTGTTCTCCCTGTAAAACTTGTAAATATTGGAAATATCCTCCAGCATTTATACAAGAAATATATGAAACTTCATCTGGCGATTGTGTTCCATCCGAATAACAACAAACCCCCATATCTGAGAGGTGGCCGGTGTAGTCTGCTGCCGATTTGATTCTCGCTCTAAATTGAATACTCATATAGTATATATCATTCTAGACAAAGGGGATATGGACAATTTAGAGCAACACATTCCATCCAAACACAATCTCCTGAAGGTAGTCTAACATATGAGGCATGTTCGGCCCCGGCGATTGCAGGGCCAGGAGTATCACAGCAGTTATCTAGTAAGCAACTCACACAGTCAAAACAATGACAACCACCATTTGCTGGGTAGCAAATGGCGTTATTACACATACAACTTTGGGCATACACACGGGGTTCAGTCGGAAACATGGGACAAGTCGCATCGCCACAACCATTTTCGTTACAGTTATCGTCCCAACTACTCGATTCAAAGCAACTGTCGAAAGTGCATCTATCACAACAACAATATGTTGTTCCACAGAGAGTTTCACAACATTCTCCATCAGGATTATCTAGACAGTAATAGCCCTCAGCGCAATGCGCCGATGGACAACCTCCGCCGTAGGGACTATCAGGATCATCGTCCCAACACCACGGTGAACCATCTGGACATGGACAATCATCTGGACCTGGATTACAACCAAAACAACTTGAACCATTGGTGGGGTAGTCATAAGGATTATTTGGGCAGCAACAGTTAGCAATGGCCAATTCTGTCATAATTTTTTCCTTATTAATTTGCTATACATATTCCATCCTCACATGCAGCCGCATCATAACATGAGGCTTCACTACCATAAACTTGAGGCTCAGCAGGACTAGGACAGTTACCATCTTCATCTAAGAACCACCAAGCACAACAAGGTCCGAAACTACACATTAGCGCAAAACAACACCAACCTGCTTCTGGTCCACCATCTGAATCTGAATCACCGTCTCCATCACCGTCTCCATCTCCATCTCCGTCACCATCGCCATCACCATCGCCATCACCATCGCCATCACCGTCTCCATCTCCGTCACCATCACCATCACCGTCTCCATCACCGTCTGAGTCTGAATCACTACCCGGACAAGTCACACAATCTCCAAAATCAGAACGACACACTACACATAGTCCATTTTCGCAACACAAACCAATAGGACACTGTGCATCAGAAGTACAGTCGGTATTATCGTTTTCACATTCTGGATAATCTTCACACAGTGTTTCATCACCATGATACATCCCACCGTCATTTCGGCAGAAAACTTCAGTATATCCATCATAACAGAGGCCATCAAGACAACAAGCACCACCCACTGGTGGAGGAGGTATACTCCTATCCACAGTTTTCTTTCCAATCTGAATAACTGGTCCGTCATCTTCACATTCACAATTCATGCAGGCCGCACATTCTGAACTTTCATCACACAAAAATTCACAAGTTTTCTCTACATAATCATTCATGTTGTCAGTTGCATCATCATCTGCATTACACCAGTTCAGACCACCATTATGCATTCTTATTAAATCTTCACATGTATAGCAAACATTTGGACACTCTGTGTTGGGCCCGTCTTCGCATGGACAATGCCCCTCACATTGACAAGGCCCGTTTCTTGTGTATTTTCTCCAATAGCACATCATTGCAAGTTTACTTAATCGTTTTTGTTCTTCGCAAGAAACTCCACCGCCACAGAAGGTTTCCTCCCAATCATAATTTTGCAATTCACAACACGGACTAGAAGAATCAAGTCCACAGTGGTATTTTGCATCCTCCCAATAATCTTCTTTAATTTGAAGTGGACCACAAGACCAGCATCTTCTTGGACATGGTGGTTCGCAATCTTCACCATCACATCTAGTGAAAACGGGATTTCCGTGTGGGCCGCCACAATCATCTGGACAATTAGATTCAGTATGACATGCACCAGTAACTATACAATCTATACAAGCATCATCGCAACAAGTGTTAATTTCAAGAACTTCAAGAATTTCTTTTGTGGTTTGTTCATTTATTGTTGATTCAGCCATTATGTGCCTCCTCCTTCTGGACACACAGGATATAAACAATCAGGTGGAGTACATTGCATATAAATACATTCTCCTGATGGTAGTTGTACATTTGTGTATTCACCGCCTCCACCACCTGTGAGTGGCTCTCCACCAATGCAACATCCCCAGTTGGTGTCGCAGTCTGGAGGAACCGGTGGAGGTGTGCAAGGGCTGGAGTGGGACCAGCACATCCTGTCACAAAAGCCGCACGCGAAGGTGCCGCACAACTCGCAATGCATAATATCGCATTCGGTGCCCGGCCCGCCTGGTTGCCACTCATCGCACTCTAGACATGCCATATCATCTGTATCTTGCACCACACACCGCGATTGACAACAATATTTTGTTTTACATACTGCTTCGCAACATTCTCCGTATTCTTTTGGAGCGCATGTATAATTGGTGGGACAAGTAACGTCCAAGCAAGTACCGCAACTAAACTGCGTTGCGCCAGGGACATCATATTTATCAGCAGGACAGCAACAGAACTCACTCTCTACGCAGTCATGACAACAACAGGGGTCATCGTAACACTCGTTCTGGTTATCATACGGAGCGTGACTTCCATTGTCTCCACATTCACTGCTACTGATGCACATGCCGTCGTTATCTAGAATCTGATACGGACAACAGAAGTCTGTATCCCCACCACCACCGCCAGGACCAGGAGTATCACAAGTATTATTATCCGACGCAGTACACTGACAACAATAACCCCAACATAATGAAGTCTTGTCATCACAGCACGGACTTCCTCCTGAGCCATCCTTTGGACAAGCACCGTCTGAGTCTGAATCACTGTCTGAATCACTATCTGAATCACTGTCTGAATCACTATCTGAATCACTATCTGAATCGCTGTCTGAATCGCTGTCTGAATCGCTGTCTGAATCGGAATCACCCTTCGGACAAGTTATACATCCATCACTATCGGAATCTGAATCACTATCGGAATCTGAATCACTATCGCCACCGTCACATCCAACATAACAACTTTCTGGACAATCATCAATTCCATACCAAACACCACCCGACAAATCTTCGCAAGCATATTGGTCTACGACACTAATACAATTACAATCTATACAACAGTTACCATACGAATATATACATTCTTCATGGTCACTACAAACAGAATTATCGCCAAAATATGTTCCGCCCTCTGAGAGGCAAAAAGCATGAGCATAGTTATCATAACAATCACCAGCCAGGTCACCTTCAATACAACAAGCACCAGTACCAGTGCCACAATCAACACCTTCAACTGCACATTCGCTACCATCACCATGATATATGTAATCGACTAATAATTCACAATCAGCCTCTATTATTTCTTGACAAGTTTCTGCATCGTTTTTCATGTAACAACAAGCACCTACTGGGTCATCTGAGCCACAGTCTGGATTATCACATTCTTTTGCACACCAACCATAACTAGTATCACAAGAATCACACCAACTATTCTTAATACACACCATCCCACTTCCATACTCCGTCACGCACCCTGCCGTATTTAAACAAGAACCGTAATGTGAACATATTTGATTGTGATTTGCACAAGCCTTTCCCGAAATACCGAACTCATTTATACAAACACAAAGTCCTTCCGTACAAGTATCTTCGTCATACTCGCAAGTCCCACAGTACGATGTTTCCTCTGGCACAGTGACTTGGCCACATATATCAACAAATGGTATGTTTTCTGGGCAACACGCATCATCACCGCATACGCCAATATTTATTAAATTCTGACAGTTTCCATCACTATGGTCTTGACAATCCTGACCTAGTGTCCAGGCACCACAGAAGGCAGGCGAACACGGGTTGTATACGAATTGGCATTGCCACGAACTTACACCAGCAACACAATCACTTCCTATAGGGTCTGGACAATAACAACAACGACCAGTATCGTCACCACAATCGTTATTCGCACAAAGGCCATTAGGTATAAAAGTTTCCCATGTCTCACAGTCGTTTATTGTAGCAGTTCCGTCTGGGTCACCACAATTAGTACTGTAGTTGTTACCACAACAAATTCCAGTTCCGCATGGATCAGGACTGCAACTAGTAATATTACTGTTCCACAATCCAGAAATTTCCTGACACTCACTTGATGTTAAAAGTGTACAACTTCCTCCATCACAACACGCACGAATATCACAGAGATTTGCTGTCTTACAATCAGTTTCGGTATTAAACCAAACACCACCACCATCAACACAATCATTATATAACGCGAGAGTACAAATTTCGTTAGTGCAACATGCACGACAGTCATCACAACCACAATCAACATCATCACATATTGTACCATCGCCCATCCATTTGCCGCAAGAGCCCGAATCAACAGTATCGTCATCTACGCAACTTCCATCAGTGGTGTCACAACAAGCACCGCCACAAAGTGAGGTGGCACAATCAGTACCATCACCTTTATACACACCATTAACACATTCTCCTTCGCCTGATACATCATTACAATACCAACTCTCCGATGGGACGTTGTATGTACAACATGCACCCATTTCTATTTCTATATTACATGGATCATCTGCACATGTAGGCCCGTTTTGCGACCAGTGTCCTTGATAACAATCTCCGCAGTATGCATGATTGTTAACTTGGTAACAACACGAACCATCAGGACAAGTTAGATTGTTCACCTCACAACAATTACTAGTACCACCACAGCAATTTTGGCACAATAACTCTCCTGTTCCGTATGTACAATTTCCTTGTGTAATTGGTTCAACACAAGTCCCATCTTCTCTGCAACACGAACCCACTTGTGCATCTGGACAATCCACCGAACAAGTTGCTGGGGATGGCGTCCAAGTTGCACCGCCCATATTACAAATGTAAGCGTACTCGCAGTCGTATTCGGTAACATCATCAAAACAGGCCATGTTCTGTGGATGCCAATCACCTTCATAAGGACAGCAACACATGCCAAGTGGTTGGCCACATGGATTATCTGCACACGTTAGTTCCCCATCCCAAGTTACACATGCAGCCGTATTTTCCCACATAATACAGTTGCCATTGCTCTGACAACATGCACCAATTGGAGGAGAACCACAATCATCACAATCATCGCAATTGGTTATGCCTTCACCACAAGACCCACACCAATCTGATTCAGAGAGAGATTCACAATTCTGTTGACTACTCCCGAACTCGCATGTTGGTGAACCCCCGAAGAGACAACAAAATCCATAATCATCACATGTTTCATCGCCATTGCAAATTGTTCCCGCGCCTTGGAAAATTCCATCATTCTCATTGCAAGTTAGTTCTTCTTCATCATCCTGACAAGTACAATCAGGCATGCAACACGCACCAGTTGAACATCCAGGCATTGTTCCAGGTAACTGACAACCAAATCCAAATGGTTGGCCATTTGAATCACAACAATTATTATCGCAATTGCATGGTGTAACACCCTCATCACAACAAAGGACGCACCCGGAGATATCACCATCTGGACCACAGGTATCCGCGTCGGTGGGTGCATGCCACGACCAGCCGGTATAAGAAGAAATATTCTTACACTGAATTTCTGTTACACCTTCAGAACATTCAAGCATAGAACCGTTGCTCACACAGCAAGTGCCACATGGGGACAACTCAGGAGCATTACATGTTTTGCAGTCTTCGCAGACTGATCCAGGTCCCATGAATGTTCCATTTGGCCAATTCGATGTGCAAGTAGATTCGTCCACAGGACCAACACACCCTTCGATAATATCACCATCAGTAAAACAACATGCCCCCAGGTCACTGTGACAGCAAGAAGGGCATGGGCAAGTACTGCACAAACAGCCTTGAACTGCCCCAGGCCCCGGCTGTCCGCCGTGTTTAATGCAATCGCAGTAGGGTTCAAAGCAACAGCAACTACTGCCTGCCCATTGGCAACCGAGTTTTTCGCACTGCGATTGATCGACACCATTAACGCAACAAACAATATCAATGCTCGGGCATACATCACTTCCATAATCTGCACAATCTTGTGGATTTCCGCAACATTTTATGCCTTGACTATCTGCGGGGACTACTGCACTGCAATAGCCATCTGAGCAACTTAGGCCACCACACTCATGATTGCAATCAGTCCCAGGATGCCAAACACCATGTTTCATACACTCACAGGTATATCGATGCATTCCATTTTCACAAACATATTCGCAACCAATCCCCATTGGGTCACAACCCAATGATGGACCATCACAACAACAAGAAGCAGGCTCAGGTAACCATTGGCCACCTAAGTTGTTGCAAACTTCAGCATCTAAGTTCATTTGCCACGCGTCGTAGCAAATGCTTCCATCATCGAGGCAACATGCACCAAGACCACTAGGGCCTTCACAAGGAGTGTCATCATAATAACAACAAGAACCAGTTTCAGTACTACATTCCCAACATTCTGAAGCAACTACTCCTCCCATTGCTGCACACAAGTCGGGTGAAGTGTGTACACAACTGCCATCATCAAGACAACACAGAGATGAAATTTGACCAATACACTCAGCACAAAGTTCTGGAAAGTCTCTAAGTGCTAACGCAATATGTTTGTATTGTCCTAGTGGAGAACAACCACCACAATTTGGACAGTCTTCGGTACATGCTATGTCTTTTGCATAATCTACAAGATACCCTCCAGGATAATCGTACACCATCGCTGAACAAACAACAGTACCCGTATCTCTCCATTCATCCGCATACTGAATTGCACTTGGCCAGCAACCGTCAAAAAAATCTGATGACAAGATGATTGTGTCTACATTAGGATCAGTCAAGTCTTGACCTTTTATAAAGCCCATTCGTATGCATGTTCCGCCACCCTGTGGAGACAATAAATTGATTTCGTCTTCAACCCGTTGAGTTCCCCAAACCACATCATCACCATCCACACTGTCGGTATCGACTAATTGAGAATCTATCATTATAAAAGCACCCAGATTATGAAAAATTACAGAAAGGGTTATTATTCCCTGATTTGCAAGGGTATTATTTGTACCATTAAATGCTTCTATAATCCCTTCCCTGGATTTAACATACATACCACCGCTAATACTTCCAGAAACATCTATAATGAATAATATATGCATGGTTATTCCTTACCCTGCACAGCAACTACCGTCACCATGATAAATGCCACCCAGTGCATCGCACCATGCTTCGTTGTGATCCTCATCACACACTCCACCCGGTAAACAACATGCACCAACACCCGCACAAGTTACGGATTCGCAATCTGTTCCACCACCCATGAATGTTCCTCCCATATCAATACACGCTTGCTCATCTGCTACATTCTGACAACTACTTTGGCCATTCGTATCAACAAAGCAACACGCACCACCGGCTATGCAACAATCAACAGTTTCACAATTTGAGTTTGGTCCCATAAAGATTCCATTAGAATCTCTACAACCTTTAGCAGTCAGAATATCGCAAGATTCACCAATACAACATGCACCAACATAGATGGTTGCGTTGCAACAATCCACTTCACCGCACACACCCGGCACAGCAATACCACCATAAACATATTCACATGTAATTTTTGTTAGTGGTGGTAGTCGTTTTTCTGGATACTCTGGGTCATAGTTACCTTCAGTATCACCTATACAACTTCCATCTTTGCAACATGCAATTGGACCACAGCACGGATTTATACAAAGTTCATCTCCAGCATTTGTGCAATCACCCAATCCATCACATTCACCAGTACATTCTCCTAATTGATTCCACTGTCCTAGAGCATCAATGCATTCTTGTTCGGTTATGTTTGTAACACATTGGTATGTATCGAGACTACCGTCGCGAAGGCCTCGGCCTCGGGGACCACCAAGACTAGAACAACTGCAATCAAATCCATATTTATCGCATCCCTGACAACCTGCTTTACACCATGACTCACCAGCACAGGGCGGAGCATTTGGAGGGTCGCTTTCTGTGTTGCACTCAGCAGAACATGTACATGCGTTATAACCGTTCATGCCGACTGCACCTGGCAGGCCTGGGGGGTCGTCTTCACCGCATTGTTCCACCAGAGCCTTGCAACATATTTCACATGAAAATCTTTCAATTTCATCATCGGTGTCAAAGTTATTTTCAATAGTGGCGAAGAACACTGGACCACACTC
>Ga0114906_1001947_pt1 | contig 10571 bp, 26 predicted proteins | sample MalvirDeepMed_M9_FD_89687 | JGI IMG/M metagenome (GOLD analysis project Ga0114906, IMG submission 89687) | Marine viral communities from the Global Malaspina Expedition - Malaspina viral metaG DeepMed_M9 | ecosystem: Environmental > Aquatic > Marine > Oceanic | place: Mediterranean Sea... | reverse complement strand
CATCACCCCCAACTGGGTTGTATTTTGAATGATTGCCAGTTCGGAAATCCTCAAGAGTTTGTTGATGTATTTCATCATTAGTTGGTTTTTTCGGTGGTCTAATCGGAGTAACATTATTCGTCATGGCTCACCTTCCTTACGTTGGTGACAATGCCATCGGAACTCAGAATATCTACTCCGGCTTTCTCTTTAATACGTTTAGCTAGTTCTTTCAGGTCTTTTTGAGGCCATTCAGAGACACGTTTTATTAAATCTTTGCTTTCTTGCTGTACTAATTCTCCATTCGGTTCATTTAATTCAGAAATTGTTAATTGAGACATGTGTAACCCCCTAAATTAGTTACGTTAATGTATTATATATCATACACTTATGCCTCTTTCCTCAAATAGTTTGCAATAGTCCTTTTTTTCTATTATTCTGTTTTTCCATGAAATGTTTTACATTAATACATGCAATAAATCAACAATTAATTCATAGCAAAGGCCAAAAAGAGCCAAAACCTCCTAGAACTGGGCGGTCGAAAGATCGCCCTTCTTTTTAATATGTCAGGAGATTGGATTAAGTTTGAAAATTGCACCCCGGACAAGCCGGAGGTGTGGGCATTAGCGGAACGGCTAGAAATTGATCCTGATGCCGTCATCGGAAAACTCCTCAGAGTATGGATTTGGTTCGACAGACAGACCGAAAATGGTAACGCACCAAGCGTTACAAAATCGTTACTCGATAGTAACGTATGTTTGAAAGGGTTCTGTGATGCGATGATTTGGAGTGGTTGGATGGTCGAAAAGAACAACCGTATAACACTAACAAATTTCGATAGACACAACGGCAGTACCGCTAAGAACCGCATTTTAACTGCAAAAAGGGTAAGTAACAGTCGAAATAAATGTAACGGAAATGTAACGATTGAACCGTTACCAAGAGAAGAGAAGAGAAGAACTAAAGATAGTTCAAATTTTGATACCTTTTGGGATCGTTATCCAAGAAAAGAAAACAAGAAAAAATCTAAAATTGCATTCGAGAGGTTAAATAAAACAGACCAACAAAAAGCTATTGATGATATTAAAAATAGGTACGATGGCTGTGAAAAGAAATTTATACCTTTACCAACTACCTACATTAATGGGGCCAGATGGGAAGATGAAATGAACCAAAATGTTTATTCTGAATTAAACACATGGAAACCTGATACATGGACATAGTTAACCCTTCTGACTATAAGGATTTCAAGCCACGATATGATCCTAGTAGAAATATTCGCAACACCAAAACTGTCAGCATCAAATCGAATGAAAGAAGATTACAAATCGATGATGGGGAACTCTTTTATTTACCATTTGAAAAAACCCATACTACATTCAACTTTAGACCACAGGAGTTGACCCTTTGGGCAGGTGAAACCAAGTCAATGAAGTCAATGTTGACAGGATTCTGCCTCATGTCATTGGCACTACAAAATCAGGTAGTCTCTATTGCATCATTTGAGATGCCTATCGAAGATACTTATGATCGCATGTGTTCAGCATTTACCGGCACACAGGATTTTACTTCCAGACAGTCAACTGAATTTGCAGATTTACTCTTTAGAAAACTCTGGTTCTTAGAACACCAATCGACCATAGGAATACATGAAGTTGAAAGATTCATAGCATATTCTGCTGAAGTTTTAAATGCGAACCACGTTATGATTGACAGTTTAATGATGATTCATGTGGAACATGCAAAGGACAACAATTTAGTTCATAAAATTTACAAAGATTTTATTGTATCGCTAAAGAACTTAGCAAAAATGTACAACATTCAAGTTCACTTGGTTACGCATTTCCGTAAACCTGACCACAGAGCCAAGCCTACGAGATACGATATATTCGGAACAAGTTCTATCCCTAATATAGCTGATAACATTTTTATGGTATCTAGAAATCGAGAAAGCGATGCTGATGAACCTGATCTATACCTAAAGTTAGACAGTCAGAGAAAAGGTAAAGACGATATTACCTACGGCTTGTGGCTAGACCCATCGTTCCAGTTTTTACCAACTTATACGAGTGTGCCTTTATCAGCAGAAGAATTTAAACGCGGAATGTTTTTGATATGAGGACAATCAATGTTAAACAACTTAAACCATACGAGAAACAAAAACTCTGGAAAGAGATTAAACAAAAATCGCCCGACTTGGAAAAAGTTTTACTTGAATTTAAACAAGTATTCTACACCGAAGAAAATTTACCCAACGGCATAAGGCTAGAAAGAATACAATGGCTTTCAAAGTAATTGATTTATTTTCAGGAATTGGTGGATTTAGTTTAGGTCTTGAATCTACCGGGCATTTTGAAACAGTAGCGTTTTGTGAGATAGAGGAATTTCCTAGAAAAGTTTTAAAGAAACATTGGCCTAATATTCCAATTTATAGAAACATAAAAGATGTCAAAGCAAAAAGACTTATTTCAGACGGAATCGAATGTGACGTTGTCACCGGGGGGTTCCCCTGCGTGGACATTTCAACATCAGGCAGACAAAAAGGAATTGAAGGAAGTCAGTCTGGACTTTGGAAAGAAATGTACAGAGTCATTAGCCAGTTACGACCAGAGTACGTCATCGTGGAGAATGTCTCAGCTTTGCTTAGTGGGGGAAATGGAAGGTGGTTTGGTAGAGTACTCGGAGACTTGGCCCGACTGCGGTACGATGCAACGTGGTATAGCATATCGGCAGCACAACTTGGTGCGTTACACAAAAGAAAAAGGGTCTTCATTTTATCCTACCCCGGCAGCACACGAAGGAAGATTAGGTTATCAAAGGAGAGACACAGGGAAAAAGGGAACACAAAAAAGCCTAACGACAGTAGTAGTAGATTTGGAGGGTGGGAGAAACAAAACTACTGGGCAACTGAACCCAACGTGGGTAGATTGGTTGATGGGATTCCCAATAGGGTGGACAGACTTAAATGTTTAGGTAATGCGGTAGTGCCACAAATAGCAAGACTACTTGGTGAAACAATTATACAACATGAAAATGTACATAACAGATTTGATTAAATTTATATTACTTTTACCGATATTAATAATTATTTTTATTTTTGCATATATACTAGCGTGGTGTACACATGAAAGCTGATGTCGAAATGAACCATGAGCAATGCGATAGAGCTTTAAAAGATTATTTATTGACTCTTGAGACTATAAATCAAAAAGGTTTTATTTATTTACCTAGAATTAAAAATTATAGAATTGTTGAAAGTACAGTAGAGAAAAAAAATGGTTCTTGAAAATTTAATAGTTCTTTGTATTGCGTTGCCTTCTTCATATACCAATATGATAAAAATAGATTTGCCAGAAATTTATACTATTATTACAAATGAAGAACAATTAAAAAATGTACAAAATACTGTATGTAACATTAAATTGTTGGATCATTGCCATTCAGAGTGGATGTGTCCTCCTCCTCCATACAATTCATTATTACCCATTAATAAAGTAAGTGTTGAATATTTTATTGCCAACACTCAAACCGGCACTATGGCTTACATGGTGAAAAGATGAAATGTCCTAAGTGTGGTTATGAATTACCAAAAGCTATTATGCGTAGTGGTCAGCAGAACAATCTTCAATGGTTGTGGGCAAAAGAGGCTGCTGAACAATTAAATGAATACTCAGTCGAAGAAGAACAACGACAATGTAAGTTTTTATATGGTTTACCAATACTAAAAAGAAAAGAAAAGTTTATCGAAAAGTGGAACAAAATAATAAGCCACGCAACACCAGAAGAAATGCTTTATGAAAACCAAGTTGAACTCATGGAATTTATTCCTATTTCTTCTGTAATGACAAAAAGGGAATTTCAGGAATATTTAGATGCTTGTTATCAGCATTATGCCGGAAGAGGAGTTAATTTAACTCAACCTGACGAGGTGAAATATGGATAGTCCGATCAATCCGCAGTACCACGAATATGTAAATGATACCAAAGATCAAATACTCAATGATCTTGGATTCGACAATGATTTAGATTTGATGCTTTATCTGCAAGAGCAGAGCGAACCAGTAGTCAAATTTATTGAAATGCTAAATGAAAATGGTTGGTGTTTTTACCATTCAATAGATGAAGAAGTCATACCAGTTGTTCATTGGAAATCAATCAGAGAATCTTATCCTCCAGAAAAACAAAGGGTGTTAGTACTAACTATGGATAAAGAGATAAAAATTGGTTATATGCATACACCATTTGAGGATCGAGAATGGAGTTTAGACAACGATAATAAACCTTATGGATTATCACATGTTACTCATTGGCAAGAATTACCAGAATTTGTAGGTGTCAACGATAGAACTAATGAAGATGTTCGGCAAAAACATCGTGAAGAATTGAATGATTGGTTGGAAGAAGATAAACCGCCTGAAAATCTTAGGGGTGCTTTAGGTAACTTATGAAACTAACACAGGCCGATATACATTTTAGTAAATGTGTTAGAGAAAGGGCCAATTGGATCTGTGAATATCCTAATTGCGGAGTAATAAGTGAAGAAGGCAGGGCTACATGTGGTGATAGGGCTATGCAATGCAGTCATTTCCTTTCTAGAAAATATAAGATAACTAGATACCATCCAGATAACTGCCTGTGTTTGTGTGCTACTCACCATGAGTTAGTTGAGAACAACCCTTTCTTACACAATAAAATTTTTACTCAGGTCATGGGTGACGGAATTGCTGAAATGATTACTGAATTAAAAAATGATGCCCTATATAAACCCCCGGGAGGATGGAAAACTTTTGAAAAAGAGGCTGCAAAACATTATCGCAAACAACTTAAAAAAATGAGAGACATCAGGTTAGAGGGAAAATTAGGGAGAATTGAATTTGACGGATACCAATAAATTTTTAAATGTTGTTAGTCTAGGCGCAGGGGTTCAATCATCTGCATTAGTTTTGATGGCTAAACATGGTGAAATAACACCTATGCCTGATTGTGCTATTTTCGCTGATACTCAGGCAGAACCAAAAGAAGTTTATAAATGGTTAGATTGGTTGGAGAAACAATTACCTTTCCCTGTACATCGAATAACAAAGGGAGACATAGTTTCTGAATCGTTTTTAGTAAGAACTAATGAGAAAACAGGAAAAAAATACATAGCAGTTAATGCACCTACTTACATGATTAATAAACGTGGTGATAAGTCTATGATGTCTAGACAATGTACTACAGTTTATAAGATATACCCAATAGTAAAAAAGATTAAAGAACTTGCGAAGATTAAACATGGAGAAAAACAAGTAAAGGTAATTCAATGGATGGGTATCAGTTATGACGAGGCTCATAGAATGAAACCCTCAAAATATCACTTTATTGAAAATCGTTATCCACTTATTGAAAAAGATTTTACTAGAGGTCATTGTTTGGAGTGGATGAAAAATAATAATTACCCACGACCGCCAAGGTCTGCTTGTTATTTCTGTCCTTTTAAGAGTGATGCTGAATGGCATGATTTAAAAGAAAATAATCCAGAAGAATTTGCTATGGTTGTAAAATATGAAAAAGATTTACAAAAAATAGTGGAAGAAACTAATTTTAAAGACCCTCCATTTTTACACAGAAGTTGTGTTCCTATAGATGAAGTAAAATTTGATATAAATAATACTTTAGATTTGTTTGGAAATTCCTGTGATAGTGGTCATTGTGGTGTATGAGAAGTTTCATAGAAAGTTTAATTGATGTTGGTTCCGGGTTTTTTTTAGCAGTTGTTGTCCAATTATATATCTTCCCTATATTTGGATTTTACCCAACGATATTTGACAGTATGGGTATTGCATTAATTATGACTTGCGTATCTATAACCAGGTCGTGGCTGTGGCGGTTAGTTTTTAAAAGATATGCGTAAATATCCTTACACCAAAACCTGTGTGAAATGTCGCCAGAAAAAAGACAGAAAATTTTTTAAGCAAGGTTTAGGCACTCATGGTAGATCTGATACATGTAATGATTGCTCCCCGGCAGTTAAAAAATATCGTTATGGCAACACTCTTGTTATAAAAGACAAATCCAAAAGAGAAAAAATAGAGAGTAAAAATTTCATCCCTTCAAACAGCTATTATTACAAGTTAGCAGACGAATCAATCAAAGAAGAAACGGTCAAAGTAGACCATAAAGAGTAGTTGACAATATCAAATTCCCACACTATACATATAGTATAGTTAAATTTTCTCATAATTATGTCTTTATCTGACGAGCAAACCAGAGAAGAAGTTATCGATGAAATAGTCAACCTAGTCCAGAACGGAAAAAATTCCTTAACCCAAAAGCGATATGACCTTACTGACAAATATTTCGATGATATTCTTGAAAATGTACAGATTCTTGAAGAGTCTGTAGGCGAACTGCACCTATGAAAAATGATACAGAATTGATAGATGCCATTAATCATTTAACGGCACAAGTAACTTACAACAATTTAATTTTTACAGAAATCAGGAATTTAATGACAACGCATGAGGTCATTTATGTTGCTGAACCTGAATCTAGTTCGATCCATTGAGATTAATTGACTTTATCAAAAAGCACGAAGGACTGAGACTAGAGGTTTACAAGTGTACAGCCAATAAAAGAACAGTTTTTTATGGTAGGAATATAGACAGCACTCCGTTCATGCCAGATGAAATAGTCGCATTAATAGAGGATGGCCCTACGGAATGTACGGCAGAATTGTGTTTAAAAAATGATATTGAATGGGCAACGTGTGCTTTAGATCAAATATTCGCAGATTGGAACACCTTTAGTGATAACAGAAAGACAGCCTTAACAAGCGTTATGTTTAATTTAGGTAGAAATAGATTCATGCAATTTAAACGCATGATTTCAGCGATACAGAATAACGATTGGATTGGCGCAGGTGTTGAACTAATGAGTTCAAAGCGTGGTGAACAATTAAAAAACAGAACAGCAGAGGAGATGGACTTATTGGTTCAAGGTTAGCATGAGTAAATTCGTCATTATCCTAGTACTTTATTATCACGATGGGAGAGTTGACGAGTTAAACACAAGCTACTTCTTTCCAACAGCAATAGAGTGTGCCAAGTTTAAAACGAATCAAGGATTCAAAGATTTTTTAAATGATACGTTTAAGGATAAAGGAATTAGATATGTTAGACCTCATTGTAGAGTGAGACAAATGTTGCCCAATGAAACAATAGCGAGAGTAAGATGATACAGATATTAGCACCATTAGCTAACACTCTTATAAAGCGGTTATTCCCTGATAAGGAAAAACAGCAAGAGGCACAGCTTGAGTTTCAATCAATGATTGCTGATGGATCATTTAAAGAGTTTGAAAAACAAGCTGACATCGTGATTGCCGAGGCACAGAGCAAGTCGTGGCTAACGTCAAACTGGCGACCCTGTATTATGATTTTGTTTGGGATAATTATTGCTAACAACTACATCATTTATCCGTACCTTTCGTTGTTTATGGACAACGCACCAATGCTTGAGATACCGCCTGACATGTGGGATTTATTGAAAATAGGTCTTGGAGGTTATGTGGTGGGTCGGTCAGCAGAACAATCTGTTCGAGCATGGAAAAAATGACCTCCTGAGAGGCTGAAATTCGCATTTATATTGAAAAGAGATATTACAGCATCTACCAGAATAACGAAGAAACAATGACTTACGAATGAAAGAATTAATCGAATTAACAGAAGATGGGATGAACATAATGTTAAATAAAATCAAAGAATTGTGGACAGACTGGACAATCATATTAGAAACTTTGCCTAGATTTATTTGGTATGCAGGATATTTTATTATGGGGTTTGTCATAGGCTCTTGGTAGCATGTTCATTTTTTGGGATATTGAAACTGCGCCTATGGAGTGCCTCCAGTTTCAAGCTAAAACAGACTACATTACACATGACTGTGTAGTAGAACCAACGACATTAATATGTGGTGCATGGAAGTATAGTGGCAATAAAACTATACACAGCATAGAAATTAATCCCCGGCAACCACGGAACGATAAAAAGGTTGTAACGGAATTACATAAAATGTTGATGGACTGTGCTGAAAATAACCACATATTAGTCCACCAGAATGGTGATCGGTTCGACATACCTAAGTTAGAATCTAGAGCAATTTACTACGGACTCAAGCCTTTACCGAGTCTTACCGTAGTAGACACTTTAAAACAAGCGAGAAAGTTTGGCTTTGATTATTACAGACTAGACTTTTTGGATCGTCATTTATGTGATGCCGGGAAGGTAGAACACCGTGGCTTTGCTATGTGGAAGGATATTGTCTCTAAGCATAGTGATTTAAAAACTAGAACCAAAAGTTTGAAGGAAATGGTTCATTATTGTCGTGGTGACATCAAGAGCCTTGAGAGAGTTTTTCAAAAACTCAGGCCCTATATGAAGCAATTCCCAAATATGAACTTCTGGCAAGGCACAACAGATTCATGTCCTAATTGTGGATCTAAGAACACTATATTTCGGTCACAGCCTAAGTTCACTTTAACTAGGGCATACAGAAGAAAAAGTTGCAACGATTGTCATAAATGGCATCAAGAAAGTAAATCTATAAAGGATTATCAAGCACAAGTTAAATTGTGATTTTAAAACTTGAGGTATTTGCCACCGTTATAACTGTTGTTGCTGTGTATTTAATTTCGGAACAGCATTATTTATGGGGTTGGATAATTAGTTTTTTCGCAGATTTATTATGGGCCTTATGGGGTTACTGGAAAAATGCATTCTACCTAGTAGGACTACAATTTTTATTAGCCATAATTGCAGTCAACGGAATTATAAATGCCTTACAAGTATAAAAAATATCAACTGTGCGAAATTAGATGGCTAGACCACGCAGGATCCGGGGGTTGGACTGAGGAGTCTGACTTTCTAGAGGCCCCAATTGAATGCCGTAGCATAGGATGGCTTGTCAGACAGGATAAGCAACGATATTTTTTAGTTAATACTTTGAGTTCAGATGCCGGGCAAGGAGGCTGTAGTGAGATACTAAAGGCCACCGTTACCCGGTTTAAGGTTATCAGAAAGAGTTTCTAAATTTCAATAGCAAACTCTGGTTCGGTCATGTCTTCTTTGATATACCCAATATTATTTTTGTCCTCTACAATTTTATAAACAAAAGCTTCAACCACAATTTTTTCAGTTTCCCAATTAAGTTGTATATTAATTGAGTGTGTTTGGTCAGGGGTATCAACCCAAATGTCTCCGTCAATGGCTTCTGCTGACAATCCTCTATTATCAGTAGCAGATTGTAATTCATCAGCTAATGCCCTAATGACAGTACCTAAACATTTTTCTAAAGTGCTTTGTTCGATTTCATTCCCAAAACTTGGGTTTGTGATTTTCATAATTTAATCTCCTGATTTGTGATGTAGGTCATCTATATTATTAATAACAACTGTATAGGCAAATTCTCCCTCTGGACTAACATAATCTTCAATAAAATTTAAGCTAACTTCAAGGTTATGAGATTGGAGTTGGTCATTAATCTTGTCAACACTTTCTGTAAAAACATCAGCTTCATGGCTGTCGTTAAAAACAATTATATTATTCATAATTTAATCTCCCTCTTAAAGAAATTTCTTCAGCTTCTTTCTCTATAGATTCTATGAGGTAACCCTCTGCGACTTGTTCATTTTCCCATTTAATATCAGGAATATTGACTAAATCTACTTTTGAATAAAATTGTGGGTTCAAACTTTTTAAAGAAATTTCTTCAGCTTCTTTTTGGTTTTTTGCTTCTACAAAACCAGATACTCTTGATTCTGTAATAATAGCTTCTACTTGAAATTTTTGCATAATTTAATCTCCTAGTTTAATTATCGATAAGTACTACTGAGTACCAACTTGTAATCTGTTCAGAATAAAGACCAATTTTTTTCAATTTTTTAACCATTTTTTCTATAGTAGAATAATCTGGGTGAGCATAATCGTAAGAAAAGTATTCACCTAAATCTGAACCTTCATAGACAACGACTAACTCTACATTCTTGCCCACAGGTTCACCCCAATGTTCTTCCCATCCTTTAGGGGTATAGAAAGTAGTACAGCCACCTGTACTTAGTTCTTTCTTTTTTGCAAACTTTTGGATGATTTTTGCTACAAGTGAGCCTTTTTCACTAAGGCCCTCTGGGATAATAAAACCTTCTTTAGAATAAGACATATTTATTCTCCTATAAAAACAACTTTAACAGAATGAACAATGCCGTCTTGAATATCTGCATAAACAGAATATTCACCGTCACCGTGGCCTGATGAAACACATACACCGACACCTTCATGTCCGAGTTGATACCCAATTGATGCATGAGACTTGTTGCCCATAGCGGATCTTAATCGTTTCCATAGACCGGGTCTTTCAGTAGCATCATCAGGTAGTATGTAACATGGATCGCCAAGCCAGACCATACCGGCATCAACACCAATTTTACCAATTAGTTTTTTCGTAGATTTTGTTTTTTGATTTTTAGATAATTTCATAATTCGACCTCATATTTTGAGCAACTTTTTCAACACACAACCAACTTAATACTCCCTTTAAAGAGCGATGATCTTCAATAT
>Ga0114906_1001944_pt1 | contig 10576 bp, 9 predicted proteins | sample MalvirDeepMed_M9_FD_89687 | JGI IMG/M metagenome (GOLD analysis project Ga0114906, IMG submission 89687) | Marine viral communities from the Global Malaspina Expedition - Malaspina viral metaG DeepMed_M9 | ecosystem: Environmental > Aquatic > Marine > Oceanic | place: Mediterranean Sea... | reverse complement strand
TAGCTCTTCAGCGTTTATTCCTCGTAAAGAGGTACAACCTAAAGCTAATGCTTTCTCTGAACGGATGAAGCGTTTAGCTGGATTGAAATAGAATAAACAAAGGAGATAAAAAAATGTCTATTTTACAAAAACTTACAGAAGGTGTCGTTAGTCGCGACATGCGTAAGGAAGGTGCTGCTCTTCTCGCTAAGTGGGAAAAGACAGGTCTTCTCGAAGGTCTTAAGAACGATACCGCCAAGAATGGTATGGCTCGTCTTCTTGAGAATCAGGCGAAGCAGCTTTTAAAAGAGGCCGCGTCGTCAATGAGTGGTGGAGATGTTGAAGGTTTCGCATCCGTCGCATTCCCCATCGTCCGTCGTGTATTCGGCGGTTTGATTGCTAACGATCTTGTTAGTGTACAGCCAATGAGCCTACCTAGTGGTCTCATTTTCTTCCTCGATTTCACTTTCCAGGGAACACCTCAAGATTCGAATCGTTTAAATTTTAAACAAGATACTTCACTTTATGGTGGCGCCGTGGTCGGCTCAGAGCTTACCGGTGGTGTTACCTTGGGTGGTGACCAAGCCCTCAACGGTGTTAGTCAGTTTTATAACTTGACTAATGGTTATTCTTCGCCAACCGGCTCCGAGGATGCGGACGACGGCGATATCATTAATGTTATTTGTTCAGGTACCATTGGCGCTAATGGTAAGACAGTTACTAGCGCCGGCGCAGCCGACGCCGAGGACGGTTGGGCAAACTTCAATGCTGACTTGATTAATGCTCAAATTCTTCAGTTTGATCCGGATTTAACTTCTGGTTCTTTATGGTGTCTGGCGGAATTCACCCCGGGCCCATTCGAGCAGTTTAATTATGATGATTTATCTGCGGTTGCCTTAATCTGCGCCGATTCCCGGGAGGCTTTCCTCGTCCGGCGTTTGTCCTCTTTGAGCCAGAGTGCTGATGGTCAGACTAGGAGTGAGACAGTTGTTAGATTGGTTGGTACCTCCACCGGTAGCGCCAGAGACTGCCAGGATGCGATGGAGAAGGCCGCTAACTCGTATAGCTGGCCACAAGTTGATAACTTTAGTGGTTCTGCTCCTGTTGGTGCTGTTCTCGGCGCTTCAGCTTGGGGACTTGAGAATACAGTTGCTATTCCTGAGATTAACCTCAAGGTCGATTCGGTGTCAGTCACTGCGCAGACCAAGAAGCTTAAGGCCAAGTGGACTCCGGAATTGGGTCAGGATCTCAATGCTTATCACAACCTCGATGCAGAGGTTGAGCTTACATCAATTCTTTCTGAGCAGATTGCTCTAGAGATTGATCGCGAGATTCTTGAGGATCTAGTAGCCGGTGCTAGGGGCGCAGTGTATTACTGGGCGCGCTCACCGGGCCTCTTTGTTGAGAGGACAACTGGTGTAGAGCTTGGTGCGGCCTCGGCGGCTCCTGACTTCACTGGTACCGTTTCGGAGTGGTATGAGACTCTTGGTGAGACTATTAATGATGTTTCAGCACAGATTCACAGAAAGACACTTCGTGGTGGTGCTAACTTTGTTGTTACTTCGCCAGAGGTTGCTAACATTCTTGAGTTTACTTCCGGTTTCCGCGCTAATGTCACTGTTGACGACGCTAAGGGAACTGCAGGTACTCAGCAGGTTGGTACAATTAGCAAGCGCTATGAAGTATATGTTGATCCTTACTTCCCGCGTAACCTCGTGTTGGTTGGTCGCAAGGGCAATAGCTTCCTTGAGAGCGGTTATGTATACGCTCCTTACGTTCCACTACAGGTCACTCCTACCATCTTTGGTACGGAAGACTTCGTACCACGTAAGGGTGTCATGACTCGCTACGCGAAGAAAATGGTTAGACCTGATATGTATGGTTTGGTCATTGTTCGTGGACTTCTTGGTGAGTCAGGTGCGACTGGCTAAAAATTAACTTTAAGTTAGTTTAATTAAACCCCGGTTTCTTTTTAGAGACTGGGGTTTTCTTTTATAAAAACTCATTTCACTCTAAAAAACACGCACCCTCCAGAATTTTGCGCGACCTATTTTTTGAGATTTTGAATTATGAAAACTACTTATGATGGAAAGGAGAAACACCTTTCGTTAATTGACCTAATATACTAAAAGGAGAAACATATTATGGGAACTAAAAGAGTAGGTTGGGCACGAATTCAGAGCCTGATTAACGAAAATACAAATGATTTTGATTTTATTGGTGGAACCGCACGGATTCGCGGCGCTGGAGATTCCGCGGCCGTAACCGGTTCGACGGGTACGACACAAACCTTCGGAATATCTATGAAGTCTCAGGCTGATGGTTTTTACACTTATCAGGAGGAAGTGAGTCTTTATGGTAGATCCAACGCAAACGATCAAGGGTGCATTTGCGAACTTAGCAAAACATTACCAGCTAATGCAAAGGTTCTTTCGGCTGCGATAACTTGCACAGAGTTGTCGACCTTAGCCGCTCAGACCGTCGGCCTCGGTCTTTCAGCGACGGCTGCTACAGCACAGGGAACCGCTATAACTAGTGCAACTGAACTTATTGGAGCCGCCGTGGGCTCTGCCGCCTTAGTATGTTCCAGCGGCGGAACCCTGGGGGATACAGAAATGGTTTCTACGGAGCATGGCATTGACGTCGGGGCAAAGACGTCAGCTTACCTCATCGCTGATGGCGGGTCGAACACTGTTTCAGATAACAATACAGCGGGCGCAGTACTTGTTACTATCAATTATTTTGGTTCTGCGGCTCCTGCATAAAAATAACAATATTGTTTTTTAAGAGATAATTTATGCCTTCTTTTCAAAAAAGAAGGCATATTTTTTAAATAAACATAAACTATTTATTACTATATTTATGGAGGAATTATGGGCAAGAAAAGAAGACTTAATAAATTTCCGGAGAAGTTTGGAAGAAAACATGCTGCACATCCGATAACAAAATTGACTTTACAAGAGCTTGAAACGGTTACAAAAGATGAAGTTTTGGAGGTACCTTCTGTTATAAAAGAAGTTAAACCTAAAAAGAAAGTAACAGGCCGCGGCAAAAAAACCAAACTACAGAAAAGAAAACCATCTGCGTCAAAAAAGAATAAAAAGAAAACCGCTAGCAAGAAAGACTAATCTGCTATTTAACGTTCCTCAAACTATTTACTACGAGGAGAACTATTAAATGGCGGTACCCACATTAACACCTTCATCGCAGACAAGCGCTATAAGATTGCCTTCGGGGAGTAATCCCGCCGTTGCTGAAGCTGCAGAATTTCCTTTTACTGTTTACACCGCAGATCGATATTTTTTATCGGGCGCTGCAGATCAAGTTGCTTATACATATAAAAAATTAGGCGGCGATGTTTTAGATGTTGAACTTTCAAGCTCACAAGTGTTTGCTGCTTATCAAGAATCTGTTTTAGAATATTCTTATCTTCTTAATATACACCAAGCAAAGAATTCTTTAGGTGATCTTTTTGGTGCCAAGACGGGATCTTTTAATGAAGATGGACAACTCCAAGATACTTCATCTTTAGAGGATGTAGCTTTAAAGTTTCCTAAATTTAAGTTTAATTATGTCCGGCGCGTGGCCCAGGGCTATTCTACAGAAGCTGGTTTTGGAGGGACTACTCCAATTTATTCAGCTAGTTTTAACACAACCGCTTCAGTACAAGATTATGATTTACAAACAATAATATCTTCATCAGCTGTCGCTGGAACTTTTGGAAGTTCAAACCCAGTTGGTGATAATAGAGTAAACATAACTCGGGTTTTTTATAAAACGCCTCAAGCAATGTGGAGATTTTATGGATATTACGGAGGGTTAAATACTGTAGGTGATTTATCAAGTTATGGCCAGTACTCCGATGATAGTACTTTCCAATTGGTGCCTCCATGGCAAAATAAAGCACAAGCCATGGCCTTTGAAGACGCTATTTATACAAGAAACAGTCAATATTCTTATGTAATTAAAAATAATAAATTACGAATATTTCCTCAAGCTAATGCGAATGTAAGCCCAAAAACAATGTGGGTTGAATTTTTTGTAGATAGTGATACCCCGTGGAAACCTGAAGACACTTCGGTTGATTATGGAGTGAGCGGAATTAACAATGTTAATGCGTTGCCTTTTGAAAACACCCCCTACCAAAAGATTAATTCAATTGGAAAGCAGTGGATAAGACGTTTTGCTTTGTCTTTGTGTAAAGAGATGTTAGGCAATATTCGTTCAAAGTTTACATCAATACCAATTCCCGGCGAAAGTGTAACGTTAGACGGTCCTGCGCTTCTTAGCCAAGGTCAAGCGGAACAAGAAAAACTGCGCGAGGAACTAAAAACAATATTTGATGAACTTACTTACGCCAAAGTTGCTGCTACGGATGCTGAATTATCAGATGCGATAAACAGCATTGAAACTAAAATACCCATGTTAATATTTACAGGATAATTATATAAATGTCTAATGAGTGGTCACAACCAACACAACCGCCCCCTCCGCTGTTTTTAGGCGAAAAGGAACGCAATCTTGTAAAACAAGTTAATGATGAACTTATTGAGCGCGTCATTGGACAAGGCATATTTTATTATCCTATTAGTATGGAATACACCAATTTTCATACAGTTTATGGCGAAGCTATAACAAAGACGTTTTTACCTCCAGTGAGAGTATATGCGCTAGTTGTGTGGCAAGGTTATACAACTGAAGTAACTAATATGGGTATAGACAAAAGACTTTCTATTACAGTACATTTTCACGATAGAAGGTTAACAGAAGATCAAGATTTGTATGTTCGTGAAGGCGATTTTGTTAAATATGGAGATACTTTTTTTGAAATAGTTAGCTGGAACCAGCCCAAGCCATTGTTTGGTCAAGTTGATAATCAAATGGAAGTAGAAGTACAGTGTATTAAGGCGCGCGAGGGATTGTTTGATGCCAAGTGATGTTCAATATAAAGGCGTAAAAGACGCTGAAAGTAATATTAAAGTTGAAGAATTTGATCCTTCGACTTTAGAAACTATTGATATGGCGTTTTATGATTTTGTTAATGATACAATGAATGTTGCCGCTACTACCAATAAAGGATGGAAAAAAACGCCCGTATTGTGGGTTTCAGCTGAAAGATCGTTTTTATCAAAAAACAATCCGGATTTAGTAGATTCAGACGGCGCACTTATTTTACCTATAATATCGATAGAACGCACAGGAATGCAAAAAAGCTTAACTAGAAAAGGGGCTTATCATGGACTTTCTGGAGATAATTTAGAAGCCCATCATTACGGCAGGATAACTCTCGCTAGAAAAATTGTTAGAGACAAAACTAATAATTATAGTGTGGCGGACAATAGAAAAAAATATGGTAGCGTACAACGCACCCCTGGAAGACAATCCTATTATCCAACAAATTCGAATAAAAAAGTAGTCTATGAGACCTTAAGCATGCCAATGCCCATTTATGTTGATATGACGTATACCGTTGCAGTAAGAACTGAATATATACAACAGATGAATGAACTACTAGCACCTTTTATAACTCTTGGTGGCGGCATAAGCAACTTTGTGGTTGAAAAAGCTGGGCATCGATATGAGGCATTTTTAAAAGAAGATTTATCTCAACAAAACAATGTGGCCAATATGGGCACCGACGAAAGAACTTATATAACAAATATTACTTTTGAGGTGTTGGGATATATCATTGGGGAATCTCCAAACGGCGACAGACCTAAAATAATAAAAAGGGAAAGCGCGGTCGAAGTTAAAATAGGAAGAGAAAGAGTTATCGTGGGAGCTATTCCGGAATATGGAAAGGGCAAAAGCTTTTATAGAGACTAATAAGGTTTTTGCAAGAATAAATTACTAATTAATAAGAGAAACTAGTTTTCAGACAAGGAGAACATTAACATGCCAGCAAAAGATTTTAAATTTGTTTCACCGGGAGTATTCATTAATGAGATTGATAATTCTCAGTTACTTCAGCCGCCAGGGGATGTTGGGCCAGCAATTATTGGTCGCGCTCAGCAGGGCCCCGGACTAATTCCAACTACAGTGAATTCTTTTCAAGAATTTGTAAAAGTGTTTGGCGCGCCCGTCGCAGGTGCAACAAATGATGATGTTTTTAGAAACGGTAACTCGGTAGGCCCTACTTATGGTGCATATGCCGCACAAGCTTGGTTAAAAAATAACCCTTCGGTTACCTATGTTAGATTGGTAGGCCGACAATCCAAAGGGGCAGTAAATACTGCTGGAGAAGAAAATAGTGGATTTGCGGGTTGGGCAACTACACAGAAAACACCAGACTTTGGAGCTACGCAAGGTGGCGCATACGGCTTGTTTGTTGTACAGTCTGGATCTGCCGCCACGGCGAATTCAGGCACTTTGGCTGCTATATGGTATGTTAATAGCGGCTCTGTGGCCTTATCTGGTACATCTTACATGGGCCCAAATCCGATCTCTGCCACCGCCGAGAATGCGATTAATACGGCCGGCCTCGTAGCCGGCGGGACGACATCGACGTTTACGTTCACGATACCGTCTGACGCCGGCGGCGAAGGCACATTGACTACCATTAAATTGTTCGCCGGTAACGATACTGGACTTCCCGCTGCAGCTGATCAAATCGGCATTGGCTTTAACAGCGCCGCGGACGACGAGGCTGTCCGTGATCTTATTGTTAAAGCTATTAATGCAGAGACCGATGGTGCTATCACTTATGCCGATTCGGGCGCCGGCCAGAGCGGTTACGATTCTGGTATGACTGCCGCGGCAGATGGCGGTTCAGTCACCGAAATTGACCTAACAATTGATCAGGCCGGTGACGCCGGGAATCTCACTGACGCTCTTGTAGAGGGCATTGGCTTGGGTTCCCTGGTTGCGAATGACGACTTCACCGGCGGCGCGGGTGAAGACGTCGCTCCCGGCGCGCCGCTGAAGAAGCTCGAAGAATCACGCACCGGCACAGTAGCCACTAATCAATATTTTGAATCAACTGTCGGTGGCCAATGGAAAGCGGTAGTTAAAACTGAGGACAGCACCGTGGTAGTGGATACCAAATTTGATTTTGATATGAGTTCTGAAAACTTTATTAGAAAGGTTTTTAACACGAACCCCATCTTAAGTAATGAAAAAGTAACAAACAACAGCAGTGCTGCGTATGTAAATTATTTTCTAGGAGAAACGTTTGAAGATGAAGTAAATCTGGTATTAAATGCTGGTACTGGCGATCAATTTGCTTTTGTTGCACCTTTATTGCTTGATGCTTCAACCGATGTACAAGGAGGCAATTTCTTAAGAGACTACGCAGATCCAAAAACCGGTTGGTTTATCGCACAGGATTTAACTACAAATACAGGTTCTTATCAAGCCGGCGCGCAACAGAAGCTTTTCCGTTGTGTTGCTAAAAACACTGGTCGCTGGGCATCGCGTAACCTTAAAGTTTCTATTCAAGATATTCGCGCACCCAGTAGTGATTTTAATAGTTATGGAACTTTTACTATAGCTATTCGCGCGATGAACGACACAGACAGCCGACCAAAGATTTTAGAACAATTTAACAATTGCAGCTTAAATCCTCGTTCGCCAAATTATGTTGCTCGTAAGGTTGGTAACAAGTTTAAAGTTTGGCGTGAAGAGGAAAGAAGATATATTGATCGCGGCGACTATGATAGTCAATCTGATTATATTTACATGGAAATGAGCGCTCAAGTTCACGAAGGAAATACAAACCCCTGGTCTTTGCCGTTTGGCGTCTGGGGCCCCAACACCTTTGTAACTTTTTATGATTTAAATGCAGACTCAGGCCAGACTGATACTTTGGTTACAGGAGGGATTAATTATTATAATAATGATCTCGGTGGCTACGGCGCCGGCGAACAGAGGATTGTTAGTCGCTCAGTAGGATTTGCGTATACATATCCAAAATTAAGATTAAGAGTGTCTGCTTCTGAAGGCAATCCAACGGATCCGCGAAATGTGTGGTTTGGTGTAGATACTACCTTTAACCGCGCTGGAAGACCTTCTAGAACAATTGGAGATTATACAGGACCGAAACCCGCGTATTATTCGGATGCGACGATGTGGGGCCCAGACACGACTACCGGCTTGACAACATCTTGGATCTTTACTCTTGATGATATTATGAATACTGATATCGCGTCTACCAGCACAGCATTAACCGGCACAAATGTTTATGTAAGTGGTTCAAGGCAAATGAATCCTTCTGAGCGCGACTCTAATTTAACTTATGTTAATTCGGGTTCGTGGAGAGAGGTATTAACTAATGGAGCGGACCAGTTTACGACTGTGTTGGTCGGTGGTTTTGATGGTTTGAACGTCAAAGAAGCTGAGCCATTTAGAAATACCATATGGAGCACCGATATTACAACTCCTACAGAAAAAAACAGCTATACGTTTAACTCGGTTAAGGTGGCTATCGATAGCTTAAGAGATCCAGAAGAAGTAGAATTTGACCTCGCTGCAATGCCTGGTATTACTAATAATACTTTAAACCGCAATCTTGTTGATGTGTGTGATGATCGTGCTGATGCTTTGGCTATTATAGACCTACAAGGTGGCTATGAGGCAGAAACAGAAAGCACCAAGTCGCTAGCTGATAGAATGGGCTCGGTAACAGATACCATTAATAACAAGAGGCAAAATTTGCAAATCAATTCTTCATTTGGAGCAGCTTATTACCCATGGGTTCAGGTTCAGGACACCATTAATGGAGCAATTATTTGGGCGCCCCCATCTATTGCTGCTATTGGAGCAATGTCGTACGGACAGGCAACTCAAGAACTTTGGTTTGCTCCTGCCGGTTTCACAAGAGGTGGATTATCTGTAAACAATGCGGCCGGTATTCCAGTTCTTGGAGTACGCGAACGTCTTGTTTCTAAAGATAGAGATAGACTCTATGAAGCTAACATTAACCCAATTGCACAATTTCCAGCAGAAGGTATTGTAATTTTTGGCCAAAAGACGCTACAAGTTACACCGTCCGCTCTGGATAGAATCAACGTAAGAAGACTGTTGGTTTATTGCAAGAGACAAATTTCTAAAGTTGCGGCAACATTATTGTTTGATCAGAATGTTGAAACCACGTGGAATCGGTTCCGCGGAAGAGTTGGTCCAATCTTGGCTGATGTACAAGCTGGATTAGGTTTGTCGGACTGGAAATTGGTATTGGATAGAACGACAACCACACCCGATTTGATCGATAGAAACATTATGTATGCACAGATTTTCTTGAAACCAGCCCGGGCAATTGAATTTATCGCGATTGACTTTGTAATTACAGATTCAGGAGCTTCATTCGAGGATTAAAAAGATAACACACTATTTATAGTACTGGATAAGGAGAAATAACAAAAATGCCAATCGTACCAACTGTCGGAGGAAAATTTTGGACCTCAAATAAAGTAGAACCTAAAAGAAAATTTAGGTTTATTATGAGCCTTGGAGGCACTGAAACTATTGACGTGATTGAATCTTGGTACGTGAAGACAGCCAAGAAGCCCACGTGGAAAATGGAAGGTCAAGGCGAAGTAAAATATATTCAGCATACATGGAAGTACCCAGGACGTATTAAGTGGGATCCGATTGATATTACAGTTATTGATCCTGCTTCTCCCGATTCAGCTTCTATTTTAATGAACATTCTTGCAACTTCTGGTTATAGTGCTCCTTTTTCGACTTTAGAAGCCGATGGAGTAAGAAAGTCTATTTCAAAGCAAGGCGCTAATAATGCAATGGGTCGAATTTTGTTATCGCAAATTGACGCCGACGGCGAGCCTATTGAAGAATGGCTTTTACATAACGCGTTTTTAACTGGTGTAGATTTTGGTGGGGTGGATTACGGTAGTGATGATATTGTGGAATACACCTTGAACGTAGATTATGATTTCGCTACTTTAAACCAGACAAGTACTCCCGTTGAGCGAGCTGTTCGAACTAAGGGATAGGATAAAGTAATTTTGTGGCTACCTTCTGGACTAGTAATACCATTGAGCCCAAAAAATCCTTTCGGTGGGTGGGTTATATAAACTTACAAAAAGCCAATGGCCGTGAAGTGGGCCCGCAGCCTTTCATTGTTAGCAGATTTACCAAACCTACTTTCACTCTAGAAAATGAAACCATCATTAATAAATTTACTTCAGAAACATCAATAGTCATAAAAAATTATGTTTGGGATGATATATCTGTAACTATGATAGATGTAGAAAATGAGGAACTTAATGCATCTAGCGCATTATATAGCTGGCTTACTGGCTTGGGGTACGAACCGGCTCAAAGTATTAATAATTTAAGTAAGTTGTTTACAAATCTGTATGATAACAAAATGAGTATAACTTTAGAACATATTAATTCTGAAGGACAGGCGGTTGAACGATGGTTATTTACAAAGCCGCAACCTACATCAATTAACTTTGGTGGTGAATTAAGTTATGATACTGATGAAATAATGACGGTTACTATGGGAATTACATATGTAGCGGCGAAATATGAAAAATTGCACCCCGCCGGCGGCACGCTTCCGCTGTTCGGCTCCGCTGCCGACCTCTTTGGCCTTTAAATAAATTTTAATCATTTAAATAATTATATATAATAC
>Ga0114906_1001943_pt1 | contig 10577 bp, 9 predicted proteins | sample MalvirDeepMed_M9_FD_89687 | JGI IMG/M metagenome (GOLD analysis project Ga0114906, IMG submission 89687) | Marine viral communities from the Global Malaspina Expedition - Malaspina viral metaG DeepMed_M9 | ecosystem: Environmental > Aquatic > Marine > Oceanic | place: Mediterranean Sea... | reverse complement strand
GCTCGGCCAGTTCCTCTAGCTGGAGCGGGCGGGCGCGGCGTTCCTGGGCGGGGTGCAGTTCACGGATGCCTTTGAGCACCTTTTTGACTACCGGGGCCTTGGTCGGATCGGGAAAGCCCTGATCGATGTGCCATTGGGCCAGCCCGGAGAGGCGCAACTGGAGGGTGTTGGCTGACAGCGTGTCCGCGTGGTCGGCCAGATAGCGGGCAACGCTGTCGGCGGTGGCGGGCAGGAATCCGCCCCAGGTGACCTCGAAGTGCTTGACGGTGGCCTGGTAGCTTCGCCGTGTATTGTCCCGCGTGGCAGCATGAATGTACTGGTCAATGCTGGTTGCGGGAGCCTCCCGAGTATTCAACGTGCTGTCCTCGCTGCTGAGGGGACGGTTTTGGCTGAGACTTGCCGAGATACATACCTGTTATGGGGCATTCTACGCGGTCATCCTACTATAACAAGAGATAAATCCATATTAACCATTCTTAAAGACAGGCACGATTGACGAAATAGCAGCAAAGAAAATAGAATGTAATTACATGACACGTAATACAGTACGATAAAAGCAGAGAGGACCCCCGATGGCGCGAGGTGGCATTACCCAACCCTTGGTAGAAGACGCCCGCAACCGGCTGCTTGCCCGTGGCGTACACCCTTCGATTGACGCCATTCGGGCGGAATTGGGCCATACCGGTTCCAAGACCACCATCAGTCGCCATTTAAAGGCCATTGAGGCCAAGGAAAACAGCCGGCTTGGCGACGAAGCCCTGCTTAGTGACCAGCTGAAGCAGATGGTCGGGCAACTGGCTCGGGAGCTACAGAAAGAGGCGCAGGGCCAAGTTGAGCAGGCCGAGCAACACCACCGGGCGGCCATGGCAACCCTGAAAGAAGCGCTAAGCGAACGTGCCGACGAACTTGGGCAGAGCCAGGCACAGGCCGCCACCCTGGCCGAAGAGCGCGACCGGTTGCGATCACAGATCACCGCACTACAGGAAACGGTGGCCACGCAACAGGCCGAGGGCCGGGCACAGCAGCAGCGCATCAGCGACCTGGAAGAACAGGTGCAGGATAAGCAGGCCCAGGTTGCCTCCCTGGAGGACAAGCATCAGCATGCCCGTGACGCCCTGGAACACTATCGGGCCTCGGTTAAGGAACAGCGGGATCTCGATCAGCGCCGCCACGAGCAGCAGCTTCAGCAGGTCCAGGCGGAACAACGGCAACTCCGTGAGACCCTGGCCATCAAACAGGAAGAATTGACCGGTGCCACCCAAGAGGTCACGCGCTTGTTTGCGGCGCTCACCGAGGCGCGCAAACAACTGGAGCAGCGCGACCGGCAGCTCCAGCAGGAGCAGCGAGATCATCGCGCCACGGCCGACGAGCGGGCTCAGTTAACACAGGAAGTGGACACCTTAAGAAAAGAGGCTATGGCCGCCCAGAAGCAAGAAGCACAGATCACCCAGCTCAGGCATCAAATGCAGGCATTGGAAACCGAGCTGAACGTCAAAAATACCTTGCTATCCCAATGGAGTCGGAATCTAAAGGCTGACAAGGAGAGCAACGATTAAAGCGCCTCACCTTCGGCACTCAATCAGGTTAATCAGTAAAAGGGGTTGCTCCGCCAGTTAAGCGGGATGGGAGTCGTGGTAATTTTCAGGCTGATGGAGCTTGGCCGACAGATCCACACCGAAGGCGCCCAGAACCTTGATTACCGTATCCAACTGAGGGTTCCCCTTTTCGCTGAACGCACGATATAGACTCTGCCGGTTCAGGCCGGTTTTCTCTGCGATATCCGTCATACCTTTGGCTTTTGCTGCAACACCGATGGCGTGGACAATATAGGCACTATCACCCGTCTCAAAGGCGGCAGCAAGAAACTCGGCAATACCTTCAGGGGTATCCAGTTCTTCCGCCGGGTCAAACGGGACCAACTCGACTTTCGCCATGATTATTCCTCCAGTTCCTTCGCTAACTTGATAGCGTGATCAATGTCTTTCTGCTGAGTGCCCTTGTGGCCGCCATACAGCAAAACGACCAATTCCTGGCCTCGCTTCTTGACATAAACACGGTAGCCCTTGCCGTAGAAAATGCGTAACTCCTTAACGCCTTCACCGACTGGCTCTACATCACCCCAATGTCCTTGGGCAAGCCGATCAATCCGCGAGGTAATACGCGCTTTAGCGCGTCTGTCTCGGAGCCTGTTGAACCATTGCACGTACTCTGGGTGCTTTGAAATCTTCATGGCTGCATTGTCGCCCGTGGGCGACAATGGGTCAACCCGGTGGAGGAGAGAGCGAAGAGCGGGAGGGGTAAAGGTTATTGGGTCCGCACGGCTGGCAGCGTCACACCCAGCCGAGCGGCCATGGCCTGGAGAGTCGCCAGATCAAGCTGGCCGATCCGGCCCTTCATCAGGAAGACCACCAAGTGTTCTTCCATGCCCAGCTCGGCGGCAGCGTAGGCATTGCTCCAGCCTTGAGAGTGAATGAACGCCTTCAAGGCAGTCATGGCGGCACTGCGGGCTTTGAGGTCGATCTGTTCTTCGGGATCGTCCTCAATGACATTCCAGATGTTCTCGGTCGTATACATCTCCATTTGGGCACCCTCGCGCTAACGCTCTAGCTGATGACACAGATAGGCTCGAACCATATACATTCCCATCATGCCTCGCTCATCAATTAGCTGAATCGGCGAGTGGCCTCCGAAGGCCTGGTTGGGCTGTGACACCCAGCTATAGACCAGTTCACGATTGCTAGGAAACAGCCGCCGCAGGGATTTGTGGATTCCCAGCAGAATCTCCGCCCTGTCCAGTTTGTCCCGATCATTGACCAGAGGCTGCCCATGACGATACCTGGTCAGAGCAGCCCGATTGGTCTTGGCCAGACCAAGCAGGCTCAGCTGCTCTTCTGTACTCAGCCCCCAATGCGACAACAGCGCTATCAGCATTTTGCTGATCTTGCCGCGATCAATGTTTTGGGCACCTCGCTGAATACCCATGTTGCCTCCATTTGTGTCCGGGGATCTCTGCCGACCCGCTGCACTCCAGTAAGCAGCCGACAACGCATCAGTTGCGAATAATATCACTTGCATTGCATCATGGTGCCCGCGACTCAAAGAGAGTCGAATTCTGCCGAGTGCATCTCCATTTCTTCGACGGCCGCTTTGCACCATCAATCACCATCAATCACAGCGGTGATGCGCCAATACCCATCTCTCTTTCGCAAGCATGTTCGGCCTTCGAGAGGGCTTCGGATTGTACTTGCTGGCACATAAGCCGTACTGTCACCGACGTAAATGCGTGCCCATTCGATTCCATGGACATCGTTTGTTGTAACAGCAGAACCGATATTGGTTCTCACTACAGCAAAGTCTGGCAAGGAAACAGGCATTGCGGCATTATTCGGGTCGGAACGCGCACTTACAGAAGGCGTAATGAGAACCTGATATTCTATCGGATCAAGGTGATCAGGAAATGCCGAATAAACATACGGCATGCAGAACGTTCCACCTTCTCGCTGATCGACAAATGTTCCGCCATAGAAAATGCTAGATTCTAGGATTTGCCAAAATTTGCTACCAGAATCAGATGACAATAAAGCCTCTGGTTCAATGCCATTTTCTCGTGGCCCAAAACCAAGGGCGACATCCTGGGCTAGTGCCGATTGAACGAAGTCGGCATCTCGTTCTTTCACCGCTACACGAAGCTTTTCCAAGAAGAGTCCCAAGCTAGGCACCTTCTCTGATTCATCAAGCGGAGCCAAGGTTTCATAAGAACCAGAGGCACCTCCTGGCAAAGCGTAAGGGGCAATTCCAAGCAGCAATATTCCCGATAGCAATCGCATTGAGGCATGTTTCATATGGTCGCTCACCTTTGGATTAGGAAGGCGGCAGAGTTGGACTGCCGCCTTAGGCGTTTAATCAGCTACACGCCAATGAAAATGCGTAGAGTGCCCGCCAACTGGGCGAATTACATCCGTCGCCGCCCGTCCATCATCCAGGGTTACATCGCGGATAGCATCGTAGAATGCATTGCCATCCTGTGCTTGGTAGGTGACAAACACGGACGTAATTTGGGATCCATCCGCCTCATTAAGATGGTCAATAATTGTAGATGCAGTCGCTGCATCAATCGCGTTGTAACCTGCGAACCAACCATCGCCATCATTACCACTACGGTGTGACGCATGTGGAGGGAAGGCTCCTGCATTCATGTTGCTGAAGTCGCCCCAGGTTAGGCCGTTATATTGCTCAACAAGATCCGCCACCGAAGGCTTAGCCCAGTCATCTCCACCTTCAGCTTCATCACGTTGACCATACCGTGGTACGCCCTGAACTTGTCGAAGTATTTGTACTGAACCAGCCTCTTCAGTAACCTCTTCTCCGTTTTGTGACTGAGCCCTAACGCGCAGAGACAAAGTCCCGTTAGCTGCTGTGTTGACCCCCGTTGGGTTAAGATTAAACAGCAATTGAGAGGTGCCGATTTCGACGGCATTGTCATCGCCAAAGCTTTGTAAAAGCGCACCCTGAGCTCCTGGGGCGAGTGCCCCTGTAGCGACAACGGCTCCACCTTGTATAACCTCAAGCTCAAGAGATGACAGCGTATCGTCTTCATCCCCTTCAACTGTAACAGTGCCGTGAACCCGCGTATCACCAGCAAAATAGGTATGTGGAGAGGCGCTGAGGAACTGCAATGCGCTATTATCGATGTCGTTAAGCTGCAAGCTGGTGATTGCTAAATTTTGCTCCTCAACGAGGTCAACCACCACATAAGAATCTAGCAACCCATCAGCAACATTGGCCACCGTAATATCAACTTGAACGGCTTCTCCCTGAGGATCAACTGTCAGCGTTTGTTCACGCCACGCGGTGCGGCCTGATGCATCAAAGGCTCCAAGCCCCATGCCATTCATGCTATTGCTTTCACTCACACTACCGCCGGCAGCACTCCGGACATTGACACTAAAGTAGTCGTTGTACTGAGTGCCATAGTAACCGCCCGGCACTTCCGTCGTAATGAAACGATAACGAACTTGGACGTTACGTACACCGGGCGTAGTGTTGAAAGATCTGGAGATGGTTTGTGAACCCTCTCCTGCAGTTGCCAATACCAAATCCATATCCTGCTGATCGAGTGCCATAAGACCAACGGTACTGCTGCTGGACACAAAATCAGAATCACGACTTAAACGATCATGCGTTTCCCGTCGATCATTAGTAGCACTAATATCATTTTTGTCTGTAATCGTTTGTTGTAGCGATGGCTCAGCCATTTGATTCAGCGACTCGGGCTCATGGGGTTGCAGCGTGACTGGCGCATTGCCAACTTCCCAGCCTGCCAGGCCTTGACTGAAGTCATTGTTATCCACATCACTGGTGGGATAAAAGCCAATAACAGGGAGTGAAACAAAACCTTGGCCGCCGTTGGCAGCCACTGATCCAGCCAAGCCGCCATCAGCCACTGATTCTAAAATCACCGTACGCGGCGGCAGGTTGGAAAAGCTGAATTGTCCTTCAGAGGCCTCAGCAGTGGCGGTTACCTCGGCATTGTCTCCAAGTTTAATCGTGACATTGGCGTCATTGACGAGTTGTCCCGCCTGATCAACCACAGAGCCTTGCAGTGTGCGGTTACCGGCCCACAGTACATATTCTTCGTAAACAAGCTTCCCTTCGGCATCACTTGCGACAAGAAGCAACTCATTTCGTCCTGAAGTCAGAATTGGCCCCACTGTGATACTATTGGGTGCGAGATTAAGAGAAGATTGAGGTACCGGGGTACCTTGATGATAGAGCTGAATCTCAGTGTGATTACTCGTGTAAGTCGCTTCGCTGAGCGAAAAGGAAAGCATCCCAGAAGTGGGATTGAAGCCAGTTTCACTGGCACCTTCCAGGGTCACGACACCATTTGAGATGTAACTATCGGTCGCGTCACCTTCAACTCGAATCTTGACCTTGAGAGTTGCCGGAATAGTAGAGGCCGCATTACGAAGATGAATTGTGCCTCCGTATGCTCTCTCTTCAGCATCATCAGAAGGAGCAACGACTAGGCGTGTAGAGTAAAGCTGCCCAGCTTCAAGGCGATCAAAGCGGGCCGGCAACAATGACACGACTTCTTGCAACGACGGCACAGCCTCAATCGTCACTGGGCCAGTATCCTGCGTTACAGAAAACTCAACCTCACGTTCTGTATACCCCCCTTTGGTGACTTCTAGGTCTAAATGCTGTGCCGACCAAGAAACCTTCGCTGGAGGCGCAGCAGAGGAAGCAGATGCCATCAACGCTATGACCGTTGTGGCAACAAACAAGTTAGTCCAACGGCGAAAATCCATTTTCATAGTTGTTTCCCTTCAGATTGTATTTAACACAGAGGGCAGGAGCAGGAACAGCGGCCATCTGCCAAGTGTTCCTTCCTGATCCAGATTGACAGTACCGCAGCTAGCATCACTGGATACAATCAGGACCATACCAAAATGAGCACAATTACGCATAGAGACAGATCGATTCACGCCTTTATTCGTGCATGGCCTGACCAGAAAACGCTAATAACTTCTTTTTTATCAATCACTTATGCCTTTTTTGGCTAAAATTTCCAGAATCCCTGCCAACCCTCTAAACGAGTATTTATATTAAAAACAAAGAGTTAACTTAACTTTGGCGAATTTTTCCAGAATGCCGGCCGACCCTCTTATTCAGGCCATCAGCATGTGGCGGAGGGCTGGCCGGCGCCCCTTTTGCCTGTGCGGGATGCGGTCAGTGCACTCTGCGGACACCGGTTCAACTCGGTGCTCGCCAATCGCTATCGGAACGGCAGGGACTGCATGGGCTATCACAGCGATGATGAACCGGAATTGGGACCGCAGCCATGGATTGCCTCCTACAGCCTTGGCGCTGAGCGGGATTTCGTTTTTCGCCCCCGTGGTGGTGGCCGACAGTGCCTGAGCCTTGCCTTGCCCGACAACAGCCTGTTGCTGATGAGTCCGGATGTGCAGCGAAGGTTTCAGCATGCGTTGCCACGCCGTCAGCGCGTTCAGGCAGAGCGCCTCAATCTGACCTTTCGCCAGATAATCCCCCGCGGTCAACCCCAGAACGCATAGCTGAGCAGAATCGCAGCAATCAGCCCCGCCGCATCTGCCGCCAAGCCACACCAAAGGGCATGGCGGAAATCGCGAATACCGACGCTGCCAAAATACACTGCCAGAACATAGAAGGTGGTTTCCGTGGAGCCCTGCATCACCGCGGCCATTCGGGCAGCCAGCGAATCTACCCCCTGGGTCTGCATCACATCCACCATGGCCGCCCGCGCCCCGGAGCCGCTCAGTGGTTTGAGAAAGGCAACCGGCAGCGCCTCCACAAAGCGGGTATCCCAACCGATCGCGGCGGCGGCAAAGCGAATGCCATCAAGAAGCAGGTCCAGCACGCCGCCAGCTCGCAACATGGCGATCGCCGCCAACATGGCCACCAGATACGGAATCAGCCTGACGGCAAGGGTGAACCCTTCCTTGGCCCCCTCCACAAAGGTGTCATAGCTATCCACGCCCCCACGCCAGGCGGCGATAAAGAAAGCGCTCAATACCAACAGCAGGATGCCATTGCCCAACAGACTGGAGAGCGTATTGGCCAGCTCGGCCGGAGCCAGCCAGACAATGGTGCCCAGGACCCCCAGGATGGCCAACCAGAGTCCGCCCACCAGCAGCAATAGCGGGTCGGCTAGGGAAATACGCTGAACCCGGGCGGTCACCAGTATCCCCGCCAGGGTGGAGACGGTGGTTGCCATCAGCAAAGGCAGGTAGACCGCTGCCGGGTCGGCGGCGCCCTGTTGCGCCCGAAACAGCAACACCGTCACCGGGACCAGGGTCACTGAGGAGGTATTGAGCACCAGAAACATGATCTGGCTGTCCGTGGCCCGAGTCGGCTGCGGGTTGCCCTCCTGCAAGCGCTCCATGGCTTTCAGCCCCAGCGGAGTGGCCGCGTTATCCAGGCCCAGCATATTGGCTGCCAGACTCATGGAGACGGGGGCGGATGCCTGCGGAGTGCGCCTGACACCGGGCATCAGTCGAGCCAGCAGCGGCTCCACCCAGGAGGATAACCGGGCGGCCAGGTTGCTGGCCTCCGCCATCTTGAATAGCCCACTCCACAATGCCAGCACCCCGATCAGCCCCAGGCTGACCTCCACGGCAAGGTCTGCCGCGGCCCACAGCGCATTGATTAATCGGCCCGGGGCCTCCATATCACCACTGATGAGCTGGATTACCGCTCCGGCGATACCCGCAAGGAAAAACAGGCTGAAGAGTCTGTGCAAAGCTTCCCCCGTACGCTAGGGTCTTGTTTGGATTGCTGAAAACCGTAATGGAGTGGCTTTTCTGACAGTGCAACTTCGCACCGTCACAATAGTCTACAGGTCAGGGCACCCCTGGATAACTCCTTGCATGCCCGTCTTTATAGGCTGGTTTGTGATCAAGACGCAATTTTGAACGTGTGTGTCCGGCGCGCTTACCGTCAAGAACGGCAATAGAGTACGGGCCACCATGAATGACCACCCACGGGCGGTCGTCTATACTGCAGGTAAACCGTTTGAGATACAGCATGTCATTAGTCCGTAAACTCTTCCCCCTGGCGCTGGCGCTGGTCCTGTTGGGGGGCGCCATTCAGGGTGTGCGTGGCCTTCGTTCCGAGCCGGAGGTTCAGGGTGACCTGAAGCCCACCAGCGATCAGCTGGATGCCGCCGAGGAAATCGCCGCCAAGCTGAAGCATCACTACCGGCGACTGGAGTTTGACGACACCCTCTCCAGCCAGGTTCTCGACAGCTATCTCAAGGATTTGGACCCCAATCGGCAGTATTTCCTGGCCACGGATATCCGCGAATTCGAGCGCTATCGTGATCAGCTGGACGACCAGCTGAGCCGAGGCCAGCTGGAAGCCGGTTACACCATTTTCAACCGCTTCCAGGAGCGCCTGGAAACACGCCTGGGCAAGCTCCTCGATACCATCAAGAATGATCTGGATTCGCTGACTTTTGACGACCAGGAAACCGTGGTGGTGGACCGCGAAGATGCGCCCTGGGCCGCCAATGAAGCGGAGCTGGATGCCATCTGGCATCGGCAGCTGAAAAATGCCGTCTTGTCCATGCGACTCAATGACAGCTCGCTGGAAGATATCCGTACCCGGCTCACCCGTCGCTATGAAAGCCAGCTCAAGCGCATTACCCAGAATACCCCGGAAGATGTGTTCCAGGTGTACATCAATGCGTTGACGCAAACCTTTGATCCCCATACCACCTATTTCACGCCCCACAATTCAGAAAATTTTGACATCAGCATGAGCCGCTCACTGGAAGGGATCGGCGCGGTGCTGCAGTACGAGGACGGTTATACCAAGGTGGTGCGTTTGGTCCCCGGCGGCCCGGCAGCGAAAAGCGGCCAGTTGAAGCCCGCCGACCGGATTGTCGGTGTTGGCCAGGATGGTGAGACCCCGGAGCCCGTGATCGGATTGCGGCTGGACGAAGTTGTGGACCAGATTCGTGGTCCCAAGGGCACCAAGGTCAATCTGGAAATCATCCCGGCGGGCAGCGCCAGTGAGCACGATACCCGCACCATCACCATAGAACGGAACAAGGTGGTGCTGGAGGAACAGGCTGCCAAGAAAGACGTGATAACCATCGACCGTGATGGCGAAACCCTGAAGCTGGGCGTTATTGAAATTCCTGCCTTCTATCTTGATTTCGCCGCTTTCCACCGGGGAGATCCCAACTATACGAGTACCACCAGTGATGTGGCCAAGCTGCTGGTTGAGCTGCGCAAGGAAAACATTGACGGTCTGGTAATCGATCTGCGCAACAATGGTGGTGGCTCACTGCTGGAAGTCAACAAACTGGTCAGCCTGTTTATTAACCGTGGCCCCACCGTGCAGGTGCGCGAATCCAGCGGCCGGGTCAGCATCGAGGGAGACAAGTTCCCCGGGGTACTCTACGCCGGCCCCATGGCAGTGATGGTCAACCGCTTCAGCGCTTCCGCTTCGGAAATTTTCGCCGGCGCCATGCAGGATTACGGTCGCGCCCTGATTGTCGGCGATCAGACCTACGGCAAGGGCACGGTACAAACACTGCTGGACCTGAACCACGGCAAACTGAAGATGACCAATGCCAAGTTCTACCGGGTTTCCGGGTCCAGCAACCAGAACCTGGGGATCGTGCCTGATGTGGACATGCCGTCGTTGATCGACAAGGACGAGGTGGGAGAAAGTTCCTTGCCCAATGCCCTGCCCTGGGATGAAATCGAATCGGCCAAATACCAACGGGTGAGCGATATTGTTCCCTATTTGCCCGAGCTGCGTGAAAAACATTCCCATCGCATCAATAAGGACCCGGAGTTTGTTTATGTGGAGTCCCTGCGCAAGCTTCTGGACGAAAACCGTAACCGGGTTGAATTGTCACTGAATGAAGATAACCGCACCGCCACGCAAAAGGCGCTGGATCGCGAACGTCTGGCAATCGAAAACCGTCGTCGCCAGTCCCGTGGGGAAGAGCCGCTGGCCAGCATCAAGGAACTGCGTGAGCTGGAGGAACAACGGGCCCTGGATCCGGAAAGTGATGAAGAGGC
>Ga0114906_1001940_pt1 | contig 10591 bp, 1 predicted proteins | sample MalvirDeepMed_M9_FD_89687 | JGI IMG/M metagenome (GOLD analysis project Ga0114906, IMG submission 89687) | Marine viral communities from the Global Malaspina Expedition - Malaspina viral metaG DeepMed_M9 | ecosystem: Environmental > Aquatic > Marine > Oceanic | place: Mediterranean Sea... | reverse complement strand
GCAACAATAACCATCACGGCGTACACCGAACTCAACGCCGGCGACAAGGTGAACTTGGTTGCTACTGATGGCACTAATTATGACTTTACACAAGGCGACCAAAGTTCTGTTAACGGTACATTTGAAGCCACCACATCAAACGATCAAACAGCAACTAACCTGATGAATGTCATTAACACTTCATCGGGTCCAGCAGGGACAAGGTTTACTGCCACTGTTGATGGAGCAGTTGTGACTGTAACTCAGGCGACAGCAGGCACCTCCGGCAACACAACTATTACTTTGACAGATGGCGGTACTGCCGGCATGACTAAAACAAACTTTACTGGCGGCTTAGCATATACCGCTTGGACAACTCCCGGTGGAGATTTTCGAGCAACTGGAGAAAAACAACAAGCCTTTTCGACAGGATTAGAAAATTTAGAAGTTGATGTGACGCACATTGTAGAGAATTGGCTAGACTCAGGTGGCTCCGGAACTACAAATTATGGTTTTGGTGTATATCTAGATGACCCATATGAAGCATATCAATCCAATTCCGCCGGCACTTATGATGGTTCTGTACTACACAATACGGCAGGAGCTACAAAATCGTACTATACAAAGAGGTTCTTTGCAAGAGATACAGAATTTTTCTTTAAAAGACCAGTTCTAGAGGCTCGTTGGGATGACTCTAGAAGAGACGACAGGGGAAGTTTTTACTTATCTTCTTCGCTAGCACCAGCGGGTGATAATTTAAACACAATATATCTTTATAATTATGTTCGAGGCCGATTGAGAGACATACCAGCAATTGGCACAAACGCTATACATGTGAGTATCTTTTCTGGATCTGCAACCAATACAGCTCCATCCGGCAGCGCACTAGCTTTGTCTTTAGATATTGGAGCCAATGTCGGGACCAACAACATTTATGTTGTAACGGGGAGTCGCGTTACAACGGGAATATATTCAGCTACATTTGCCATGACCGGTTCAACGTCTGTAACGAAGGTCTTTGATGTATGGTTTAGCGGAAGTACAACAATCCAAAACGCCGCAACAGCAGCCACTCGGTATGCCACTGGATCTATAACTCCACAGTCGTTCGTATTCTCTCAAACAACCGAGAACCAAAACTATGTTTTGTCAATGCCCAACTTGAGAGACCAGTACAGATATGGCGAAACTCCCAAGATGAGATTGTATGTCAGAGAGAAAAACTGGTCTCCCAACATTTATTCAGTTGCAACACAAGCATCTATACCAAGTTTGTTAATGAACAGTGCCTCGTATCAAATTAAACGAGCGATTGATGATGAAATAGTTGTTCCATACGGGACAGGATCTTTATATCACACCGGATTATCGTATGATGTGACAGGAAATTACTTTAAATTAGACACTAGGATGTTTGAACAGGGATATCAGTATGAGATTTATTATGCTTTCTATAATGAAGATACAGCTAATTATGTAGAACAACCTTATAAGTTTAAATTTAGAGTGAGCGAAGAATGAGCATAAAAGATCTATTCAATAATTATAAACACAATCAATTTACAAAGTCGGAAACTGTAGCGTCCTCATCAGTTCTACTTGAATCAGTTGAATATATTGAAGCAAAACAACAAGAGTTCGATAAATTTATTCCAGACATCGACTTCTCTTCAGCTTCCAACTTTGCTAAATTCGGCTCTGCTGAGATGTATTATGAGACGGCTTTTAAGAGAATTTATCAAGAATATCCTTACGATGGTACGCTAGCAGAAAAACAAGAGTTTGAAAACGAATCAAGTTATCTAGACAGGTATGTCTTTAATTATATTTACCCGAGAACAAATGGATATGTAGTTTTTTCAAACCAAGGTACTGCAAAGGCGGATGCCAATCCTGCCGGTGGAAATTACACAAACCCAACAGTGAAAGAATACATTTTAATTCATGGCGGACCTCACACTGCATCGTCCGGAATGATCGGATCCACTATTCATTCAAAATTTGAAAAATCTGGAATATATGATATATCATCCCGTAGAGGAAGCAGCTTAGAAATGACTATGGCTTCCGGCAGCACTGTTGAATTTTGGTTAAAAAAACCATCAGCAATGACCTTGCAGAGAGAAGAAATTTTTGATCTCCACAACGGCGAAGCTTCCGGAAGTATGTACGGCCGATTAAAACTATATTTAACTAGTTCGGATCAATCCTTATATATGACTTTAATATCCGGATCTGATGGGTTTCAGAACGTACGACTCATGACGGGAACGTTTGATGGGAACTGGAATCATCATGCGATTTCACTAATCACATCATCAGCAGGTACCCACGTTAAGGTATATAAAAACAATAAATTAATAAATTCCTTTGTTTCTGGCGGCGTGTCAGACATAGCACCAGTCAACCAAGGACTAATAGCCACTATCGGAGCATCTTCTCGCGATGACTTCGCAGGAAATGGTGATATAGGATATAATAAATTATCAGCCTCCTTGGACGAATTTAGATTTTGGAAGAAAGAGCGATCACATAAGGAAATTGATAACAACTGGTTCATCCCGGCAGGAGGAGGAACAAACGAATATGATTCTAATATCGACTTAGGTGTATATTATAAATTCAATGAAGGCACAACAACGAATTCTACATATGACGCCAAAGTATTAGACTACTCAGGTCGAATGTGTGATGGGTCGTGGGTCGGATATGCCACAGGAGCAAGAAGCAGCGGTTCTGCTATGGTTGAATCTGGAGCAACGCTAAGAGAATTTCGTGACCCAATTATTCGTTCATCACACCCAGAAGTATCTTCTTCCAAAACACAATATATGTTATCGGGTAGTTTGGCAGATATAGAAAATCCGTCAATGTTTTATAGGCTTTTTCCGTCCTGGATGCAGGAAGAAGATACAAAATATTCTGGCCAATTAAAAACTTTGTCTCATCTTATTGGTAGTTATTTTGACACTATCTGGCATCAAACCAATGAAATTTCAAAATTAAAAAATCACCGTTATGTGAGCGGTTCTAATAAAGCATACCCCTTTGCAAGAAACGTATTATATTCTAGGGGTTTTGCTTTTCCTGAGTTGTTTACTGATGCATCAAGCGTGGAGTTGTTTTTAAATAAGGATAATAACGAAGTATACGAAAAGAATATAAAAGAGGTAAAAGACACACTGTATCATAATGTTAATCTGGGATTAATATCAATGTACAAATCCAAAGGGACTTCCAAAGCATTCAGAAATTATTTCCGTACGTTGGGTATCAACAGTAATTTAGTTATTTTCAATAAATATGCTGATAATTCAACTCATCTATTGAAAAATAATTATTACAATGATACCACTGAGAAAAGATATATTAATTTTTACTCTGATCTCAATAATAGTGCCACAATCTTTACTACTTCAGGTTCTGCTAATTCGAATACATATGTAGCGGCAGCTCAAAACTATTCCTCAATAACACTAGAAACAGACATAATACTACCCAGGAAAAATAGGATTTCTAGTGAAAGCTTCCTAGAAACAAACTTCATTTCATCCTCTGTAGCTGGCTTTCACACAGCAGACTCCAATATTGTTGAGTGGGCACCCACTGCTTCCGACTGTGAAATGAAATTATATATAATTAAAGAAGTGAAGGATAACCAAATCCTTGACGGAGAATATCCTAGGGTTAAATTTGCTCTTGTCTCCTCTCAGTTGCCTTTTGAACTCACTAGTTCCTATATTTCAGAACAATATGCCGACAATAGGTGGAAGTTGGCTGTAAAAGTAAAGCACGAAAAATACCCATATTCTAGTTTGATCTCTGGATCCACCACGGCAAACTATGATGTTGAATTTTATGGAGTAGAGTCGGAGGGGAGAACAAAAAGAAACTCGTTTTCATTGACATGCTCCGTGTCTTCTCACGGTCTAATTAATACCAATAAGAGATTTTATGCTGGAGCCCACCGCCAGAATTTTACCGGGTCAGTCCTACAAGAAACAGACGTAAAGTTAGGAAATTTAGTATTTTGGAATTCTTATTTGTCTAACAACATTATTGATGAACATTCATATGATATATCATCATATGGTATTGATAACCCCGAAGAAGAAGACGTCATTGGCTTAAATAGTGTGGTAATTCCCCGATCTGAAACTTTAGTTTTTAATTGGAATTTTGATACTATTACAGGGTCTGATGCTACCGGAAGTATGAGAGTGTATGATTTTTCTTCTGGAAGTTCTACGACTCGATTCGGTAGCGTATCGGACACAATAGACAGAATGCACGAAGGATATGGGCAATTTTTCGCTAATTCTAATACAAAATGTGTTGATAAGAATTATATATATTCCACAAAAAGACGAAATCCAAATAATTTATATACGGATGATAATGTATCTATAGTTTCCCAACAAGAAGAATTTTTCTTTCAAGACAATGACACAAATGATGTCGTCTATTCTTTTGAAAAGAGTTTGTATGGAGTTGTTTCCGCAGAAATGATGAAGATGTTTGCAACAACAGTGGATTTTAATACTCTAATAGGGCAACCAAATTTCGCGTATCACTCAGATTATAATAAACTGTTGCTTCTTAAGGAAAGATTTTTTGATCATGTTGAAGAAGATTTGGATTTCGAGAAGTTTGTATCATTCTATAAGTGGATTGATACATCTATATCATTGGCTATAGCTCAGTTAATACCGGCTGGAAATACTTTTAATACTAACATATCAGATGTTTATGAGAGTCATTTTTTAGAGCGAAACAAATATTTGAACCAAACAAATCTGTTGGTTCAAAGAGCTTTCACAAAACAAAATTTTTCTGGACCCGCCAGAGGAGTGCAAGAATTATTATATAATTGGAGCGCAGGAAGCGCACCAACGGGGAGCTTGGATAAAGAAGATATCAATTGTTTGTGGCAGAAAGATAGGAGAGTGAAGGATATTGCCACTCGACCATCTAACACAGGAACTACACGCGAAGTTTTAAGAAACGTAAAGAACAACCACAGTTTGGCTTCTTATGGCACAATGCGAACAGATACAGATGGTTCTTCATATTTGGGATCGACCTACGCTCTTAGAAAACTAGCAAAGCCATATAACTTCTCAGCCGTACAGAAACAAATTATCCATGGTGGCGTAAATTTTAGAACAAATAAAAATAAGCTTCTTCTCATGGAAGCCCTTGCTCCGCATGGAGAAGAACTTACCGCTCCTCAGAACATCATAACAATCGGTGTTGGTGCTGGCTCTGGCTTGGAAATACCACAGGACTGCGATGATCCTATAAAATCAACACGTTCTACACTGTCAGGAAGAGCCTCGACTCAAAAAACTTTTTGGAATTCTCAAGCGTCATTGGGTAAATTTGCTGGTGACGAATACCGTGCGGTCCTCAAAGGTGATTCTGTTCTTCCGTTTAGTTTTGTTGAGGACACTGTACATACTGGCTACAATAAAGAAATTAAAAGCTATTTCGAAAGTGATGTTGTTGTTACAAATGTCCACCCAGACATAACATATATAACAAATGACATTCCAATGCAGGGACCTTTTACCGAGACACATGTTGGAGGTCATCAAGCAAGACACATTTCTATTAATTCATATTCTACCGATAAGTCTTTAACAGTTTCTTCTCCCGTCAGCGCAGCCAATGCTAAAGGATCTATTGAGTTTGTACCAAGCATAGTGACTAAGGGAGATTATATTGATATATACGACTCTGATCAAACGTATGTTAGGGCTAGGAGGAACAGTTATTACGACCTCGATAGCGAGTATTGGACCAATGCTGTCGAACTTGCTGCTATTTTAGCAAATAAATTAGATATGCGTGTTGATATTATATCAGATGATCCAACCACTATCCTTGCCTTAACGCAAAGCGCCTGGGGTACCGACGGTAACAAAACAATAACAGTTTCTACATCAAACATTACAGCCAGCGGATTCTCAGGAGGCGCAAATGCTGGATCATATACTACCTACAACGCCAATCTAGACAGCACAGCCAACAGACCAGAGGCCTGGGCGATTGTAACAAAGGCACACGATGCCATCGCCGACACTGATGGTGCCATGGGTTTTGTTGGACCAGATTATGGAGGAACTTACCCAAACATTTTGAAGCCTTGGGCTATTCGTTTTAGAGACGAACATGCCAAGAGACCTGTTAATATCAGAAACATTCAATACACGACAGCCTCCCAGAATATTGGAAACTATAGAAAAGGTTATGAATTGGTTATAATGGATAAGGCAGATCAAAGAAGGTGGTATCGCGATGCTTATGATTCCGATTTGGACTTACCAGTTGTAATTAAGACCACGCTCCCTGACACAACAAACTATATGACCTTGATAGGACAAGAATCCTATACCGGAGGACAAACCGGAAATATCTTCGGCCAACATCCAAGTAATAGAGCCCCCGACGGCCAAGAGATAGGGTTGATGACCCCTTCGGATGGAGAGTTCGCTGTTACAGGTGCCTATTTCGCAGGAAGATACGCTAGTGGTAGTTTTGTGGTTACCGGTACCTATCATGAAGAAGCAGCCGAGGGTAGTGTTAAGGTTCTGGGAAAAGACTATCACGCTGTTGGAGACCTGCTGTCTTTGCCCGATCGAACATATGGTTCGGACGGAGCCGTATTGACCTATGCACTGGACGGTATCGACGCCGTAGCCGACTATCAAATAGCACCGGGTAGTTCTGATACTGATTTTTACAATAACCTGTCTTCTTCAGTTTGGACAAATAATGAATTAACGTCAACATATACCGCCTATTCTGCTGTGTATGGCCAAGGTTTGAGAATCAAACTTAGGAATCGTTCTTATATGAAAGTAGATGTTGATTCCTCCGAGATCGCAATCGGTGCCTGGACTTTGGCGTTTTGGACGTATATGGACAGCGGAACCGGTGGCCGTAGATCCATATATAAAGAAATCTCGGCGGTTGGCTCCGGTGTTGGTCGAGAAGTTTATGTAGATTCCGCTGGCAGATTAAGGTTATACGTAAATTACAGAAGAAACAACGAAGGATCTTACACCAACGCTTATGATCAATATTATATAGAGGGGTTTAATCTTCATGCTGGCTCACCAACTCATGTTGTCTGGACCCACTCCGGGTCTCTTAACTCTACAACCGATGGGCACTTATATATAAATGGTGCAAAAATGTCCCTCATAACAAGTGCTGGCGGCTCGGGCCCCACCTCAACGCCACAAAACACCCCTTCCGAACTTTGGATGTTTAACGACACCGCGCTAACTTCAACTACTTTATCTAATGGTGGTGAATCTTTCATCGATGAAATTGTTGTTCTTAACACAACAGCGTCCCATCATGCGGTAAACTTATTATTCAATAAGGGCGCCAGACTCAATCTTAATAGCACAGTTGCCGCCAGTTGCATCATACCTTCTGCGAGTATACGTCAATATTATAGTTTCGAAACTGATGCTAACGTTAACCATGCAGGTACGGTCGATTGCCTGGGAGCCGCTCCTTTGGATTTAGCTATTACTAATATCCTCGGCTGTTTCGCCTTGGTGTCTGGTAGCACCGGTGCTGTTGCTAATGTTCGTCCGTATGCGTTGTTTAATTTAGCTGGGCTGACTGGGTCCTCTACGTATAACGGGGCCGTCACTGTTCCAACTACAGGGGCCTATGACTCTTATTATGATTCCGTTAATTTATCCGGTGGTGGCGACTTCGGAGCAGAGGACGGAGATTTGTTAAGTTTTGCTAGTACTTATAATTTTTATCTCGATGATGACGGTACCTCGGACTCCGGAACAAATTATTATATTCAGAACACAGGGTCTAGTGTTGAGATATGGCATGCTCTAGAAACAAAATTAGAAGCGGTCTTTCCTTTCGCCGTAACTAGATCAACCACTGGTACTCAGTATGCCACGTTCCATATCACATCAAGTACTATCGAAGATGGCTTTAATTTTGCAATGACAGAAACCGGAACCTCTTATTCTTCTTTATCAGGTATGGCAGGCGGACAAGATTCAGGAGGAGCACAGGATGGACACACAATTCTTTTCGCTTCTTCCTCCGGAACTTTGAGATTTCATTTCGACGACGATGCAGCGTCTGATACAAGCACTTCCTTTTACATTCAGAACACCGGCTCGGATGCCGCCATGTGGCATATGTTAAAAACTAAAATCATTGCCAACACTGGTATATCAGAGATAAACATAGACACAACCAGTCCACAAGCAATATTTAGACTAACTTCAAGTGTGATTGATCAATACACTTTGAGTTTCTCACGTGATGTTATTAATAGTATCCCGCTGTCTTTCACGAGCATGGTTAATGTCGGAGGAGGCACCTTCCCGGCTTACACTAAAGACATCGTGATCGAAATACCACGCACGGATTTGACTTCTTCCACCTTTGAGATCAACACAAGATTCTCAGCACCCGGAGGCCCAGAAGTACAAACAGACGGTTATTTAGACGTTGCTAGCAAGTCTTATTCAGTACACAATGCCTTGCCATATCGAAACCTGACCGTTAGAGGCTCAGGAAGCGGTGAAGAAGGCACTATAAGAATGTACGACCACATTGGCCGCCGTAGAGGATTAAAAAGCCTTCTAGCGATACCTATGGGACGCTTTGGCGCAGATCATCAATTTGGAGTGATCACCGCAGCAGATTATCCCACTTCGGGCTCTTTTCATAAATACCATAGAAATACCTGGTATAGATATGAATATTCTGGTGACAGCATAATTACAGGTAGTAGGAATGATAATGCATATATCGGCTCAACACTACCAAGAAGTGACTTTCAATACGGCTGGATTAGAAACACAATTTCAGGATCAGATTGGAGAAGGCTACAGAACATTAATGGGTATGCTCCAAAAGATGGATTGGTCTCAGCGTCACTTAAGTCTTGGAAGGAAGACCGTGGACTCCCCGATGCCGGAAATAGTTATATTGGCTATCCAGAGAGCCCACCGGCAGCCTGGATCCAGGCGATCAATTTCCCAACCGGTTCGACGATTTATCTCGGATCAACAATTTAATTTTAAAGGAGTAAAAAATGGCTTGGTTTGTTGATTTTGTAGGTTTAAACTCATTAGTTAGTTCTAGCGTAAATACTACGACAAACACTATAGAATCTGGGCGACAAGAAAACCTTACTGGTCCCGGCCGCACTAAAGGCATTAGTGTACCCGATACAGTTGTCGGTATTAACACACATAGAAATGGACCCTACGGCTGGCCTTCTTGGAAACAAGTTCGCATCGGTGAGAATCGAATTTCGAGATACCACAAAGCCAACAGTGATTTGTCATACGTTAAAGAGCCCGGCGAGTTGTTTAGTATAAATGTAGGATCAATAGCAGGAAGACAATTGTTTTTGCCGAATTATGGTCGACAAAGAAAATCTGCCCTGATTAGTAAAAAAGAGCCAGCAGTTTGCCAGAAAACCTATCCATTAACTATAAACATGTCCTATAGGCCCCTCGGGTCAAATGGCCAGCCGGTAACGACAACCATAGGCGGAACAAAGAAATATTCCCCCGGATTGCAAATGGAATATTTTGCGAACAAGTCCACCAATGTTGATCATAGAATACCCACCTTAAGTCTCAGTAACCAACAGATCTACAAAAAGTACACTGGATATTATTTAGGTGGAAAATTTCTTTCCCCAAACTGTCCTTACGATACTTGGAATTCTTTGGTATATCGTGAAACGGTATGGCCCAAAGCGCGTAACATGTTTAGATCAGAAATTCGTGATAGACCCAATTTTAATTCTTATTTTCCTTGGAATCGCAATGATAGGAATGTTAATCATTTAACTAGTTCGTTTGGGTTTTTCCACGAGATACATAATAAATGGCAGTCCAATCCACACGCTGCCTACTTGTCGATTTCTGGAGCAACTATAGTACAAAGTAAATGGCCCCTTGATGCACGTACAAATTTTACAACTCTTAGGGGTGAACCCGGAACAGTCTTCGGAGCCGATCACGTAGGCTTGGGAAAGGAGCGGGTGACGGCAATCTCTTCCTCAATCGATACTTGGTCCTCTGGTTCGGGCTTGGACGGAGCAGGGATATTATTAAACAACTATAGCCAATTACTTCTCGAGAGCCCCACTGACTCCACCAGCGCGGCCGACGCCCTCGGGATGCAACAGATGGATGCTTTTTTATCGCCGGCTCCCTATTATGCTAGAAGACAGACTCTCACTTATACCTCCTCACTTGGCAACCCGTCGGGGTTGACCATCGCCGAAACTGCTTCTGTTGGAAACGTGGCATTTGGATCGGGCATGGCTTTGTGGGAAACAGCCACTCAAGCCGGCAGAAACCCTTTCCCTAATTCTTATACCGATTTTGCAAATAATATCAGACTCAAAGGAAAAAATTATTCTGTTGTACCAGAGTATAGAATGAGCAACCACATCGAAGATTTGATAAACAATACCAATCCAAATTTAATATCCTCTGTGTTTGAAATCACAGGAGGAGCAACTGATAATTCGGATAGTTCTTCGGGCACTTTTTATAAAACTTATTCCCATTCCGAAATGATGAAATTGTTT